>Ga0194123_10003468_pt1 | contig 18887 bp, 25 predicted proteins | sample TA2MahsurfametaG_5_FD_155479 | JGI IMG/M metagenome (GOLD analysis project Ga0194123, IMG submission 155479) | Freshwater microbial communities from Lake Tanganyika, Tanzania - TA2015023 Mahale A surface | ecosystem: Environmental > Aquatic > Freshwater > Lake | place: Tanzania: Lake Tanganyika... | reverse complement strand
TGTCCCGCACCGGAGCACAGCCATGATCCCGATGGGTTTCGTCATCACCTCACGGCTGTTCTGCCGCGCCGGTCGCCTGGCCCTGCTGGCGGCCTCCCTGGCCCTGCTCGTCGAGGCCCTGGACCTGGCGCTGGCCCACACGTTCTCCTGAGGACCGGCCCAGCCGCCCTGGGTACCCTGAGCCGATGGCAGCGACGGACCGGGGACACCGCCCATGACCGTGGGCCTGGCAGGGGCATCGACCCTGGTGGAGCTGCTGCAGCTCCCCTTCATGCAGCGGGCCCTGCTGGGCGGTCTTCTCAGCGGCGCCCTCGGCGGCATGCTGGGCAGCTTCGCCGTGCTGCGCCAGCTCTCCTTCTTCAGTGACGCCCTCGGGCATTCCGCCCTGCTCGGCATCACCCTGGGGCTGCTGCTGGGCATCGATCCCACCCTGGTGCTGATCCCCTTCGCAGTGCTGTTCGCCCTGATGACGAACCAGCTGGTGCAACGCAGCAAGCTGCCGGCCGATGCCCTGCTGAACATCGTCTATTCCTCGTCGCTGGCCATGGCCGTGGTGGCCCTGAGCCTGCTGCGCGTCTACAAAGGCGGCATCCAGCAGCTCCTGTTCGGCGACATCCTGGGGGTCACCTGGCTCGACCTGGGCCTGATCGGAGCCCTGCTGGTCGTCACCGCCGGCTACCTGACCCTCACCCGGCGCGACCAGGTGCTGCTCACCCTCGACGAACCCCTTGCCCGCTCCCGGGGCATCGCCGTCTCCCTGCACCGGCTGCTGTTCCTGGTCCTGCTGGCCGTGGTGGTGGCCATCTCCGTCAAGGCGGTGGGGGTGCTGCTGATCAGCGCCTTCGTGGTCATCCCCGCCTGTGCCTCGCGGCTGGTGAGCCGGCGCTTCGGCACCTACGTGGTCCTCTCCGCCGGCCTGGGGGCCTGCGGCGCCGTGCTGGGCCTGCTGGTGTCGGCGGCCTTTGCCCTGCCCTCCGGCCCCTGCGTCGTGATCGCCCAGCTGGTGGCCTTCCTGGTCGCCCTGGCGGTGGCTCCGCTGCGGGGCCGGGCGGCGGCGACCTCCTGAGGCGACCCCAAGGGCGGCAATCAGCCTGCCGTCGGAGCCATCCCGGGGTCGAGGTGGCCGGTCTTGACCCAGATCAGGCAACCGCTGCCGCTGAAGGGCGCATGGCGACTGCCGGCCGGGTTGCGCAGCCAGGTCCCGGCCGGGTAGGCCCCCTGCTCGTCCTCGAACACCCCCTCGAGCACGAAGATCTCCTCGCCCCCCGGGTGGGCGTGGAGGGGGAAGCGGGTTCCGGGCTCCCAGCGCACCAGGGCCACGTGCTCCAGGCCGAAGCCGTGCAGGGGCAGCACACTCAGACCGGGCACCAGGCCGGGAACGAAGCTGGCGCGGCCGGTGTCGATCACGACCCGCATCTGGTCGGCCGGGTCCATCTGGCGGAGCTTCACCAGGATCGTGCAGCCGGCCGCGCTGTAGGGGGCATGGGCGGAGCCGACCGGGTTGCGGACGTAGGTGCCGGGGCCGTAGTCGCCGTACTCATCAGAGAAGACCCCCTCGAGCACGAGGAACTCCTCGCCGCCGTCGTGCCCATGGGGGGAGAAATGGCTGCCGGAGGCGTAGCGGACGACCGAGGTGGCCCGGGCGACCTCGCCGCCGTCGCGCTCCAGCGGGCGCCGCTCGACCCCGGCCAGGGGGGAGGGATACCAGGGCAGGGAGGCGCTGTCGACGACGACCCGCAGGGCCGGATCGGCATGGAGCTGGGTGGGGATGGGGGCGGGAGCCATCGTTCAGAGGGAGCTGGTGAGCAGCATCGGGCCCCTGGGCACCGGGCCGTTGGGGTCGCCTTCGACGCTGACGCTGACGGCGCTGGCCTGGCTGGTGGGGGAGAGGGGGATGGGCATGGCCACCTCGCCGCGGGCATTGGGCACGAAATGGACGCAACCGACGGTCCTGCCGGCCACGGTGGCCCAGAGGCGGTAGGTGCGCTGCGGCGGCAGGGGGGGCAGGTGGCTGAGGGTCAGCAGGTTGTGGCTGCGGTTGCCGGTGACCAGCACCTCACCGACCGCCTTCTGGCCGGGCTGCACGGCCTGCAGCGGCAGCAGGCGGGGGTCGGCGAGCGGCGGTGCCGGGGCCAGCTGGCGCTGCAGACCCGCCAGCTGCTGGCGGGTCTGGTGCAGCTCACCGGCGAGCACCAGCAGGCCGACCGCCAGCAGGGAGGGCACCAGCCAGAGGCGCCAGGGCCCCGGCCGGGAGCTGGGCTGCAGGAGGCGCCGGCGCAGGGCGGGCGGTGGCACCGCGGTGGCCGGCAGGGCCAGGGGCAGCAGTTCCAGGGTGGTGCTGAACTCCTCGAGCCGCTGGCGCAGCTCGGGCCGCTCCCGCAGGAGCATGGTCAGCTGCTCCCGCTCGGCCTCCTCGAGGTCTCCCAGGGCATGGCCGGCGAGCAGGGCGTCGATGCCGGCGGCATCGGGGGTGGGGATGGCGTCGGGAGTCATGGCTGGGCGGGCGAATCGTGGAGGAGGGCGCGCAGGCGGATCAGGCCCTGGCGGGCGCGGGTCTTGACGGTGCCGAGGGGCAGCTCCAGCAGCGCTCCGATCGCCGACTGGCTCAGCCCTTCGTAGTAGGCCATCTCCAGCACCTGACGCTGGTTGGCGGGGATCGCCGCCAGGGCCCCCCGGACCCTCTCGGCCAGATCCTCCGACTCGGCACGGTCGTGGGGCGTGGGCACGGCCGACGGGAACAGGTGCTCCGACCAGCGTTGCACCAGCTGCCAGCGGTTGGCGCGCTGGTTGAGCCGGTTGATGGCCATCGAGCGGGTCAACAGCAGCAGGTAGGCCAGCACCGGACCCCGAGCGGGGTCGTAGCGCCCCTGCTGCCAGTAGCGCAGGAAGACGTCATGGGTGAGGTCTTCGGCCTCCTGGCTCGAGCGGCACAGCCGCAGGGCCAGGCGGTACACCGGGCCGCTGCAGCTGTCGTAGAGCGCGGCCAGATCGCCGCCGTCGCCAGGTGCCCCCGCGAGGGCGCCCCGCAGCGGCGGACGGCGGGGGGGGGCTTCGGCGTCGGAGGAGTTCACGACCGGGGGGTGTTCAGCGGGAATGCCGTTCTTCGGATACCGGCGAAGGCCGCGATCGGATGGGGCCCGGCCGCCGGCTGATGAACACCCCGGAGAGCACCAGGGCCGCACCGATCAGCACCGGGCCGCCCAGGGGCTCCCCCAGCAGCAGGGCGGCGCTGAGGACCGCCACCACCAGGGCCAGGGAGCCCCAGAGGGAGACGTCGGCCACGCTGCAGCGGCGGTAGGCCTGGCGCAGGGCCAGCTCACGGCCGAGGGAGAGGGTGACGGCATAGACGCCGATCACCCCCACCACCCACCAGAGCCGCAGCAGCAGGAAATGCTGCGGTCCGAACAGCACCAGGGCAATGGCGCCGAAGACCAGGGCGCTCAGCAGGGTGGGCACCCCCACACTGACGGCCGCGGGCCAGCGGCGGGCGGCGATGGCGCGGCCGCTGACGGCCGAGCCGGCGAAGGCCAGCACCCCCACCAGGGCCCAGGCGATGCCGGTGAGGTCGTCCATCCGGCCGCCGCCCATGGCCATGGCCGCCTGGGGCAGCACCAGGCCGGCGCCGATCAGCGCCAGGCTGAGCCGGAAGCCGGCGGGGAGGGCTTCCGCCAGCAGCCAGCGCGCCAGCAGGGCGGAGACGGGCAGCACCAGGGCGAACAGCAGGGTCTGGCTGATCACCGACAGGGACTCCAGGGCGAGGTAGTAGGCCACGGGCCCGAGGAACAGGCCCAGGCCCCCATGCAGGGCCAGCAGGCGCCGATCGGCCGGCCCAAGCTGCGCCAGGTCGTTGCCCAGGCTGCGCCGTCCGGGGATCAGGGCCGCCAGACCCACCGTGAGCTGGGCCAGGAAGAAGACATTGCAGAAGCTGATCGGGTTCTCCCCATCCACCGGATGGGCCATCCCGTGGTCCTGCAGGCCCTTGAGCACGGTGGCGTCCAGCCCCCGCAGCAGCACGTAGAGCAGGAGCGGCAGCAGGCCCGGGATCGGCCGCGGTCGCCCGTCCGATGAATTCGGGAGCCTCATCGGCTCAGGATGCCGCCCTCCAGGCCACCAGGGAACAGCCGGAGAGCGGCCGGAAGCGCAGGGCCAGGCCCCCTACTGTTCCTGCGTCGGGCTCCGGGTCCTCGTGCGCCTCTCCACCGTCCTCAACCAGCTGTCGCGGCCAGAACGCCGCACCCTGGATCACCAGCGCAGCCCCTGGACCAGCCTCTGGCGCCAGCCGGTGTCGATGGCGATGCGGATGCCATGGCCGGTGTTCTTCCTGGCGATGACGCTCATCTACCTGGCGGAGGTGCTGATCTTCGCCCTGGCGTTCCAGCTGGACGCCGGCCATGTGGAGGCGGAGGGGGCGATGGGGCTGCCCGCCAGCGGCATCTTCGCCCTGCAGAACCTCTTCAGCGCCAGCTTCCAGTCCGCCAGGGTGAACTCGCCCTACACCCTGGGCCTGGCGGCGGGCCAGCGGATCGTCGGCATCCTGACCACCGCCATGGTCACGGGTCTGTTCTTCCTGCGCTTCACCCAGGTGGATTCGCCGCTGCGGTTCAGCCGCCAGCTGTGCCTGAGCTGCTGGCCCGGTGGTCACCTCAGCTGCCGCTTCGTCACCACCGACCCCAGCTACTGGCTGAAGGTGTCGTACACGATGGCCCTGTTCCTGGATGAGGAGATCGAACCGGGGCTGTGGCAACGCCGGGTGCACCCGCTGCCGTTGCTGAACCCCTCCACGCCCCAGCTGCACGTGACGGCGGTGCTGACCCACCCGCTCACCCCGGAGAGTCCCCTGGTCCAGCTGGGTCTCGACGCCATCACCCGGGCCAGCGGTGCCCTGATGGTGCTGGTGGAGGGTTCCGACGAGGTGACGGGATCGTCCCTGCTCCAGGTCCATCACTGCCGCCTCGAGGACATTCTCCAGGGCCGCACCTTCGCCGATCTGGTGTCCATCGACAGCCGGGGGCGTCGCCACGTGAATCTCGACGCCCTCCACCGCACCGTGCCGATCAGCTGAACCGGCACCGGATCGAATCCGGAGCGGCCGCCCACGGGTATCTGCTGGTGAGCGCGGGTTCCGGCGTCGCAACGCCCGGCCTGTCCCTCGCCCCTCACACCCCATTCGCCATGACCCGCTCCCCCCGCACCGTCCTCACCGGCGCCCTCACCCTGGTGGCGGCGGCGGCCTTCTCCGGCACCGTCCTCCCCGCCCGCAGCCTCGGCCTCCCCGCCGTCGAGCCGATCACCCCCGCCCTGGCTTCCCTGGCCCAGGCCATGGCGAAGGCCAGCGGCAGCTTCCGCATGGCGGAGGCCCCCGTCAGCGGCGGCTTCTCGATCAGCGAGCAGGGCGGCAAGACGGTGCTCACCCTCAGCGGCGACTTCAAGACCAACGACATGGCCCCGGATCTGTGGGTGGCCTTCAGCCCCTCCGCCACGCCCCTGGCGATGAGCAAGGCCCCCGCCTTTCCCCTCAAGCCCGGCAGCTACACGCTGCTGTCGAAGCTGAAATCCAGCAAGGGGGGCCAGAGCTACGTGATCCCCGCCTCGATCGACCTCAAGGCCCAGAAATCGGTGCTGATCTGGTGCCAGAAGTTCAACGCCACCATGGCCTGGGCGCCCCTCAAGCCCTGAGCGCCGCCAGGCCCTCAGAGTCCGGCGAACCACTCGTAGCCCCTGTCCTCCCAGGTGCCGAGACGGTCGCCGAGGCTCGTCATCAGCTCCAGGCCGGTGACCCACTTGCTCTGCTTGTAGCCGAGCTTGATGGGGCTCGCCAGCCGCACGGGGGCGCCGTTGGCCACGGGCAGCGGCGCCCCGTTCATGTGGGTGGCGAGCAGGGTCTGGGGGTGCAGGGCGGAGGCCAGATCCCAGGTCTCGAAGTACTGGTCGGCGGAACGGATCGCCAGGTAGGCCCCCAGGGGCGAGGGGCCGGCCAGGGCCAGCACATCGGCCAGCCGCGGGCCCGACCAGGCGACGATCGCCGCCCAGCCCTCCACGCAGACGTGGCGGGTGACGCACTCCCGCTGGGGCAGGGCGGCCAGGGCGGCCAGATCCAGGCGCAGGGGCCGGCGCACCGCCCCGTTGACGACGAGCCGGTAGCTCTCGGGCGCCAGGTTGGGGGTGCCGTTGAAGCTGTTGACCAGCAGGGCGGCCGGCTCCACCTGGCTGCGCCGGAATTCGGGCACCGGCCCCTGCCCCTGCAGCAGGGCCTCGATCCGTTCGTTCAGCGGCTGGGTGGCGGCGCCCACCGCGGTGCTCCAGCGGTTGAGGCCGCAGCCGCCGAGCAGCAGGGAGGAGCCGCCGGAGACCAGCAGGCCGAGGGCGCGGCGACGGCCGGGGTCGCTGCCCATCACAGGACCATGCGGCGCAGCAGCCGCAGGCCGCCCACCCGCCACGAGAGCCCTACGTGGGCCGCCAGCAGCAGGGCCAGCGGGGATGGTGGCCAGGTGACAGACCCGCAGCGTCTGCCAGCTGGAGTGGCCGGCCGGCTCGGCGAAGGCGAACAGGGAGACCAGCCACCACAGCTGGGCCGGCTTGTACATCGCCAGACCCGAGAGCAGGCTGAAGGCCAGCACGACCAGCATCAGGGTGTAGGTGATGCGGTGGCTGGCCAGGCGGCGCCGCGGCGCGCTGGCGCTGTGGCGCAGGGTGCCCAGATCGCCGCCGTCGGCCAGGCGCCGGTGGCGCCGGTGCAGCAGCAGGCCGATCCAGAGGCCCAGGTTGGCGGCGTACAGACCCATGACGCCGAAGTGCCAGTCGCGGCCGCCGGCCAGTCAGCCGCCGAGGGTGAGCCACCCGGGCACGGTCGCCCCCGCCCGGCCGCCGAAGACCGGATTGGCGTTGTAGATCTCGAGGCCGCTGCCGGCCATCAGCAGCAGCACCAGCAGGTTGAAACCGTGGAAGGCCCTTGTCCACAGGGGGTGGGGGCCCATGGCCTCAGGCGGTCTGGAGCTGGTCGAGCTGCTGCTGCAGGCGTTGCTTCATGCGCGTCTGGACCAGGTGACAGAGCTCCTCCACCAGCTCGGCGTCGGCCCGGTAGATGAGCCGGACCCCGTCACGCTCGCAGCTCACCAGACCGGCCCGCTGCAGCTGGGAGAGCTGGCGGCTGATGTGGGACTGGCTGAAGCCGGTGGCCTCGATCAGGGAGGCGACATCACAGGGACCCTGGCGCAGATGGCAGAGGAGCTGGAGCCGGGCCGGCTCGCTCAGCAGCCGGAAGAACTGGCTGAACTCCTCCAGCAGCTCCGGACTGGGAATCGACCCGGGACCGACCACGCCCATGACAGTTCACTATGCCGCTAGCGACATTATGCAGCGCCTTTCCCGCCAATGGGGTGCAGACGGCAGCAGCTTTTCACTCTTTTGCCGTTGTATGCGTGTATGGTCATAAGAAGCAGCCGATCCGCCTCGATGCCCGCCGTTTCCCCAGCCCCACGCCATGCCCCCCAGCTCTGGCAGGGGAGGCGTTCTTGAGCGTCGCCGTTCTGCTGCTGATGGCCGCCGGCGGTGCCCTGATCGGTTTCCTGCTGGCGGTGCTCGGGGCCGGCGGCTCGATCCTGCTGCTGCCCCTGCTGATCAGCGGCGCCGGGCTGCCCACCCGGGAGGCGGTGCCCCTGTCGCTGCTGGCCGTCACCCTGCTGGCGGTGGCCAACGCCGGCCCCTACCTGCGGCGGCGCCAGGTGGCGCCGCGGCCCGCCCTGATCCTGGGGGTGCCGGCCCTGGGGGGCAGCTGGATCGGCGGCTCCCTCGTCAGGCAGGGGCTGGTCCCCGAGCCGGTGCAGCTGGGGGTGTTCGCCGCCGCCGCCCTGGTGGCCGCCGGGCTGCTCTCACGGCGGCAGCAGGGTCCCGGAGGTAGCAGGCGCCCCACAGAATCCCGGCGGCCCGGCAGGCCCCTGGCCCTGGCGGGCCAGGGGCTGGCGGTGGGTCTGCTCACCGGCATCGCCGGGGTGGGCGGCGGCTTCGCCATCGTGCCCGCCCTGGTGCTGATCGCCGGCCTGCCGATGTCCCTGGCCAGCGGCACCAGCCTGGTGCTGATCGCCACCAACAGCCTGGTGGCCCTGGGGGCCCTCGGGCACTGGCCGGCGGCCGGCCTGCCCCTGCTGGCGCCCCTGATCGGCGGCGGCCTGGTGGGCGCGATCGGCGGCCAGGCCCTGGCCCCCCATCTCTCCGATCGTCACCTGCGCCAGGGCTTCGCCGCCCTGCTGGTCGGGTCGGCGCTGCTCACGGGCGCCGAAGCCCTCCAGCGTCAGCGAAGCCTCAGCGCCGCCAGTTCCCCCTCCCACGTCGTCCCACACCGGAAATGAGCCAGCTTCTGTTCCAGTTCCGCCTCCAGAGCCGCCACGGGGCCGCCGGCGACAGCCTCAGCGTCGACTTCCGCAACGGTGCGCTGGAGCCCTGGCAGCCGCTGCAGCCCAGCCTGCAGACCCCCGGCTTCCGACTCTTCCTGCTGTCGCTGCTGCTCTGCCAGCACCACTACCTGGTGGCCAACGCCCTCGAGCGGCACCTGCCCCTGGCGGCGGTGGACGGGGTGCTGAGCGTGACGGCCTCCGCCGACTGGATGGTCGAGGCGGTGGACGGCACGTTCCAGGTACGGCTGGAGGCGACCGATGGGGCGCCGACGCCCGTCCTGGATGAGCCCAGCTGCGCCTTTCTGGAGCGGCGCATGACGGTCTGTCCGGTGTCGCGGAATCTGCCCGGTACGGTGACCAAATCGATCGTGGTGCAAGCGGCGGGATGATCCGGGCTTACGAGCCGGCCGACTGGCCAGGGGTGTGGGCGGTGCTGGAGCCGGTGTTCCGGGCCGGCGAAACCTTCCCCCACGACCCGGCCATCGACAGCGACGCCGCCCGGCAGGCCTGGGTGGGAGCCGTCGCCGCCACCTTCGTGGCCACCGAGGCGGACGGCGCCATCCTGGGCACCTACTACCTGCGGCCCAACCAGCCGTGCCTGGGCGCCCATGTGGCCAACGCCGGCTATGTGGTGGCCGAGGCCGCCCGGGGCCGGGGGCTGGGCCATGCCCTCTGCCGCCACTCCCAGGAGGAGGCCCGGCGGCGGGGCTTCACGGCGATGCAGTTCAACCTGGTGGTGAGCACCAACACCGCCGGCGTTGCCGCCTGGAGCCGCAACGGCTTTTGCACCATCGGCCGGCTGCCCGGGGCCTTCCGCCACCCCCGACTGGGGGAGGTGGATGCCCTGGTGATGTTCAAGCAGCTGGCAGGTTGATCACGGCATCGGCCGGAGATTTAGGAGCCCTGAGAAGCGATGTGCTCTCAGTAAATTTATTGCGTCATTCTGACGTCACCTTGCCTCGAAAGGCGATGTAGTTGTAGATGTTGTAGAAGAGCATGATCGGGATTAGAACACCGATAAACGTCAACATGAACACCATGGAACTGACCGAGGCTGAGGCCTGAAAGATCGTGACCGAGGGAGGAATCACTGCCGGGAACACCATCACCCCAAGACCCGCGAAGCTGAGGATGAACAGGAGAACGGTATAAACGAAAGGCCATACGTCCTGCTGAAGGGCAAGGCTGCGGAAGAGCTGCACGATCAGGGCGACTCCCAGCAGTGGCAAGACAACGAAGAACGGCAGAAAGGCTGGATCGAACAGCCGCTGGCGCAGCGTTTCCGACACGAACGGGGCTGTGAAGGTGATCAACAAGGCGCCACCCAGCGTTGTGGCTGCCGCCAAGCGGGCGGTACGGATGTGCAGTCGCTGGAGCTCACCGCTCGTCTTGAGGATCAGATCGGTGGAACCGATCAGGACATAGCCCTGGATGAGGGTGAGAGCCACCAGCAGGCTGCCGGGGCTGACCCAGATCCAGGGGGAGCCGGTGAAATGGCCGGAAGCATCAGTGGGGATCCCGGAAAGTACCGTCCCGAGGCAGACGCCCTGGAAGGCCGAAGCCATCACACTGCCGATCCCGAACATCAGGTTCCAAGGCCTTTTATTGACGACATTCTCACGGAACTCAAACGCAACCGCCCGCATGATCAGACCCAGGATCATCAGAAAGATGGGGCCGTAAAGCGCCTTGAGAATCGTGCCGTACGCCAGCGGGAAGGCACCGAACAGAGCTCCTCCCATCAACACCAGCCAGGTTTCGTTGGCATCCCAGACATTGCCGAGGCTTGTCATCAGGATCGTGCGCTGAGCTTCTCCAGGGGAGGTGAGCGAGAGGATGCCTACCCCAAGATCGAAACCATCCAATATCACGTACAGCGACAAGAACAAAGCCAGGATCACGAACCAGACCGTGGGCATGAACACATCGAGGAAGTCCATGCTCAGGCGCTCGGTGAGGGGACAGGGAGACGGGCGGCGCTGCCGTTCTGGGGGGGCTCCAGGCTCAGATCCGGCCCCTTGGCGAGGATCATGGCGCCGAAGAACAGTGCAAAGCCAAGCAGAAACGTGTAGAGCACCGCAAAGGTGACCAGACTGGTGAGCACTTCACCCGGCGGCAGCACCGACGCGGCATCGGCGGTCCGCAACTGGCCATAGACGGTCCATGGTTGGCGGCCCACGCATCGCACCACCCAGCCCGACTCGATCGCCAGATAGCCGGCCGGAGCGGAAAGGATCCAGGCCCAGCTGAACCAGGGCCAGCGCCGGAAGCGCTCGGTGCTGAGGCCGCCACGCCACCAGAGCAACAGGCCGAGTGCCGTGAGACCCGCCGCCGCCATGCCGATGGCGATCATCACCCGGAAGGCGTAGAACAGCAGCCCCACCATGTGGGGGCGCTGGTCAGCGGGCCAGCTGTTCAGCCCACGCACGGGCTGGCTGAGTTGCGGTCGCGACTCCAGGATCCAGCTGAGGGCCCCTGGCACAGCCAGCTTCCAGCGATTGGTGCCCGTGGCCTCGTCCGGAACGGCTACCACAGACCAAGCCGGTGAGGTACCCGCCGGCTGATCCTCCCAGATGGCCTCGATCGCCGCCAGTTTCGTGGGCTGGCGCTCCGCCACCTGCACACCGCTTTCGTGGCCGGCCAGGATCTGCAGCGGCGCCACCGCCAGCAGAATCACCAAGGCCAGCTTGAAGGAGAACTGGAAAAACGCCGGGGCTTTCTGCCGCATCAGCGACCAAGCACTGATGGCAGCCACCACCAGCGTCGAGGTTTCCACCGTGGCCAGTGCCATGTGAATGACACTCTTCACCATGAACGGATTGTTGATGGCAGAAAAATAGTTCTGAACGTGGAAGTGGCCGTCACTGAACGTACCCCCGGCAGGTGTCTGCAGCCAGGAGTTGGCACTGAGAATCCAGAAGACCGAGAGATTGGCCCCGAATGCCACCATCACTGTGGAGAGGAAATGGATGACCGGTGGGACCTTCTGCCAGCCGAACAACATGATCCCCAGGAACCCGGCCTCCAACATGAACGCCATGGCCCCTTCGAAACCAAGCACCGATCCAAAGAAATCCCCCGCAAACTCCGACAGAGGCGCCCAGTTGGTTCCGAACTGGAACTCCATGGGCAGCCCGGAGGCCACACCGATTCCGAAGTTAAGGACATACAGCTTGGCCCAGAACCGAGCCTGGTGGTAATAGAAAGGATTCCGTGTACGCAGCCAGAACCCTTCAAGAATCACCAGGAAGATCGCCAGGCCCGTGGAAAGCACGGGCCAGAGCATGTGAAAGATCGCTGTCAGAGCAAACTGCAGCCGTGACAATGTCACGACATCAAGACTGGAGGACATCACAGCAGCAGGAACTCCTGAGGGAAAGGATCCAGAGAAAGCATTCGAAAGCTGGTCTTATGAACACTCTCCTTGCTCAAGATTTTACATGCCTTTCTGTGGATCTGGGTTTCAGCGGGTTAGCGGATGATGCGGACATTCCCATCATCTCAGCCCAGATTCCTGTTTCCTCACGGTTGATCCCGGATCATGGGCTCCCCGCCCCCCGCAGGGTGCGCGGACCCAGGGGGTGATCGGCGTGGGGATAGGCCGTGTGGGTGTGGAGATGCAGATGGTCATGGTGATCGCCGCCGTCATGGCGGTGGCCCGGCGCCGGCAGGGGGACGCCGTTGGGCTGGCAGGCCCCGGTGCACTCCCGTTCACACAGCTGGCAGGGTTCCCCCAGTCCTTCGACATGGTGGTGGTGGCTGTGCTGGGGCGCCCCCACCTCCCTCTCGAAACCAAGCACCTGGGCGCGGTACTTGCAGAGGGAGCAGTTCATCGTCGTATCGCCGCTGATCACCTCCTCCAGCCGCTCAAGAAAGGTGTCGATGACCAAGGGATGGTCGCTCAGATAGGCCGCCTTGAGGAACTCCACATCGGGGTGATCGGCGGCGACCCGGTCGGTGTGCTGGTAGATGCGACTCACCAGCACACCGGAGAACAGAAAGTAGGGGAACACCACCACACGGCGGAAGCCCAGGCGCACCGCGTGGCGAAGCCCCGGCTCCACCAGGGGGAAGGTGACCCCGGAGTAGACGGTCTCCCCCCAGCCGAATCCGAAGCCCTCCACCAGCATCCTTGTCACCTTGCTGACATTGGAGTTGGCATCCGGATCGGAGGAGCCGCGTCCCACCACCACCAGCAGGGTGTCGGCCAGGGGGACCTCCGGGGCCCGATCCAGGCACTCCCGCAGACGGGCACCGGCCGCCTGCATCATCTTCGGGTCGACGCCCAGCTCCCGGCCGTAATCAATCCGCAGCCCGCTCTCCGCCGCGTAGGTGTTCAGCACCGAGGGAATGTCGTTCTTCGCATGGCCGGCGGCGAAAAGCATCCCTGGCACGGCCAGGACCCGGCTCGCCCCCTGCTGGCGCAGCCGCTCGAGGCCCTCACGCAGGATGGGTGTGGCGAATTCCAGATAGCCGTGCTCCACGGGGAGATCGGGCAGGCGCCGGCGCCGGCCGCTGGCCAGGCGGGCGAACTCCTCCACCGCCAGCCGGTTGCGGCTGCCGTGGCCGCAGAGCATCACACCGAGGCCGGAAGTGGGGTCGAGGATCGGTTCCGCTGTGGGGGATCCGAGGGGTGAGGGCGGGATTCCGGTCATGGACGCCCCCGGAGCACCAGTCCGAGGCTGCCGGCCATCAGCAGGGTCAGCCCACCCCCCACGAGACCCGCCAGGCTTCGCCCTGAGCTGGGTGTTCCCCAGCCGGGCTCCGAGTCTGCGGTGGAGCCAGCTGGGGCCTCCCCGGCTCTGAAGTCGTAATCGGGAAGGAAGGAGGTCTGTTCCTGCACCGTGGCGATCTCGTCCTTGAGGGCGGTGGGTGTGCCATCGAACTCGGGTTTGCGGGTGACGCCGCTGATGGACCACTCCAGACCATCGGGATGCCCTGAGGCGAACCAGGCCAGAACCCCTCCGGTAAGCACGGCGGCGACGGCCAGGCTGGCAATCACCCGCCGCAGCGCCAGCCCGCCCACGGGTTGGCGGCGGGCAGCGCGCGCCAGGATCTCCGGCTGGAGACGGGTGATGTAGAGCACCACGACCGCCGTCACCAGCCCCTCGACGATGGCGATGGCCAGGTGGATCGGCAGCATCAGGGCCAGGAACGTGCCGAAGGGCAGATCCGAGATCCCGGAGAAGCTGGTCTCCAGCACCACCGCCAGGGCGCCGAGGCTGAGTCCCACCAGGGCGCCGGCAATCGATCCGACCACCACCCGGGTGGGACTGAGCCGCTCGCCGACGATGCGCCGGTAGATGAAGGGATAGGCGACGAAAGCCGGGAACACCCCCAGATTGAAGATGTTCGCTCCCAGGGCCAGCAGGCCGCCATCGGCGAAGAACAGGGCCTGCACCGTCAGGACCGAGGCGATCACCAGGAAAGCCGCTTCCGGCCCGAGAAGAATCGCCAGCAGCAGCCCGCCGCCGACGATGGAACGGCCCAGTCGGGCAGGGCCGCCACCCCGAGGCCCAGGGCCACCCACTGAACGATCATGGCGGTCATCTCCGCCGTGCGCCGCCGCCTGGGGATGACGCCGGCGGGTTCCAGGAAACGGCTGTAGAGGTCCAGCCGGCATTCGGACACCGGGTAGGTGATGATCGTTTCAGAGGCGAAATCCTCGGGGCTGAGGAACGCCTTTCCAGCCAGGTGATGGTGTCGGGGCAGCACCGCCACGATCTGATGGCGGAACAGGGGATCGGCGAGCACACCCCGGCCGCTGCTGCGCTCTCCCGTGATCACCAGATCCACGGAGCCATCCAGCAGGCCCGGCAGGGGATCGAACTGGGCGCCGAGGCGCACATCCAGCTCCACCTCGCCATGGCCGTCGCGGAAGGTGAGCATCGCCGGCAGCAGCCAGTCGATGCAGGAGTGGCACTCCAGCGTGATGAACAGGCGCCCGGCGGCGCCGATCACCATGCGCTGCAGATCGTCCTGGGCGGACTCGATTTCCGGCAGCACCACCTGCGCGCAGCGCAGCAGGCGGCGACCCGCCGCCGTCAGCACCGCTGGCCGGCGATCGCGGTCGACCAGCCGGATCTTCAGCTGTCGCTCCAGATCCCGCAGCAGATGGGAGAGGCCTGACTGGGTGCAATGAAGGCTGCGGGCCGCCGCGGTGAGGGAGGAATGGCGGGCAATGGCCTCCAGAGCGCTCAGGTGATGGAGTTCGAGCATGGGCTGGCCCGCGGAGGCAGGGACCATGAGCCAAATTCATCATCGCGGCTGCCATGGCCCTCCGGCATGGTGCTGGCCTCCCCACAGGCGGCAGGGGGAGGCTGGCCACCATCGCCAGCGCCCTTACGGCCATGCCCAGCCAGCCCACGACCCCCCTGCCGCCCCGGATCACCGGCGGCGACGGCACCATCTGGGTGCAGCCCTTCCTGCACCAGCATTTTGTCCAGGTGGGGGCCATGGCCTGGCAGGGTCTGCACCGCTCGGGCCGCGGCCTGGTCGTCTGTGAGGTGGAGCTGCCCAAGGGGCGCCCCATCCACTGGGCGACCGAGCCCGTTCCCCATCGCCTAGGGTACTGGCCCAGGGGCGAGGTGACCGCCCAGCTGGTGGCCCTGGGACTGGACACCGTCAACCACGGCCTCCTGCAACACGCCCTTGTCACCTACGAGGCGGGCAGCGAGCTGGTGGCGCTGATGCTGGCGTCAGCGGAGCCCACCGTCGTGCAGTTGCAGCGCATGCGGATCACCCCGGCGGAGTGTCACCGGCAGCTGCAGCGGCGACGGAGCGAGTTCTGCGGGGTGGGCCGATGAGCGCGACGCCACACTCCATCACCAGGGCCGACTTCGTGTTCGGCCCCTACAGGGCCAGCCGCAACGACCGGGCGACATGGCAGATGCTCAACACCCTGGTGCCCTACCTGCTGCTCTGGTGGCTGACCCTGCGGGTGGCGGCGGTGTCGCTGTGGCTGCTGCCGCCGTTGATCCTGCTGCTGAGCCTGTTCTCGGTGCGCGGCTTCTCCCTGATGCACGACTGCGGCCACCGTTCCCTGTTCCGCCAACGCTGGCTGAACCGCGGCTTCGGGTTTCTGCTCGGACTGGTCAACGGGGTGCCGAAGCTGGCCTGGTCGCGGGACCATGCCGATCACCACCGCACCAATGGCGACTGGGACCGCTACCGCAGCGTCATCGACATGCTGAGCGTCGAGGAGTACCTGCGACTGGACCCGCTTCAGCGCCGCCTTTACGCCACGCTGCGCCATCCGCTGATGGCCTTCCCAGGGGGCTTTTTCTACCTGGCCATCAAGCCACGCCTGGATCTCGTCTCGGGGCTGATCGCCAGCCTCACCGGCAGCCGGCCCCCCCGGCCTTGGGCCTCACCGGCCGAATTCCACGACCTGCTGCTGTGCAATCTGGTGTGGGTGGGCGGCGTGGTGCTGCTGGGCTGGTGGCAGGGGTTCGGGCTGTTCCTGGGGATCTATGCCGCCGTTCTCACGCTGTCGGCAGCGATCTTCATCGACCTGTTCTTCGTCCAGCACATCTTCGAAGACAGCTATGCCCATCGCAGCGAGGGATGGAGCCACCTCGAGGGAGCCCTGCGGGGCACGAGCCTGCTGCGTCTGCCACCGGTTCTGGCCTGGTTCACCGCCGACATCGGCTTCCACAACATGCATCACCTCTGTGAACGCATCCCCAACTACCAGCTGCGGGCCTGCCACGAACACAACCAGCACCTGCTGGCTGACGTGCCGACGCTGACCCTGGGGACGATGCTGGCCTGCGCCAGCTACCTGCTCTGGGATTCCCACCACGACCGACTGGTGACGATCGCGAGCGTGGGCGCAGGCCAGGATGTGACAGTCGTCGACATCATCGAGACGTAAGCCCGGCGACGCCGGCCCTCGTCCGAGCATCGGCAAAGCCTGGCTGGCGTGATGGCCCCATGAAACGGTTCCTCGCCCCCCTGCCCCTCGGCCTGCTGCTGGCCCTGGTTCCCGCGGCGGCTCGCGCCCATGCCGAGCACGGCCATGGCGGTGGGTTCGTCGCCGGGTTGCTCCATCCGATCAGCGGCCCCGACCATGTGGTGGCGATGGTGGCCGTCGGCCTCTGGGGCGCGGTGCTGGGGCCGCCGGCCCTCTGGGTGCTGCCGGTGGCCTTCCCGCTGGTGATGGCGTTCGGCGGGCTGCTGGGCCTGCTGGGGATCCCGATCCCCGGAGTGGAGATCGCCATCGCCGTGTCGGGGTTGGTGCTGGGTCTGATGGTGCTGTTCGAGGTGAAGGCTCCGCTTTGGCTGGCGGCACTGCTCGTGGCGGCCTTCGCGGTGTTCCATGGCCATGCCCACGGCAGCGAGCTCCCCGCCGGCGGCGATGCCCTCGCTTACAGCCTGGCCTTCGTGATCGCCACCGGGCTGCTGCACCTGATGGGCATCCTGCTGGGGGAGACCCGCCGCTGGCCCGGGGGCCGCCGCTTCGTGCAGGCGGCCGGTGCCCTGGTGGCCCTGGTGGGACTGTTCTTCCTGGAGCGGGCCCTGGCATGAACCGCTTGGGCCGGCTCAACCGGCGTGGCTGGAGGGCGCTGGCCGCCGTGGCCGCGATGGCCAGCCTGGGGGCCGTGCCACCGGCCCTCGCCCATGCGCTGCCGGCCGGACTGGGAGCTGTGCTGGAGGGTGCCGCCCAGCTGGTGTTCTCCCCGGCCGATCTGCTGCTGGTGTGCGGTCTGTGCGCCCTGGCGGTTCAGAACGGAGCGGAGCCAGGATCGCGGCTGCGCCTGGTGCTGCCGGCGGCCTGGCTGCTGGGGGGAGCCCTGGGCCTGGGGCGGCCGGCGGAGCTGGCGACGCCACGGTCCACCACTCTCGCCTTCACCCTGGTGGGCCTGCTGGTCGCCCTGGCGCTGCCGCTGGGCCAGCGTCTGACCACCGCCCTGGCGGGGGTGGCGGGGCTGGTCGGCGGCCTGGCCCATGGCTCGGCCCTGGCGTTTCACAGCGGCGCGCCGCTGGCGCTGGCGGGGGGTGCCGCCGCCGTCGCCGTGCTCACGACGGCGCTCACCCTGGCGCTGCGGCCCCCGCATCCGGGCTGGATGGGGGTCGGCCTGCGGGTGGCGGGCAGCTGGATCGCCGCCGCCGGGCTGCTCAACCTGGGCTGGCTCCTCAAGGGCCCGTCCTGAGGCGGGCCGAGGAGGGGCCTGGCTGGAGCGTCAGGGTTCCGGATGCTCTGCGCAGGGCATCCAGAGCGACCCCATGGCGTGGGCCCCTTCGCAGCCGAGCTCCTTGGCCTTCGTGAGTGCCTCCTCGCGGCTGGGGTAGGCGTAGAGGTTCTGCTGGCCGTGGCCATGGTTTTGGCCGTGGTTGTGGTGATGGTGCACCTGGCCGCTCGGGCTGCCGAGGCGGTAGGGCCCCATCCCCTCCATCCCCACCCACCAGACGCCCATCACGTTCACCCCGGCGATCAGGATGCCCATGCCGACGACGGAGGCGTTGATCACCCCCATGGCCACGGCGCCCAGGCTCAGCACCCCCATGGGCACGACGCCGATGCTGACCACCCCCATGGGCACGATGCCGATGGAAATGATGCCGAGGGGGGCGATGCCGATGGCGACGATCTTCGGCCGGCCACCGCAGCCCGAGGATTCACCGGAGGGAGGAGTCTCCGACGCGTTGGGTGAGGGCATCAATGGGAGCCGGAGCCGGCCGAGCCGCCCTTGGTTTCGCCATGGCTGGCGCAGGGCATCCACATGCTGCCCATCTGGTGGGCCCCCTTGCAGTTGAAGTTCTTGGCGGCGGCTTCCGCTTCCGCTTTGGTGGCGAACATGGCTTTCTGCGGCCCCTGACCCGTGTGCTGAGCCAGGGCAGGAGCCCCGCCGAGGGCGGCCAGGAGGCCGGCGGCGGCGGCCAGGGGGGCGAGGGGCGGTCGGCAGCGCAATACGGCGATCATGGCTGAAACGACAATCATTCTGCCAGGGGCGCCCCAGGTGCTGTCATCCCTGGGAACGGTTGGAGCCCGCCCCGGCCCGGGTGAGCTAGCGCCCATTCTCAGAGCGTGCCCGCCTCCAGCTCGTGGAGATAGAGGAACTCCGGGGATTCGACACCGGCTTGGCGGCGAATCTCCACCAGCTCAGGGGACTCAAAGAACGCCTTCGCCTTGGCGATCGATTCCCAGCGGGAGAGGTGCACCACCTTGTTGGGGTCGCTCCCCTCACGGAGCACCTGAAAGGACCGCTCGCCGGCGTCACAGCGCAGGGTGGCCGCCGCGTCGAACACCGTCTTCCAGGCCTCGTAGTCCCGCACGGCGTGGATGATCAGCACATGGTCCAAGGGTTCACTCCAGGGGATCGACAGGACTGGCCTGAGCCTGCGCAGCCTGCACGGCAAGCGTCAGATACGTCTCAAGGTGCTTGCTCTTGATGTCTTCGAGGCTCCTGAGCTTGAGGTGGCGTCGCCCCTTGCCGGATCCTTCGAGCAGGCCGTGGGGGTCGGCGATGAACGCACCGCAGCTCAACTCCACTG
>Ga0194123_10003466_pt1 | contig 18899 bp, 18 predicted proteins | sample TA2MahsurfametaG_5_FD_155479 | JGI IMG/M metagenome (GOLD analysis project Ga0194123, IMG submission 155479) | Freshwater microbial communities from Lake Tanganyika, Tanzania - TA2015023 Mahale A surface | ecosystem: Environmental > Aquatic > Freshwater > Lake | place: Tanzania: Lake Tanganyika... | reverse complement strand
TGCTGGTGCTGTTGCAGGCATCCTTCGCCAAGGCCTGGGGTCGCGGGTTTTCGTTGGATAATCTTACGTTCCGCAATTACCGAATGCTGTTGTTTGAACATGATATGGCGCTGCAATCGGTCCGGAATACCATCTGGTTTTCGGCGGCCTCAGCCGGATTGGCGCTGATCCTCGCCTTGCTGATTGCCTATATTGTTGTGCGACGCCTGATACGGGTCGCTGATGGCTTGGCCTTCCTTGCCATGGCGCCCTTCGTCATTCCCGGCATTGTCATGGCAATCGGCTTCTACGCGGCCTATGCCGGCCCGCCCTTGATGCTTTATGGCACGGCGCTCCTGATCATCCTGGCCTTTACTGCGCGTTTTCTGCCGATTGCCTATGCGAATGCGCAGGCCTCCATCCGTGCGGTACATCCGGAAATGGAAGAAGCCGCGCGTATTCTGGGCAGTGGGCGGCTGCAAACCATCCGCCGCATCACGGCGCCTTTGCTGAAAACATCCTTGCTCGGTGGCTGGCTGATTGTTTTCATCGTCGCATCCCGCGAATTATCCGCCGCCATCTTCCTGGTGGGGCCGCGCACGCGCACCATGTCTGTTCTGCTGTATGACCTTAGCGAGCAAGGCAATTTCGAATTGGTCTCCGCCTTTGGCGGCATATTGCTGGTGATCACCATGGTTTTTGTCGGTATCGGCATGAAGCTTGTCGGCCGCGATTTCATGCTGCGGAGGGATTGAAATGCCGCGCCTTACCCTTTCCGGCCTGACCAAGGCCTATGGCAAAAATGTCGTTGTGGACGCGATTGATCTGACGTTGGAAGAAGGGGAATTCCTGTCCCTGCTTGGCCCATCCGGCTGCGGCAAGACCACAACCTTGCGCATGATCGCGGGCTTCGTTGAACCCAATGCCGGCACCATCGCCGTGGATGGCACGGTGCTTTCCGCGCCTGGCGCCGTATTGCCGCCAGAACGCCGCAGCATGTCCATGATTTTTCAATCCTACGCCATTTGGCCCAATATGACAGTGGCGGAGAATGTCGGCTTCGGTCTCACGCTCCGCAAATTGCCCGGCGATGAAATCAAACGCCGCGTGGCCGAGATTCTGGATGTCGTGAAAATGGGCCATCTGGCCGCGCGCTACCCGGCGGAGCTTTCTGGCGGCCAGCAGCAGCGCGTGGCGCTCGCGCGCGCCATTGTGGTGAAGCCCGCCGTGCTATTGCTGGATGAACCGCTGTCCAACCTGGATGCCAATCTGCGGGAGGAAATGCGCTTCGAAATCCGCCGCCTGCATGATGAATTCCGCATCACCACGGTTTATGTCACGCATGATCAGGCGGAAGCCATGGCGACATCGGACCGCATTGCGGTGATGAATGCGGGCAAGATCGAACAGGTGGATGCGCCGCATCTGCTCTACACCAAACCGCGCACCCGCTTTGTCGCGGGCTTTGTCGGGCGCACCAATTTGCTGGAAGCACGTGTGGAAGCCAGCGCCTTGATGCTTGGGGGCCTATCGCTCGGTCCTGCCGCGCTGGCCGGCATTGCGCCAGACGTTTCGGGCGAGGTTCTGCTTTCCCTCCGCCCCCAGGCAATGAGCCTGCATCTGTCGGAACCGCCCCGCGAAGATAACGCCCTGACCCTGCCGGTGGAGCTACTGGAACGCACCTATCTCGGCGAAGCCTGGGATTATGTGCTGCGTCCGGAAGGGGCTGCGCTGCGCCTGCGCGCCGCTGCGCCGCCGCTTGCTGCCTACCCGGTTGGGGCCAAGCTTTGGCTACGCATAGACTCGCAACAAATCGCGGTGGTCCAGTAAGCTTCAAGGGCGTAGGGCCTGGCCAAGCCATCGGGCAGCACGACCCAAACCTGCCGGGCGACATCTTATTCGCGCCACAGCTTTCATCATTTCCGCGACCTGGACAAAAAAGCCAGGGAATGGAGTGAACTGCCCGGCGGACCCTTTTCGCCGACCACCTTCCAGGGCAGAAGGGCGCCATGACACCCGCCATTGCCTCCGCCCTCATGCCGCTCATGCGCGGTATGGATGCTGAAACCGCCCATGGTATCGCGCTGCGCGCCCTCTCGCTTTGCCTGGCCGGCCAGGATCGCGGCGCGGATCGCGCAAGCTTGGCCACCGAAGTCGCGGGGCTTCGCTTCCGCAATCCGCTTGGCCTTGCTGCCGGCTTTGATAAGAACGCAGAAGCCGTGCTGCCCTTGCTGCGGCTTGGCTTTGGCTTTGTCGAAGCCGGCACGGTTACGCCGCGACCTCAAGCGGGTAATCCTCGGCCAAGATTGTTTCGCCTGACCGAAGATCAGGCCGTGATCAACCGCATGGGCTTCAACAATGCCGGGCTTGATGCTTATCTGGCGCGGATCAAGGCTTTGCCCCGCCCGCTGCCGGGCATTTTCGGCGCCAATATCGGCATCAACAAGGAAGGCGCCGATCCCGAACGCGACTACCCGGCACTTTATGAGGCGCTGGCCCCTTACGCGGATTACGTCACCGTCAATGTCTCCTCCCCCAATACGCCGGGCCTTAGGGATTTGCAGGGGGAAGAACGCTTGGCCGCGATTCTGAGCGCGATCAATGCGCGCCGTGCGGCATTGTCAAAGCGCCCGCCTTTATTCGTGAAAATCGCGCCTGATCTGGCCGTTGATGCGCTGGGGCCGATTGTGGAAGCCTGCGTGGCCCAGGGCATTGCCGGGCTCATCATTTCCAACACCACCATTACGCGCCCGGCGTCGCTGCGTTCCGGCTTCAAGGATCAGGCGGGCGGGCTTTCAGGTGCGCCGCTTTTCACGCTTTCCACTGAAATGCTGCGCCGCTGCTACCGTATCGCGCAGGGTCGGCTTGCGCTGATCGGTGTTGGCGGCATTGCCAGCGCGGAACAGGCCTATGCGAAAATCCGCGCCGGCGCTTCGCTCGTGCAGCTTTATTCCGGCTTTGCCTATGCCGGGCCAGTTCTGGTGCGGCAGATTCTCGATGGCCTCGCCGCACTTCTGGCGCGTGATGGCTTTACCTCGGTCGCCGATGCTGTCGGCAAGGATGCGTGATGCAAATTCTGGAAGGTATCGCTGGCCTGGCTGACCGCTATGACGGCTATGTGCTCGATCTTTGGGGCGTGGTGCATGATGGGCGCACACCCTATCCCGGCGTGCCGGAAGCCCTGGCGGCGCTGAAGGCGCGCGGCAAGCGTATTGTCTTTCTGACGAATGCGCCGCGCCGCGCCTGGTTTGTGCAAGGCATGCTGGACCGCATGGGGCTCGATCGCGGGCTTTATGATGGCATCATGTCCTCTGGTGAGGCTTCCTGGCGGCTGATGAAGGAACGCAAGCATCCTTGGTTCGCGCGCCTTGGACGCCGCGTGATGCATATCGGGCCAGAACGTGATCTTTCCGTGGTCGAAGAAGACGCGGCTGAGATTGTGACAGACCCGACCAAGGCGGATTTCCTGTTGAATACCGGCCCGGATGCAGATGGCGGCACCACAAGCGCGGAACCCTATCGCGCGGCACTTCGCGCGTGTTTCGATGCCGGGCTGCCCATGCTCTGCGTCAATCCTGATCGTCACGTGATGGTGGCGGGTGAGAAGGTGATTTGCGCCGGCGCTTTGGCCGATGTGTACCGCGAATTCGGCGGCGATGTGCTGGAAATCGGCAAGCCTGACCCGGCGGTTTATGAACCGGTGATGGAATTGCTGGGGCCTATCCCCAAGGCGCGCGTGCTGGCGATTGGTGATAGCCCGCATACGGATTTGGCCGGCGCGCAAGCCACAGGCATTGATGCGCTTTGGGCGCTGACAGGCTTGGCCGGCGAAGCCCATGGCGCGGACCCTAGCGGTGAAGCCCTGGCGGCCGTGGCGGCAGCGGAAAAAGTGGCGCCGCTCGCGGCGTTGCGGAGTCTCCGCTGGTAGCGCCGCCTTCAATCCACAATGAACAGCTTGGCGCCGATGGTGGTGCGCGACATATGCGGCTCTGCCCCATCGGCCACCTGATAGGACATGCCGGGCTTCAACAGGAACACGCGCCCATCCGCGAGCGTCGTTTCCAATTCGCCTTCCAGCACCAGCAGCACATGGCCCTTCTGGCACCAATGATCCGCGACATAGCCGGGTGAATATTCCACCATGCGCACGCGGATCGGGTTTTCCGCCGGCCCAACATGGCGGGTGCGCCAAAGCGCTTCCCCGGTCACGCCCGCATGGCGTGTGGGTGCCAGATCCGCCCAATCAGTTGTGTCAAAGGGAATGGCCGACATGTGCATGTTTCAGGGCGCCTTACGCATGGCCGGCGGCTGAAGACAACCAAGCCGGATGAACCTTGAGCTTCGCCAGCGCCGCCTGCCAGGCAGTGCTGGCTTTTTCATGGAATAGCAGCGCCTCATCTGCCGGCACGCTCAGCCAGGAATTGCGCTGGATTTCTTCTTCCAACTGCCCGGCGGCCCAGCCCGCATAGCCAAGCGCCAGCAATCCCTGGCGCGGGCCGCCACCGCTTGCAATCGCGCTTAGAATATCAACGCTGGCCGTCAGGGCGAGGCCCGGACCAAAGGCAAGGCTGCCATCTGCCGACCAATCATCCGTGTGCAGCACAAAGCCGCGCCCGGCTTCCACTGGGCCGCCCGAAACCAAGCGGATTTGCCGCTGCGACGGCACTGGCTTTAACCCAAGCTGCTTCAATAGCTTATCAAAGCCCAAACCTTCGATCGGGCGATTGACGATCAGCCCCATCGCCCCTTCGGCGGAATGGTTGCAAAGACACACCACGCTATGCGCAAAGCGCGGATCTCCCATGCCCGGCATCGCAATCAGCAAATGCCCGGTCAGATAATCACCAGCGCCGCGCTTCGCGGCTTTACCCTTTCTGGCCATGCGTGGAATTTGGCGCCACCGGCGCAAAGCTACAAGCCCAGGGCCTGTTCCGGCGAACCTCGCCCGCCAATCTCATGCCCAGCTTGCCGCGTGGCAGGCTTCAGGGCGCCGGCAATAAGGCATCGGTGCGCCCCATCAGGCGATAGGCAATAAGCCCCAGCCATTCCCTAAACCCCCATTCAAATTGACCAAGCCGTTCGGGAAAAGGCGCGTCATACATCGCGGCAAAACTATGCCCGGTGCGATAATTCACCGGCCACGCAAGGATGTCTGGCCAGCCCGCCTTGCGGAAAACCCCCATGGCGCGCGGCATATGGCTGGCCGAGGTCACCAACAGCCAGACCTCATCCGCTTTTGGCCGCACCAAATCCCGAGTCAGCACCGCATTTTGATGCGTGTTGCGCGCTGCGTCCTCATATATCACGCGCGGACCGGACAGGCCCAAGCTTTCAAAAAACTGGCGCGCCACATCAGCTTCCGTGAGCCCACCATGCACGAGCGATCCCTGCCCCCCCGTGAAGACAATCCGCGCATCGGGAAAGCGGCGCGCCAGCGCAATGGTTTCAGTCATGCGTTCGGCAGCACCATTGATGGCGGGAATGCCGCGTGCATCGGTAATGTTCTGATCCACAGCACCGCCCAGCACAACAATACCGTCAACACGCGCAGGCACTTCGGCAGGGCGCGGAAAACGGTCTTCCAAAGGCAGCAGGATGAATTGGCTGATTGGGGTTGCGATCAGCAGGAAAAAGAAAGCCAGGCAGCAAAGCAGAAGCCACCGCCCGAACCGTCGCCCGCGCCAGACCATGGCGAGCCCCAAGGCACCGACCAAAAGCGCGAAATGCCCTGGCCGCGCCGGAAACCACAAAATCTTGGAAACAAGATAGCTGATATCCATCAGGACAGGACCCACACCGCGCGCCTAAGCGAAAAGCAGTGCCTCAAGGGCCTGTCAAGCGAAGCCTGAGCCGGGCGCTTATGGCCCGGCTCAGCCCGCGCAACTACTTGCGGCCGGCTTCGGCCTTGGCTGCTTCATTCACGCGCTGTTCGGCAGCAAGGATGGTGTTGCGCAATTCCCGCATGAAGGCATTGCCCTTGGGGGTGCGCTGCACCAGCACCGAACGACGATCCGATGGATCATGCTTGCGCCGCGTGAGTTCATGATCGGCCAAGCGGTCCAGGGCGCGTGTGATGGCGGGCTTGGACACATTCAGCTTTGCTGCCAATCCGCGCACGGTATGGGGACCATCCGAAAGATAACTGATCAGCATCACGCCAAGCTGGCGCGACGAAAGATCATCAACATCGCGGCGCACCAAGGCGACCATTGTTTCCTGAAGAACACGGATCAGATGCTCTGAACCGTTATTGTTGCTAGCCATGATTTTTGTCCCTTTCTTAAGGCTGATTACGGTCTTTTTGTGACCGACAAATTTTTGTTGCGTCGTTTATTAGCACCGGAGTGCGATCTTCATCGTTCAGGATAAATGATATGTCATATCACATTTCCTTTGATGAATGGAGCAACATCGTGAAGATGGCGCGTGCAGCTTGTGCTTCCCCGCCCTCTGGGCGACCGGGTCGCGTGCTATCGTTCCAGGCATAGACATCAAGATGCGCCCAAGGCTGACCTTCAGGCACAAAACGACGCAGGAATAACGCTGCCGTTATCGCGCCTGCCATGGGTTTCTGCGAAACATTGGAAAGATCAGCAAAGGGACTATCCAGCCAGGCATCATAGCCGTTATGCAAAGGCAGCCGCCAAAGCGGATCATGCACTGCTGTGCCGGCGCGCAAAAGCTGCTCCACCAGGGCATCATCATTGCTGAAAAGCGCGGGTAGATCAGGGCCAAGCGCAACACGCGCTGCACCGGTAAGCGTGGCAGCATCCAGAATCATCTTGGGCTTCTGCTCTGCTGCAAACTGCAACAGATCGCACAGCACAAGCCTTCCTTCAGCATCGGTATTGCCGATTTCCACCCGCAATCCCTTGCGTGTCGGCAGAACATCCATCGGCCGCATGGCACTGCCGGAAACACTATTTTCCACTGCGCCAATCAACACCAGAAGCCGGATCGGCAGCTTGGCACGCATCACCATTTCGGCAACGGCCAGCATTACCGCCGCACCGCCCATATCCTTCTTCATGCGCAGCATCGCGGCCGAAGGCTTCAGGTCTAGCCCGCCAGTATCAAAGCAGACACCTTTGCCGCAGAGCGCAATCAGCGGACCATCGGCGGCACCTTCCCAGTGAAGGACCGCAAGATGCGGCACACGCGGGCTGCCTGCGCCAACTGCCGCCATGCAGGGAAAGCCCGCGGACAAAGCCTGGCCGGTGATGATTTCCGCGCGTCCACCATGGCGGAGGGCAAGCCCAGCCGCCGCTTCCGCCAATTGCTGAGGGCCCAATTCTGCGGCCGGCATATTGATAAGATCACGTGCCCAACAAATGGCTTCGGCCATCATTACGGCATGTTCGGCGCCGGCTGGCACAACCAACTCAGCCGGGGCGCGTTCCGCCTGCTTGTGGCGCAACCAACGATAGGCACCCAAATGCCAACCCAGAACAGCTTCCGCGGTATCAGCGAATGGGCCAGCGAAATGCCAGCGACTCCCCGCCGGTAGCGCCCAGGCTGTCCCGCCGAAATTCCAGGGCGAAGCTTCCTTTCCAACCCCGATAACAGCGCCAGCCAATCCATGTTCATCCGGCAGCAGGGCAATTTCCCCAGGCTTGGCCGCAAAGCCGGAAGCCAGCAGAAACGCGGCCGCAGCAGCGGGAAGCCCGGCCAGAAACGCGGACAATCCACGCGCATCAACGGCGTGCAACGGCCGTGACGAGCCCCCTTCGACTGATATGGCTTCAGACAATGTTTTTCCCCCCAAATTCGCGCAGTCCACGCGAAATAAAGGACAACACGTTTCTGCCCCAGAAAAATAAAAAAATCAACTTATCAAATAAAGAATTCTTCTTCATAGATATCTGTTTGAAAATTGAAATTAAAAAAATTTATTTAGATTTTATTTTTCTATTGTAAATTATTATGTATTTTAATACTAGATGCGTGCCGCGAGGTGATTTTCTGTAATCTTATATCATCATAAACAATGTTTTATTATCGGATCATATAAACTAAATTTCACTTTTCGGCACCATACCGCTGTCGTTTAATGGCTAAAGGCAATTAGGAATGAGAAAGGCTCCCCCATGCAGTCGGGCAAAACGGGCAGTGTAAAGACAGCACTCCAGCGTTCTTTTTTGGGGCGTAGGCTTTTAATTCTTCAGCTCTCCAGCGTTTCCGCTCTTTTTGGGGCGGCAAGCAGTGCCAGCGCTGAACCGATCAGGCCAGTTCCAGCCATTCCGGTTGTGACGGATGCCGACCCAAGCGATGGGCCAGGGCGCGGCCGCGGGCGCCCTCGCGGCACGGGGTTGACCGATTCAGACCCCGGTGATGGCCCAGGCAATGGCCGCGGCTCAAGGCGCGGCACAGGTTTGACCGATTCAGACCCAGGCGATGGCCCTGGCAATGGCCGCGGCACAAGGCGCGGCACGGGTTTGACGGATGCCGACCCAGGCGATGGCCCAGGCAATGGCCGCGGCACAAGGCGCGGCACAGGGCTGACCGATGCAGACCCCGGCGATGGCCCCGGCAATGGGCGCGGCACACGCCGCAAAGCCATGACCGATTCAGATCCGCGTGATGAGGCTGGCCGCGGCCGTCGCGGCACCTGAAACACCGCATGACTGCATGAGCGATCCCCTCGCCAATCTGGCCTGGGACCTGGCCTTTGGTGACATGTCGCCAGAACAGGTCTTCGCGCTGCGCGAAGGCTCGGCCTGGCGGCTGCTGGCCGGCGGGGCTGAAAATCGCTTCACGGGGTTGCTTTCGATCGCTGATCTCGATGCGTTTCTGCGCACCGATGCCGCGCGCCATCCGCGCGTCAGCATGGCCGATGGCGGTCGGCAGGGCAGCGCGGCCATTCCGCCAGATGAATATCTGCAAGCCGAAAGCAGCCGCGTTGATATGCCGCGCCTGCTTGCCCGGTATGATTCGGGGGGCAGCCTGGTTGTTTCGCAATTCCATGAATTGCATGCGCCGCTCGCGCGGTTCTGCCGGGGGCTGGAAAAAGTGTTCCTCCATCCGGTGCAGGCCAATATCTATTTGACCCCGCCCGGCGCCCAGGGGTTCCGCGTCCATTTTGATACGCATGATGTGCTGGTCCTGCAGGTATCGGGCGCCAAATCCTGGCGCGTTTGGGATGACATCCCCTTTCCCCAGCCAAGCCGCGCGACCCCTTGGGCCAATAAGCAAAGCCCCGGCGGCACACCGCATGCGCTGACACTCAACCCCGGTGATGCGCTCTATCTGCCGCGCGGCGTTATGCATGAAGCCGCTGCACAATCCGGCGCTGCGCCATCGCTGCATATCACCATTGGTTTCCTGGAAGCCTCGGTCGCTGATATGTTGCGGGAAGTGCTGGAAATTCTGGAAGCAGAAAACCCTGCCCTGCGGGCCAGCATCCCTTCATGGCGCCTTGCCGAACCAGATGGCGCCGCCGCCATCGCAGCGCGCATGACGCCCGCTATAGCCGCGCTATCGTCAGAAGCGGCGCGCGATCGGATGGCCCTTGCCGCCCTGGATCGCATCACGCGGGATCGCCTGCCGCTACCGCAGCGGAGCCTCGCGCATCGCCCGCCTGCTGCGGGTGACATGCTCAGGCTTTCCGATACGATGCATCATCATCTGGTGCCGCTGCCCGAAGGGGGTGGCGCGCTCCGTTGGTATGGTGGTGTAGAAAGCCTGAGCGCCAAGGAATGCGCTTGGATCACGCAATTGGCGGAAGGTGCTACGCCCGCCAGCCTGGGTGAGAACGCCCTGCCCTTTTGTCAACGCCTGGCAGCGCTGGGGCTACTGGAGCGCTAGGACGTATTGCGTTCACACGGGTTCACACCACCCGCTCTGGGTCTTTGTTTTTCGAAGACAGGCGAGCCAAGCAATCATCATCAGGCCAGGAAAGGGTGCCCAGCCCGTCATTTTCATCCTTCAGGTACCAAAGCACCTTAACCTAATCCGGCACTCAGTCACCGATACTGAAGAAGGGCGCATTCAAGCCGATGCCCCTGGCGGCTACCTGCACCGGCGCCGCCATCACCCCCTTATTCGGCCGGCGTCAGGCTCTTGATCAGGTCGAAAACCCGCTTGCGGATAGACGGATCGGTGATGCGGTAATAGGCGCGCACCAATTCAAGGGTCTCCCGCTTGTTCATTTGATAACTATCAAGCCCCACCTGCGCTTCGGAGAACCCAAAATAGGCAGGGCCGCTGCGGACCGCACTATTGCCGCCCATTTCCGGCGGAAGGTCGTCGAAAAAGAACCCGATTGGCACGTCAAGCAAGCGGGCGAGATCAAAAAGACGGCTGGCGCCAATACGATTGACCCCGCGTTCATATTTCTGCACCTGCTGGAATGTCAGGCCCAGCGCATCCCCCAGTTTTTCCTGGCTCATGCCAAGAAGCGTGCGACGCAGCCTGACCCTGGCGCCCACATGCGCGTCAATCGGGCTCGCCCGATGCTCACGTTCGCCCTTGGAAGCAACTTCATCCAAGTCATTCATGGCCACTGACGCTTTCATTTCACTCACCTCTTTTTGCCTTCGGGCAACTCATACGCGTTATTCAGCATTTCATCTGGGGCTTTAGTTGCAACCCACATCAAGCGCCTATCCCTACTGGCGATTGAAACTAGTTGATAATAGCTTAAGGGACGAGTGATCGCCATAGGTTTTTCTTAGTTCTCAAAAAAGAAACAAAATTTTACTTAATGAGCCGGTTCCGTAAAATCTATCGTTGATTTCGTGCCGATAAAAAACAACCCAGGGTAAAAATTAGGATCGCAAGACCCCAGGAACCCGCCAAACCAAGCCTGGAATAGAGGGTCTCCCCGCGCGGCGCCGGCAAAGGTGCCCGAATAACCGCGGATTCGCCTAAAGGTCCGCGCGTCACCAAGCGCCCGCGCGCATCAAAAACCGCCGAAACCCCGGTCTGCGCGGCCCGCACCAGCGGCAGGCCTTCTTCCACCGCCCGGAACCGTGCCGCCGCAAGATGCTGCCAAGGCCCGGCGGTAATGCCAAACCAGGCATCATTGGTCACATTCACAATCCAGGCAGGCCGCTGGGCAGGCATGATGCGCCCGGTGAATATTACCTCGTAGCAGATCAACCCAACCAGGGGCGGCAGCCAACCAGCCGCCACCAGCCGCCTTTCTGCCGCCGCGGTAAAATCGCGGGAGCTTTGCACCAAGCGGATCGGCAAAAGCCCCCTGAACGGCATGAATTCGCCAAAGGGAACCAGATTCATCTTATCGGTTGTGGCCAGCACCTGCGTATCGGGGCCAATGACGGCAAGGCTATTGAACAGATCGCGCGCATAGCCTTCAGGGGTGAAATCGCCACGCACCGTTCCGGTCAGCAGCAGGGCATTCTGCGGCAAGGCGCCAGCGACCAGCCGCCGCGCCTCCGGATCATTGGGCAGCAGGAAAGGCACGGCGGTTTCCGGCCAAATCACCGCCAGGCGATGCCCCGGCGGCAATTCGCGCAGGGCCGCTAACGCCGCTTCGCGGGTGGCTTCCACATAGCGGCGCAGGATCGGCACGCGGGAATCCTCGCGCCACTTCACCTCCTGCGCGATATTGCCCTGGACAATCAACAGGCCAACGGGCTGGGGCTCTGGTTCGGGCGCCCAAAGCCGGGCGAAGCCGAAGGCTCCGCAGAAGGCAATCGCTGCCATGCCGCCCAGAAAGGCGCGCCGATCCAGCATGGGCGTCGCCGCCACCAAAAGCGTAATCAGCGAAAGCCCGTGCACGCCCAACACCGCAGCCATTTGGATGGGCAGCGCATCAAAGGCCCAGACCGTGCCCATCAAATTCCACGGAAAGCCGGTCAGGATCGTGCCGCGGAGCAATTCAAAGCCAACAAAACCGCCTGTGAATACCAGCACGCGCGGCCAGCCTGGCCGCGCCCCCCAGGCAATGGCCGATGGCAGGGCCATAAAAAGCCCAAGCGGCAAGGCCAAGGCAGGCACCGCAATCGGCACCAGCCACCAAAACCGCGCCACATCAGTCAAAATGGCCGAGGTGATCCAGTAAAGCCCGCCGGTGAAGAAGCCAAAGCCCCAGGCAAAGCCAAGCCAGAAGGCGGCAGTCCAACTTGCCGCCCCGCCAATCATGGCAAGCAGCCCCGGAATGGCCAGAAACAATGCCGGGATGATGTGCAGGGGCGGCAGGGCCAGCACCGCCAGCATGCCAAGCCCAAAGGCGGTCACCAGGGCGCGCCAGCCTCTGCGCGCCGCCAGCGCTTGCCAGATGCGCCCCATCAAACCCCCGCCTTCCTATTCAGCCGCAGCACGCGGATTGGCACCGGGCCGACGCACACGCAAGCGCCGTATGCGCCGCGGATCAGCATCCAGGATGCGGAATTCCAGCCCCGAAGGATGTGAAACCAATTCGCCCTTGGCCGGCACACGCCCGGCAAGCGTGAAAACCAGCCCGCCCACGGTATCAATATCGGCGGCGCGTTCCTCATCCGTCAGCACATTGCCAAGCTTTTCCTCAAAGGCGGCGATTGGCGTGCGCGCATCCAGATCAAGCGCACCATCGGGGCGTTCGGTGATCTGCTGCGCCTGAATTTCATCATGTTCATCGCTGATATCGCCAACAATGGTCTCGACCAGATCTTCAATCGTGATCAGCCCATCAATGCCGCCATATTCATCGACGACAAGCGCCATATGCACTCGCGCCTGGCGCATTTGCAGCAGCAGATCAAGCACCGGAATGGAAGGCACCACGAAAAGCGGCCGGCGCAGGATTTCGGCCAGCACAAAGGCTTTCTCATCCTTGCCGATGGCCGCAAAGACATCCTTGATATGCACCATGCCGATAATGTCATCCAAGCCATCGCGATAGACCGGGTATCGGCTATGGCCTTCGGTCTGGATCAGGGCGATGGTTTCGGCAAGCGAATGGCTTTCCGGGATCGCCATGATATCGGCGCGCGGCACCATGACATCATAAGCGGTAATGCCGCGCAGGCGCAGCACATTGCCAAGCAGTGCGCGTTCTTCGGCATCCAGGCTTGCCGTCTGGCCATCGCCCTTGCTTGCCTCATGCGAAGTTTCCTGCCGTTCGATCAGTTCTTCCACCTGATCGCGGATGGATTCCGCTTCCTTGCGCCGCAGCATGCCCTGGATTTTCCAGAACAGGCCGGGTCTTTGGCCAGCGTCGCTCATGTCGCGCCCCGCCAGGGATTGGGCAGGCCAAGCCGGCGCATGATGCGCGCTTCCGCCCTTTCCATCCGTCGCGCCTGCCCGGCCTGCAGATGATCATGCCCAGCCAGATGAAGCGCGCCATGCGCAACAAGATGCGCGAAATGCGCCGCCACGCGCCGGCCCGCGCCGCGCGCTTCGCGCCGCACCACGCCGAGCGCCAGCGCAACATCCCCCAGATACCCAGGCATACCGCCCGGGAAGGACAGCACATTGGTGGGCTTTGCCTTGGCCCGATGCGTGCCATTCAGCCGCTTGACGGTCCTGTCATTGGCCAGCAGCACGGTCACCGCGCCTTCTGCCCCCGCTTCGCGCAGGGCTGCCTTTGCGGCACGGCGCGCCAGCGCCTCGGGCCGCTTGATGCTGGCGCGCCAGCCTGGCGCTGCCAGGATCACGGAGATATCCAACCTCTCCGCCGATCCGCTCCGAAGCCCAGCCGAGGCACCCTTGCGGCGCCCCTGGCCGGGACGGCTACTTCCCGGTTCCATTCTTCTCCTTCTTCGCCCGGTTCTGGTCATCGGCCCGCCCATAAGCGGCCACGATCCGGGCAACCAGCGGATGCCTTACCACATCCTGTTCAGAAAAGCGCGTGACCCCGATACCTTCCACGCCAGAAACAATTGAAAGTGCTTCAACCAGGCCGGAAGGCTGATGCGGCGGCAGGTCAATCTGGGTTGGGTCGCCCGTGACCACCATCCGGCTGCCTTCCCCCATGCGGGTCAGGAACATCTTCATCTGGGCGGGCGTGGTGTTCTGCGCCTCATCCAAGATGGCGTAGCAATGGGCAAGTGTGCGGCCACGCATGAACGCCAGGGGGGCGATTTCAATCTCACCCGCCGCGATCCGCCGCGCCACCTGATCGGCGGGCAGCATGTCATGCAAAGCGTCGTAAAGCGGGCGGAGATAAGGGTCGACCTTTTCCTTCATGTCGCCGGGCAGGAAGCCAAGCCTTTCGCCGGCTTCCACGGCGGGGCGGGACAGCACAATCCGGTCAACGCGGCCCGATTGCAGCAGGGCCACCCCTTGGGCCACCGCCAAATAAGTCTTGCCCGTGCCCGCCGGCCCGATCCCAAACACCATGTCGTGACGTGAGAGCATGTCGATATAGGCCGCCTGGGCTGCGCTGCGCGGCGCAATCGCGCCCTTGCGGGTGCGGATCGCCGGCAAATCCTGCAAGGGCAGGCGCGGTTCGCCCTGCGCGGCGCCGCCTTCCGCGAGCCTCAAGGCCGCTTCCACTTCCGCCGTGCCGACATGTTCCCCCCGTTCCAGCCGTTTCCAAAGCGCGAGCAGCGCCGCTTCCGCCATTTCCGTTCGTGCCGCCCCGCCTGAGATGGCGATGCGATTGCCGCGTGAAGCCACGCGCACGCCAAGCACCTGTTCAATCCGCGCCAGATGACGATCATGTTCGCCATGCAGCAAGGGCAGCAGCGCATTGTCGTGGAATTGCAGCGTGATGGAACGCTGGTCACTGGATTGGCGCAGTTCCGCAGCGCGGAGGCCAGGGGTTTGGATGTTCAAGCGGCGTCTCTCTCCGATGCTTGGGGTGATTTCCCGGCGATAAGTTCACCGCCGAGGGAATTAGGGTTGGTCACCGTGACACGCACGGGCACGATCTGACCGGTCAGATCACCGGGCGCGGGGAAATGCACCCCCTGCAACCAGGGCGAACGCCCGGACATCTGGCCAGGAAGCCGCCCTGGGCCGGTCACCAGCACGGGGATATCCATGCCCATGCGGGTGCGATTGAAGCTATATTGCTGGTCGCGCAGCAGCGCCTGGATTTCCTGCAAGCGCTGATCCGCCACCGCTTCATCCACCATCCCCGCCATGCCGGCCGCCGGCGTGCCAGGGCGCGCGGAATAGCGGAAGGAAAAGGCAGAGGCGAAGCCGATTTCTTCAATCAGCTTCAGCGTGGCGCGGTGATCCGCATCACTCTCACCGGGATGGCCCGCGATGAAATCGGAAGACAGCGCCAGATCAGGCCGCGCCGCGCGCAGCTTTTCAATCAGCGCCAAATAATCAGACGCGGTGTGACCGCGGTTCATCGCCTTCAGCATGCGATCCGATCCAGATTGCACCGGCAGATGCAAAAACGGCATCAGCGCCGGAATATCACGATGCGCCGAGATCAGATCATCGCCCATGTCGCGCGGGTGGGAAGTGGTATAGCGCAGCCGATCAAGCCCTGGGATTTCAGCCAGTGCCAGCAAAAGCCGCGCCAGCGACCAATCCCCGCCATCCGGCCCTTCGCCGTGATAGGCATTCACATTCTGCCCCAGCAGCGTGATTTCCCGCGCGCCGAGCGAAACAAGGCGCTTGGCTTCCGCGATCACCGCCGCCGCCGGGCGCGAATACTCTGCTCCGCGCGTGTAGGGCACCACGCAGAAGGAACAGAATTTGTCGCAGCCTTCCTGGACCGTCAGGAACGCGGTCACACCCTGCGGCGCCGCCTGTTCCGGCAAATGATCGAATTTCCCATCCAGCGGGAATTCGGTTTCAATCACGGCGCCCGCAGCGCGGGAAGCACGCGCCACCATCTCCGGCAGGCGATGATAGCTTTGCGGGCCGAGCACAATATCCACCCATGGCGCGCGCGCGGTGATTTCCGCCCCTTCCGCCTGCGCCACACAGCCCGCCACGGCAACAATCATGTCCCCGCCGCGCGCCTGCTTCGCTTCGCGCAACCGGCCCAGATCGGAGAATACCTTTTCGGTCGCCTTTTCGCGGATATGACAGGTATTGAGGATGACCATATCGGCATCCTCCGCCACTTCCGTTGGCGCATAGCCAAGCGGCGCCAGCACATCGGCCATGCGGGCGCTGTCATAAACATTCATCTGGCAGCCCCAGGTGCGGATCAAAAGCCGCTTCTTGGGCGGGGTGCCTTGGCGATCAATCATGAAATCCGGCCCTCCGTCGCCCCAGCGCGGGGCGAAACGGGGGAAATGAGCAGGCCGGCTGCGCTGGTCAAGCGCGTCAAGGCCTGAAAGCGCGAATCATGGAGCCAAGGTGCATAACGGGAGCCTGGAATCTACCGCCGCTTCGGGTCAAGGGATTATCGCGTCCCATGCAGGAAAAGCGGTGCTGGGGGGCGGTTCTGGCGCAATTGCGCAGCACCGGCAGCCACCACATCGCTTACCGCCAAGGTCAAGGCCTTGCGGTCAGGGATGGCGGCGGGATCGGCGGGTTCATGCAGCAGCACGGTCGCCCGCGCCCCGGAACGCCGGGCAATACGCCAGAAATGGGACGCAATATCCATGTCACCATACCAAGCAAAAAGCGGCCGATCCCGGCGGCAGGCCGGCAGCCCGCCCAGGCGGTCATAGACCAGTGATACAGGCTGCACGGCCCGGGCATCCGCTGCCGCCGCCAGAAAGGCGGACCGGAAGGGCAGCACCCGCGTGCCGTCATTGCTTGTGCCTTCGGCAAACAGGATCAGATTATCGCCGGCTTGCAGCCTTTCGCGCATGGTATCGGCTTCCCGCAGCACTGTGGAATTGCGCTTGCGGCTGACAAAAACCGTGCGGCCAAACTTGGCGATGATGCCAACCACTGGCCATTCGCCCACTTCGGATTTGGCGACGAAGCTTGCGCGCAGCATCGCGCCCAACACCAAAATATCAAGCCAGGAGCAATGATTGGGCAGAAAAAGCGTGGCCGGTTTGTCGGAGACCTTGCCCACAACCTGGATCTTCAGACCAATCAGCCAGCAAAGCACCCTGTGGTAGAAACAGGCGAAGCTGATTTTGGCTTGGCCGGGCAGCAGCAGCAGGATTGCCTGAATGGGAAGGGCGATCAGGGTCCAAATCACCGCGCTCACGATCCGCCGGATGGCGCGGAAGCGCCCCCCAAGCGGGCGTGGTTCCATGATATCGCCCCAGGCATCACCTGGCATGAAGGGTTTAAAACGCAACGGCTTGATCCGCATCTGCCGACGCGGCTTCAAGGCTTCTTCCGGATTCCGGGCTACAGCTTCCATAACTTCGGGTTAGCTTGGCCTATATGGCGCTGCAATGACGCTTCAGCGACGATTGCGTGAAAACGCCGCCATCATGCCCAGAAATGCCCAAGATTTGACCCGATGCGGTAACGCTCCAGGTAATCACCGGGCCGGCATGGCTTGGCAGGGACGAGTGTTATGTTATATCGATTCGCATGCTTTTCCCGAACCCCCTTGCGCTTGCGTCCGGCATTGCCGCGCGGCTTGGCCTTACCGCCTTGCTGGCCGCGTTGCTTTGGGCCGGCGTTGCCTGGGCGCTTTCGGCATGAAGCCCGCTGCCCTTTCGTTGGCTGACCTGACTGTCTGCCATGGCCGTCGCCCGGCAGTGCATCATGTTTCAGGACGCTTCGCCCCAGGCAGCCTGACGGCGATTGTCGGGCCAAATGGCGCGGGCAAGACCACGCTGCTGCGCGCCCTGGCTGGGCTGCATAAGCCAGATTCAGGACGCATCGCTTATGAAGGTGAGGCGCGTATCGCCCTGCTGCCGCAACTGGCCGCTTTGGATCGCGCCTTTCCCATTGCCTGCCGCGATGTGGTGATGCAGGGCTTGTGGCCACGCATTGGCGCCTTCCGCGCGGTGCCTGCCGCCGAGCATGCCCGGGTTGATGCTGCGCTGGCGGCTGTTGGGCTGGCAGGCCTTGCCACGCGGCCGGTGGGGAGCCTTTCGGCAGGGCAATTGCAGCGCCTGCTTTTCGCGCGGCTTCTGGTGCAGGATGCGGATATTCTGCTGCTCGATGAACCCTTTAATGCGGTGGATGCGAAGACCGCTGCCGATCTGCTCCGCCTTATCCGCCAATGGCATGGCGAAGGCCGCACCGTGATTGCGGTGCTGCATGATCTTGATCTTGTTGCCCAGGAATTCCCAGAAACACTGTTGCTCGCGCGCGATCTGATTGCCTGGGGCCCGACCGAACAAGCGCTTTCCGCTGGCAATCGCCTCAAGGCGCGCCAAATGGCCGAAGGCTGGGCAGATGGGGCTGAGGCTTGTGAGCGCGCGGCCTAAACTAGAGCGGTTTCCGTTCACCTTCGTTCAGGCCAACCGCTCTAGGTTATTGTTTGGTCGTATTTTCCAAGCCGCCAAGTGTGCCACTTGGCTTGAAAATGCTCCGGCCCACCATGATTGAGGCACTTTTCGCCCCCTTCATCGAATTCGGTTTCATGCGGCGCGCTTTGGTGGGATCGCTCGCCCTTGCCATGGCCGCACCGCCGCTTGGCGTTTTTCTGATGCTGCGGCGCATGAGCCTCACCGCCGATGTGCTTTCCCACGGCGCCTTGCCAGGTGTGGCCGTGGCGTTCCTGATGGCCGGGCTTTCCGTGCCGGCGCTTTGGTTTGGTGGCTTGGTGGCGGGGCTTTTGGTGGCGGTTGGTGCCGGGGCCTTGGCACGCATTACAGGCGGGCGGGAAGATGCGACGCTGGCCGCGCTTTACCTTTTGGCGCTTGGCCTGGGCGTGGCGCTGATTTCAATGGGTGGCGGCGCGGGCGATTTGACGCATATTCTGTTCGGCAGCGTGCTGGGCGTTGATGATGCCGCGCTAGTGCTGATGGCGACTGTCACGACGTTGACGTTGGTGATGCTCGCGATTGGTTGGCGGCCCTTGGTGCTGGAATGTTTTGACCCGGCCTTTGCGGCGGCCACGGGTGCCCGCGGTGGGTTTTGGCATTTGGTTTTCATGGCGCTGGTGGTGCTGAACATGCTCTCGGCCTTTTTGGCTTTGG
>Ga0194123_10003465_pt1 | contig 18905 bp, 9 predicted proteins | sample TA2MahsurfametaG_5_FD_155479 | JGI IMG/M metagenome (GOLD analysis project Ga0194123, IMG submission 155479) | Freshwater microbial communities from Lake Tanganyika, Tanzania - TA2015023 Mahale A surface | ecosystem: Environmental > Aquatic > Freshwater > Lake | place: Tanzania: Lake Tanganyika... | reverse complement strand
TAGCAGAGGAAACGTCAAAGTATCTGGCGGCTTCTTTAGCTTTAACAAAAGGCATTTATCCATTTATAACATAGTATATAATTTTTTCTTTAAGCTGATTTTTTTTTCAGCTAAGCGTTTTAATCGTTTTTAACTAACTGTGGTAAATATGATTTGAAAAGATATAGATTTTTAACATTTATGTGGTATTTAAATGATGTTGAGGAGGGTGGAGAAACAGAATTTTTTGGAAATTATAAGATAAAACCGGAAACTGGTAAATTTGTTTTATTTCCGGCAACTTGGACCTATCCACATGCTGCGTTGGTTCCAAGAAGTGGAGATAAGTATATTATTACAGGATGGTTTTATGAACTTGAATAGGTTTATATTTTAAAGTTTTTTTATAAGTAAATTAAAAATGGATTTAATTTACATTGCTGAAAATACACTCCCAGGAGAAATTTGTGATAAAATTATAAAAAATTTTGAAGAAGATGACCAAAAAAAATTGGGTAGTATTAATGGAAAAATTAATTTAAATATCAAAAAAACAATGGAACTATTTATTGATAAAAATAACAAAAAATGGAAAGAAACTGATAACTTTTTATTTAACGAAATAGACAAACATTTAAAAAATTATTTTAAAAAATTGTTGGGCGTTTATGTAGGTTTTGAGAATTTGGAAAATTCTGGATTTTATATTAATAAATTTAAGAAAAACGATGGGAGAGAGCTTTATCATCATGATTTTGAAATAAATCCAGAGAGAACAAAATATAGAGTACTTACATTCATGTGGTATTTAAATGATATCAAAGAAGGTGGAGAATCAGAATTTTTTGGTACTTATAAAATTAAACCCCAGAGGGGAAAATTAGTAATTTTTCCTGCTTCATGGACGCATCCTTATGAAAATTGTATTCCGATTAGTGAAGATAAATATGTAATTTGTGGTTGGATTTATTCAAATTTTTAATTTCAAAAAATTAACATCTATTATATTAAAAGATGAAAAAAATTAATAAAATAGTTGTAACAGATATTCCTTTATTCCCAGTTGAACAAACCTGCTATGTACCTGTTCCTGGTCCTACCGGATTTCCTGGCCCATGTGGCGATAGAGGTCAACAAGGGGATACCGGTTATCCAGGAAATCCAGGTGAACAAGGAGAACCTGGTGTTCCTGGAATTCCAGGAGCAGATGGTCCTCGTGGTATTTCTGGAAATAATGGTTTAACTGGAATGATTGGTAATCCAGGAATTAATGGAACAAATTTTTATATTTTCAAAGTCTTTTTATCAATAGATGAATTTTATCAAGATACTGGAATTTATTCTGGATATGAAGGACAATTTGTCGCCGTTTATGTAGATAATAGCACTCAAATATTTCTTTATTTAGGAATTGACCAAGGTCAAACAGGATATTTATTCCAATATACATTTTGTTATTCTTTAGATGGTTTTGTTCCAATTATTGGTGAAACTGGTGCAATGGGAATGACTGGAGAATATGGTGCTCCTGGACTTCCAGGAGATGTTGGGAATATTGGTCCAACAGGAATAACTGGTAATAAAGGACCTCGAGGAATGCATGGTGGTCCTCCGGGTGCAAGAGGACCACGTGGTCCTCGTGGTCCAACTGGGATGACTGGACCGCAAGGTTTGCCAGGATTAATTGGAGATACTGGAGAAACTGGATTTACAGGGGCAATGGGTGCTCAAGGTGAAGATGGTTCTGTTGGGGAACCAGGACTTCCTGGATTACGTGGAAGTAGAGGACAAAAAGGGTATCCAGGAATGGATGGATATCCGGGTTTAAGAGGAGCTACTGGAAATACTGGTCCAAATGGAATTAATTTGATTATTAGTCAAGTATTTTCAAATCAATTTCAATTTGATTTAACTGCTCCATCAGTTTCTTCTGGAGAATATGTTGTTGTTAATCAAGGAATTTACACAGAAATTTATCAATATATTGGACCTTATCAAGGAAATAAAGGATATCAAAATTCTTATATTTTTATTGGATACATTGAAGATGTTATAAGAATTATAGGAATTACTGGTCCTCAGGGAGGTACTGGATTAATTGGAAATAATGGACCAAGTGGTCCTTATGGTCCGCCAGGATTAAGAGGTGTAACTGGTCCAGTTGGTTTACCTGGACCGCAAGGTTTTGACGGATATCAAGGACAACAAGGTTATCCAGGAATAGATGGTTCTATGGGAGAACCTGGATTAACTGGACCACCTGGACAGCAAGGATTTCCAGGAACTCAGGGAAATACTGGAAGTGTGGGAAATAATTATTGTGTTTTTAAAACATTTACTAATTTGGACCAATTTTATGAGGATAAACAAACTTATCCATTAAATATTGGACAATATGTTATTGTTGTTAACAAACTTGAAAACTTATTATATTTATACTTAGGACCAAACAAGGGTGAAACTGGATATCTAATGTCATATGAATTTGAAGGAGATTTATTTGATTATTGGACAACTATTGGTCCAATGGGTTTTACAGGACCTCAAGGTGAAGAAGGAATATTAGGAGAAATTGGAAATCCTGGGCCGAGAGGTCCAGATGGGGAACAGGGGGCTAAGGGAGCTACAGGAGGAACTGGACCTATGGGAATTACTGGACCAATGGGTCCAGAGGGAGATATTGGTCCAACTGGTGCGCCATTTTCTTATTGGTTACAAAATGGATTATTAATTTATTATAATCAAGGAAATGTTGGAATTGGGTTAAGTGGTCCAGTTTCTCCATTAGATGTTAATGGAGACATGATATCTGGAGATATTAATGGATTATCATTACTTGGAATAAATAAAAATTTATACATAGGATTAACAGGTGTATTTAATGGAACAGGAGGAACAGGAGGAAGTTATAATATTGTAATTGGTCAGACAGAAATGTCTGGAATTGGAAATACAATTATAGGATATGGTGCGAATTCATTTGGAAAAGGAAATTATAATGTAGCTATTGGAACAAATAGTTTACAAAATAATACTGGAAGTAATAATGTTGCGGTTGGTTTTTCAACATTAAATAAAAATGAAGCTAATAATAATACTGCTGTAGGAAATGAAGCAATGAATTTGAATATTACTGGAACAAATAATTCAGCAATGGGAACTGTTGCTTTATTTAATAATATAAGTGGGAGTGATAATTTAGCATTAGGAAATAATGCATTATTTGAAAATACAAATCAATCAAAAAATACTGGGGTTGGTTCTAATTCATTATATAGTACTGGCTATCAAAATATTGGAATCGGTTATTCTACAAATATTAACACATCTTTATTATCACATGATAATATTTCAATTGGTTCATTTTCTTCACCAAATAAATTAACTAAAAATGAAATTGTCATTGGCTCTGGATTAACTGGTAATGGAAGTAATACTGTTACTGTAAAAGGTAATAAATTATATTTTAATAATAAAAGGTTTGGTGAAAGTTACACGATTAATCAACCTAGATTTGGAAATACTTTAAAATTAGACAGTATTTATTTTTCAAATGAAAATATTATTTATTCTGCTACTGGAAGATTAAATGACCCGACTACTGTACAACAAGTTTACACTTTTGGTCCAACTATTCAATCTTACTGGGTGGCTGGTGGTAATGGTACAACTGGAGGAATTATTTATTCAAGTGATGGTAAAAATTGGTTAACAGCAAATTCAACGTTAACACAATGTAATTCAGTTAAATGGAATGGAAATATTTGGGTTGCTGTTGGAAATGGTATAAATTATTCTTATGATGCAATAAATTGGGTTAGTGCAATAAATGGATTTACATTAGTTAATGATGTTGACTGGAATGGAACATATTGGGTTGCTCTTGGAAGTAATAGTTCAGGATTATCATTTGCAAATTCCAGAGATGGAATTAATTGGAATCAATTACCTTATACTATTTTTACAGTTGGTAATGGTGTATCTTGGAATGGACAATTATGGGTTGCAGTTGGACAAGGAACTTATACAGTAGCTACATCAGTTGATGGAAATATTTGGACTCCAGTTTTGGGAACTGTTTTTACAAATTATGGTAATAAAGTTGACTGGAATGGGTATTCATGGTTGGCTGTTGGTAGTGGAACTAATGCAATTGCAACATCAAGTGATGGTTTATCTTGGACATCTATTCCGAATTCTATTATAACTTCTGGGAATGGAATAGGATGGGATGGAGAAAAATGGGTAATTAGTGGTCAAGGAACTTCAAGTTTAGCTTTTTCGATTGATGGAGTAAATTGGACTGGTGTTTATAATTTTGATAATTATGGAAATGGTATTTATTGGAATGGAATTTTATGGATTGCTACTGGTAGCGGAACTAATAATTTTGCATATTCTTACAATGGAATAAATTGGTTTGGAAATTCTGTCAGTTTATTAGGAATTGCAAATAATGTATCATTCAATAATTCGAGATTCAATACAATGATTTTTCAAAGTGGAAGCAGTAATGGAGTCGCTTATATTCAACAACCTGTTATTGGTGTTGGGAATGGAACAAAACAAATATTTTATTCAAATGATGGTATTAATTGGAGTGAAGTTAATTCTTCTGTGTTTGATGAATTTGGCTATGGAGTTGGCTGGAATGGAGAATTATGGGTAGCTGTTGGTGCTGCAATTAATACAATTGCTTATTCCTACGATGGAATTAATTGGACTGGAATAGGAAATACATATTTTAATGAATTAGGGATAGGTATTTACTGGACTGGTCAATATTGGTTGGCTGGAGGAAAAGGAAATATTCGTATGGCAATATCTTATAATGGAATTCTTTGGACTGAAACTAGAAATGCTGAAGATATATTTACAACACAAGTCAATAATTTTGGCTCAAATGGAACAATTGTTTTAGCTGGAGGAATCGGTGGAAATTCTATTGCATATTCCACTGATGGAAATGTTTGGAATTTAACTAACAATGGAAATAATATTTTTAATCAATGCTGGGCATTTTGTTGGACTGGAACTTTTTTTATAGCTGGTGGTGCTGGAAATAATACATTAGCAACTTCTACTGATGGAATTTTATGGTCTGGATTAGGAAGTAATATTTTTACAGAAATTTGTTATAATATTGCTTATAATGGTTCTATTTTTGTTGCAGTTGGCACTGGAACCAATTCAATTGCTTATTCAACTGATGGATTAAATTGGACAGGAATAGGTTCATCAGTGATGGAAGTGGCAGATTATATATGTTGGAATGGAAAATTGTGGGTAGTTTGTGGATATGGTAATTATAATTTTGCATATTCTTACGATGGAATAAATTGGTATGGTAATCCAGTTGGATTTCAAGTATCTGAAGTTTTTGCAGTAAGTTCGAATTATAGTAATAGTGGAACAAAATATTTAAGTCAAATGGTTCTATCAAAAAATAATAATTATCAATTAGATGTTACTGCGGAAACTTATTATAATAATGGATATGGAAATTTTGCTTTTTATGTGAAATCTTATCAATTATATTGATTTTAATTTAATATTTTTTTAATAATAATATTAAAGATGAAAAATATTAAAAAAGTAGATGTTCCACCTGAAGATAAAAGAATTATAGTTTTTCATAAACCTGAACCTGAACAAAAAAAAATTGTTGAATGTTGTCCAAATCCTGGCCCAATTGGTTGTCAAGGTATTAGAGGTCATGTTGGATGTCCAGGATTTGTTGGACCACAGGGAGTTCCTGGAGCTACTGGATTAACAGGACCTCAAGGTATTTTTGGAGACCCTGGAAATCAAGGACCTCCAGGTTTTCCTGGACAAAATGGAAGTAAAGGGGAAACTGGAATTCCAGGAAATGATTATATTATCTTTAATGTTTATGCTAATCAATTAGATTTTATTAATGATTTTAACATTTATCCTGAAAATATTAATCAGTATGTATTAGTTAATAATGCCAGTTCAGCAGAACTTTATATTTATTTAGGTCCTTACAACGGCAATACAGGATTTTTAAATTCATATGTTTTTATTGGATATCTCAATGATATTATTAGTCTTTTTGGTCCTAGTGGCGAAACAGGAATGATGGGACCTGAAGGTGGAACGGGTGTTATTGGTGCTCCTGGAAGTTTGGGAATTACTGGTCCAACTGGCCCAATAGGACCTACTGGAGAAGGAGGAGGAGAGAGGGGTGAAGTGGGGGTAACGGGTGTGAGAGGTTTTACTGGTAGTATTGGAGAGACTGGAGTTACTGGAAGTCAAGGATTTATTGGACCAACTGGAGAAACTGGGCCAATAGGTTATCCAGGATTTCCTGGACCTACTGGATATCCAGGAAGAGAGGGGCAGAGGGGTATTACTGGATTGACTGGGGATACAGGGATGACAGGCATGTTTGGTTTAACTGGAAATATGGGTAATCCAGGAAACCCAGGAGATTTTTATAAAGTTGTGCAATATTTTTATTCAGATGATAGTTTTAATAATACTCCAGTAAGTTTTACAGTTGGTAATTTTGTATTATTATCAAGTGGAAATACTAGCCAGAAATTATTTATTTATTTTGGAAGTCAAAATGGAACAACCGGATATAATTTTTCGTATAGTTTTGTTTGTGACTTTGATTTAATTACTCCAACAAAAGGTCCAACCGGATTAGCTGGAAATATTCAAGGTTTAACTGGTAATACCGGTTTTATGGGTGGAACTGGATTAAAAGGTTCCACTGGAGACCAAGGTCCAGCTGGACCCTTAGGACCTCCAGGAAATCCAGGGCCACAGGGAGAAGCTGGTGAGGTGGGATTTCCTGGCGATGCTGGATTGATAGGACCAAGAGGTGAGAGGGGAATCGTTGGAGTAACTGGTGCAACTGGATTAAATGGATTGATGGGTAAAAGTTTTAAAGTATTTCAAGTTTTTAATAATGAAATTACATTTTATAATTATCCAGCTTTAAGACCAGTTATAGGTGAATATGTTGTTGTTAGAGGAGCTTATGACCCCAGGTTTTTTGTTTACGTTGGCTCATTTTATGGAAATACTGGATTTGAATATGCATATAATTACGTGGGAAGTTTGGGTGAAATGAATTTTCTTCCTGGTCCTACTGGAAATATTGGTCCAGAAGGTTTTGAAGGTGGAATTGGACCAACTGGCATTCCTGGACCAATTGGTTTTCCAGGATTAGGAGGAGAACCAGGTGATTTGGGACCTACTGGCATGACTGGTCCTACTGGAATTGCTGGAATTACTGGTCCAATTGGTCCTACAGGAGATAATAGTTTATGGGAAGTTAATGAAACATCTATTTATTATTTATATACAGTAGATATTGGAGCTTCTGGATTAACAGGAGGTTTATTAAATGTTAATGGTAATATTAATGTATCTGGAACTATTAATGGAACTAGTATAAATCCTGGAGGTAATTTTTATAACAGTTTATCAATTGGTTTAACAGGATTCAATAATGCAGATTACGATTATAATACAAGTATTGGAGATAAAGCTCTATCAGAATGTCAGGGAATTAATAATACTGCTGTTGGATATAAAGCATTACAATATAATATTGAAGGAACTAACAATACTGTTATTGGAACTTATGCAATGCAAAATGTTCAAGGAAGTGATAATACTGTTATTGGATATAATGCAGCTAATTTGGAATCAATTGTATCAAAAACTACTGTAATTGGTTCACAAACTTTACAAAATTATAAAATTTTAACAAGAGATGATGATAATAATACTGCTTTTGGACATCAAGCTTTATATAGTAATAGGAGTGGAAAAGATAATGTTGCTTTGGGAGTTTCTAGTTTATTTAATAATTTTGATGAAAAAAATACTGGAATTGGTGTTAGAAGTTTATACGGATTAATCAGTGGAAGCGGTAATATTGGTATTGGTTATGATTCTGGAATAAATTTAGTTAAAGGAAGTGATAATGTTTTTATTGGAAACAATAGTTTGTCTAATCATCCAGAATCAAATAATGAAATTGTTATTGGAACTAACTTGAAAGGTCATGGCCCAGATACAGTAACTCTTGGTGGACAACTGTATGTAAATAATAATTTGGTTTTACCAGTACAACCTTTTGCAATTAATCAACCAGTTGTGGGATATACTAAAAAAATAGAAAGTATTGTTTATACAAATCAGTTTCAAGTTTTTACTAGTGGTGTTAACGCCAGAATTAATAACAATGTTGATATGGAACAAGTTTACACATTTGGTCAAAAAATACCTGGATTATGGTTAGCTGGTGGTGTTCCTAATCTTGGATTAACAGGAATTACTGGAGGGTCAGAATCTAGTAGTTTGGTTTTTTCATCAGATGGAATTAATTGGTTTCCTTCCAGTAGCGCTGGAAATATATTTTCAACAGTTAATGATATTATTTGGGATGGTAATATTTGGGTAATGGCTGGTGTTCCAAATAATTTTTCTTATTCATTAGCATATTCTTATAATGGTAAAAATTGGAATGGTTGTTTAAATTCTTTGGATGTCTTTGAATCTGCTGTTGCTCTTGGATATAATCAAAAAATATGGTTAGCTTCTGGTATTAATACTGTAAAATCCAGTAATTTGGCATATTCCCTTAATGGAATTAATTGGACATTAGCAGACTCCAATTTGTTTGATGGAATCGCAAATAAGATTGCCTGGAATGGAAATATGTGGGTGGCAGTTGGTGGGTCGAATTATTCAATTGCCTATTCTTCAGATGGATTATTATGGAATTACGTTTTATTATCTCCACAAATATTTTCTGTAGGTTTTGGAATTGTTTGGAGTGGTAATATTTGGGTAGCTGTTGGAAGTCCAACTGTTATAGGAAGTGAATTTTATACAATTGCGTATTCATTTGACGGAATGACATGGAATCCAGTTAATAATACAATTTTTACAACTGGTTACGATGTAGAATGGAACGGAGAATTATTTGTCGCCGTTGGAGACGGAAATAATAGTATTGCTATTTCTACTGATGGTAGAACATGGAATGGATTAGGAGGAAGTGTTTTTGATGGGTATGGTAGAAGTATTTCTTGGAATGGAGCTATTTGGGTTGCCGGAGGAAGTTCTTCTCAAAATATTGCTTATTCAACAAATGGTATTAATTGGATTGGTGATAAAGACGGTAGTATTAGTATTCCATTTGTCTTAAAATATAATAATAGAAAAATTAACAAAATTACCTTCTCTCCTGGAAATAATATTGGTCAAGTATATATTCAACAACCAACTGTTGCTTGTGGAACTGGAGGAATAGCATACAGTATTGATGGTAATAAATGGAATAAAGTTAGTAATATTTTTGAAACTGCTTCATGTTGTTGTTGGAACGGTAAACTTTGGGTTGCTGGAGGTATTTCAACAGATACAACTGATAGAAGTATCGCATATTCTGTGGATGGATTAATTTGGACGGCTGTGACTGGTTCGGGCGATATTTTTTCAAATTGTAGAAATATTTCTTGGAATGGTACAGTATTTATTGCAATGGGAAGTGGAAATAATTCTATAGCTTATTCTAATGATGGTATTTTATGGGAAGGTTTAGGAACAAATATATTTGTTGATGGTTATGGTGTCGCATGGAATGGCAATTTATGGATTGCAGTTGGAGATGGTAATAATACATTAGCTTATTCATATGATGGATTAATATGGATTGGATTAGGTTCTGATATTTTTAATATACAGGGTTTGGCTGTTGTTTGTTCTAATAATTTGAGTGTAATTTCAGGTATTGGAGGATTTTCAATTGCGTATTCTACAGATGGAATAAATTGGGTAGGAAGAAATTTACCAATAAATGCTTTATCATTGGCATATAATGGTAAAATGTTTGTTGGTGTTGGTGACGGAAATATTATTTATTCATTAGATGGAATTAATTGGAGTACTGTTTCAGGTTTCATTCCATTTGATATTGGATATGGTGTATGTTGGAACGGAAGAAGATGGATTGCATGTGGAAGTTCAAATTTTAGTGGTTCAAGTATTATTTATTCTGAAGATGGAGTAGATTGGTTTAATTCATTAAATGGTGTTGAAATAATGACAAATGGTTATGGTATAGGTAGTAACTCTATAGCAGGTCCTGTAATTGTGGATAGTCAAATTTATTTAAATATATATGGATTATTTGGAACAAATGAGATTGATGTTTTATCTGAAGGATATTATAATGATGGATATTCAAATATGAGTTTGACAATTGCAGGAATAGAAGAGTAAAATAGTTTATAAATTTTTATATATAAATTATATATAAAAATGAAAAAATATGTACCAAAAATGGAAATATCAAAAGTTGAAGCATCAAAAATACCGATGAAAAAAGATGAAGTTAAAGAAGAAAAAAAACTTGAATATGTTGAGCAAAAAAAAATTTGTATTCCTTGTCCTGGACCTAGAGGTATTCCTGGACAAAAAGGTGATACTGGGCAAAAAGGTTTAACTGGTCCCGACGGTTATGATGGACCACAAGGTCCTCAAGGACCTCCTGGATTAAATGGAGTTACTGGAATAATTGGGCTTCCAGGAATAAATGGCTACGATGGAGTTCAAGGAGACCCTGGATTAAATGGAACACCTATGACTTTTTTTAAAACTTTTACTGACGAAGACGCATTCATGTTTAATTACGTTTTATATCCAGAAAATGAAGGTGATTTTGTTTTAGTTTTAAGTGATTTAAATGTCTACGTTTATTTAGGTCCAGATATTGGTAATGTTGGTTATTTAAACTCATACAGTTTTGTTAATGTTTTAACAAACATTCCAGTAGTTCAAGGTGCTGCTGGCCCTGGAGGTATTGAAGGAATTACTGGCCCTCAAGGTCCTCCAGGAAATGTCGGATTAACAGGTTCTCAAGGTCCTCAAGGACCCCAAGGAGACACTGGTCCATTACGTGGCTCTACTGGAGATACTGGACCAACTGGTCCTACTGGGTTTATAGGGACTACTGGTAGTATCGGACCAAAAGGAATAACAGGTGTTATTGGTCCTGTTGGGGCAACTGGACTGACTGGATTTCCAGGAATTAATGGAGCTACAGGGGGAAATGGTCCGAATGGACAGCCTGGAGACCCTGGATATCCAGGTGTTATGGGAGTAACTGGAGCAACAGGGGCGATGGGAAAGGTTGGATATGGAGGATTAAATGGGAATTCATTTTTAATTTTTATGAATTTTAACTCAGATGAATTTGCTGTGAGTAATTTATTATTCCCTGGAAACGAAGGGTATTTTGTAAATGTTATTTATCCAGATTATTCTGTAATTTATTTATACCTGGGACCTGGAAATGGTACAGCTGGTTATCAAAATTCGTATCAATTAATTTTCATTTATCCACTCAGTAGAACTTTTTCTGGACCAACTGGAATATTAGGACCACAAGGAGATTATGGTGTTCCAGGAGCGACTGGACCAATTGGATTAAATGGTGATGCAGGAAGAGTTGGAGCTACTGGCATAATGGGTATTCCTGGAATTATGGGACAAATGGGTATTCCTGGAATTCCAGGAATGACTGGACCAATTGGAGATTACGGTTTAAGAGGATTTGTTGGACCAGATGGGGTTACCGGAATGACGGGCATGACAGGCGTAGATGGAAAAACTTTTGTTATTTTTAAAATATTTTTAAATAATGATGAATTTTTATTAGATGTTGCGAATAATGTTAATTATCCAAATAATATTGGCCAATTTGTTATTGTTTTAGATGTGAATATTAGTAAATTATATGCTTATCTAGGTTTTGATGACGGTTGTGTTCCAGTTTATTCATTTGTTGCTAATATCAATACTGTTTTATTATTATATGGACCAGATGGTATGCCTGGAATTATTGGCAGACAAGGACCACCTGGCCCAGATGGAGATATTGGTATGACTGGATTAACAGGCTTGACTGGTTCTGCTGGCCCATTAGGTCCACAAGGACCACAAGGTTATGTTGGACCTGTTGGTCCTACAGGAATGACTGGATTTCCAGGAATGGATGAGTTATGGGACCAAAATGGGACATCAATATATTATAATGGGGGAAATGTTGGAATCGGATTGTCTAATCCTGCGGTTGAATTAGAAGTTGCTGGAGATGTTACTTTAACTGGAACTATAAATAATTTGGTTATAAATTCTGTGGGAGATTCAAATATTTCTGCTGGATTTGGAGCTTATACAGGCACAGGTGTTGAAAATGTAGCAATAGGAGTTAATAGTTTAGCTAGAAATAGTAATGGAAGTTATAATGTTGGCGTAGGTTACGCTGCATTATCTTCATGTGTTGGGGATGAGTTAGTTGGAATAGGAAGTAATGCGTTAACAAATAATAAAGGGAATGGAAATGTTGCTGTTGGAAATAATTCATTAACATTGAATATTTCTGGAATTAATAATACGGTGGTAGGAAGTCAGGCATTTACTAATGACGGAGGAAATAATAGGAATACTGGATTAGGTTATGGTGCATATGAGAACTTTACTGGAGGTGATGATAATGTTGTAGTTGGAACTAATGCTGGAAAATTTGTTATTGAAGGAATACATAATGTTTTAGTAGGTTCAAGCGTTGGAAAAGAAATGAATTATGTAAGAGATGTTATTGCTATTGGACATAAAGCTGGAAGTAATTTGGAATTAGGGAAAGATGATATTTATATTGGCTCAAATACAAAAGCAAAAACTATTTTTGCAAATGGAGAAATTGTTATTGGTTCAGATACAATTGGAAATGGAAGTAATACAATTACTTTTGGAGGAGAATTATATATTAGAAATAAAAAAATATTAAAATCAAAGGTAATTAATGAAAATGTCTCTGGACCTACCAAAAAATTAAAAACTATATTGTTCAATGAAGTAAACAATGTTTATACAAATTTTGTTTTTTCAAGAATTAATAATCCAGTTAACAAAAAGCAAACATATACTTTTGGTCAATCATTTAATGGATTATGGTTAGCAGGAAGTCAAGGTACTGGAAGTTTTTTTTATCCATTATGGTCGTCAACAGATGGAATTAATTGGACAGGAATAACATTAAGTTTGTTTTCAATTGTTTACACTATTGGATGGAATGGATATATGTGGTTAATTGCTGGAGTTGATAGTAATTCAAATTCAAATATCGCGTTTAGTTACGATGGAATTGAATGGACTTATGTGAATAATAATGTTTTTACTGGAATAGTAAATGCATTTTTTTGGGATGGTGTAAAATGGTTGGCCTCTGGAAGTGGAACTAATGCAATAGCTTATTCTTTCGATGGGTTAAATTGGACAGGATTAGGTGTTAATATTTTTACGGTATGTAATGAAATTACCTTTAATGGTGATATTTATGTTGCCGTAGGCAGTGGTTCATTTAATGTGGCTTATTCTTATGATGGATTTAATTGGATTGGAAATAGTTCAGCTACTCAAATTTTAGATATTGCTGGATACACTGTAAAATGGAATGGTAGTATTTTTTTGGTTGGGGGTGCAGGTAATGCTAATATAATTTATTCAAAGGATGGTATTAATTGGTTACCAACTGCAAATTCGAATTCGGTGTTTTTTTCTATTAATTCTGTTGAATGGAATGGCTTATTATGGGTTGGAGGAGGAACTGGATTGAATACATTAGGATATTCTTATGATGGATTAAATTGGGTTGGTATAGGTTCTAGTATTTTTCAGATTTTATTCAGTATTTTTTGGAATGGATTCATGTGGCTAGCCTCCGGAGAAGTATCATCTTCTCTTGCATATTCTTTTGATGGTATTACTTGGATTAGTCTTGGAACTAGTGTTCCAGTAGCTACAGCTGTTTCTTATAATAATTTGAGAAAAAATACAATTACTTATCCTAAAAATTTAAGTTTGGCTGGCGGAAGTGCAAGTGATGGAAGTGTTTTATTATCATCAATTGATGGAATTAATTGGAAAGTATCTGATAGCGCTAAAAATATTTTACAAAAAATAAATCAAATAGCCTGGAATGGATACATGTGGATTGCTGTTGGTGCACCACAATTTGGAAGTGGAGCAACAATTGCATATTCTTATAATGGTAATGATTGGTTTCCAATTATAGATTCAGCATTAATATTTTCTGAAGCAACTGCCATATTTTGGAATAATAAATTATGGATAGCTGGAGGAGCAAAAGGACCTTATGGTGAGGTTTTTGCCTATTCTTATGATGGATTTACATGGATACCAACTGGAGGTAATATAATGACAAGATGTGGTGGATTTTCTTGGGATGATAAGTATATTGTTGCAGTTGGAGCCGGTAATAATAGTATTGCTGTTTCAATAAATGGTATTACATGGACTGGATTAGGTATTGAAAATATAAGTATTGGTTTTGGAATTTGTTGGAGTGGAGTTAAATTCGTCGCAGCTGGTATAGGAAACGGAACAACTTCCAGTTGTTTACAATATTCATTTGACGGATTAACATGGAATAATGCCAGCAATATATTTTCATACATTGCTTATGATGTTAAATTTAATGGATTAATTTTTGTAGCTGTTGGTAGTAATCAAGATGGAGCTAGTATATCTTCTGTCGCATATTCATACGATGGAATTATTTGGTCTGTATCTTTATCTGGCAGTGCATTAATCGCAACTGGAATAAGTATTTTATGGAATGGTAATGTTTGGACAATTGGAGGTATTGATATTAATGGGAATAATATGTTAATTTATTCTAGTGATGGTATTGAGTGGTTTCAGTTATTGAATCAGAATAATTTTGCAGTTAGAGGTTTTTCTTGGAATGCAAAGTTAGGACATGTTGATATTATACAGAATACTTTTGCAGTTGGTATTGGTGCAAATACCATGGCTGTTTCTGTTGATGGTGTAACATGGAAAGGTATGGGAAATAATATTTTAACAGAAAGTGGTAATGATATTGTTTGGAATGGTTTAATGTGGTTAGCTGTTGGACAAGGCGTGAATTCAATAGTGTACAGTTATGACGGAATAGAATGGTTTGGAGTTTTGAATTCTACTAATATAATGGGTGTTGCAAATGGAGCTGCATGGAATGGCAGTTTATGGGTTGTTGTCGGAAGTGGCAGTAATAGTATTATTGTATCATATACAGGAACTTCTTGGATAGAATTAGGAGAAATTTTGACTGTAGGGTATTCTGTTGGCTGGAATGGGAAACAGTGGATAATTTGTGGTCAAGGAGTAAGTGGAAACATATGGTATTCTTATGACGGATTTTCTTGGAATGTAGCAAATAATAATATTTTAAGTGGCGGGGCATACAATGTTGTAAGTAATGGATTTATATGGGTTGCTGTTGGTGCTGGTAGTTTTCCAATTGCATTTTCAAATGATGGTGTTAATTGGGAAGGTGCGACTAGTAGTTCAGCAATATTTAATGAGGCGAATGGTATAGCTTGGAATGGAAACATATTTGTAGCTGTTGGAAGTGGTAATTTTTCAATTGCATATTCATATGATGGGATAGAATGGGTTGGTAGTAGCAATAGTATTTTAAGTTTTGGAAATAATGTATGTTGGAATGGAAAAAGATTTGTAGCTGTTGGAAGTGGAAATTACGAGATGGCATATTCTTACGATGGAAATATATGGTACCCTGTAAATCAGAATAGTATATTTTTTGTTGGATTTGGTGTAAATGGAAATGGTAGAATTGGAGCTGTTATTAGTGATAGTTTGATGTTAATTGATAGTTGTGATTTTGTTGCTGATTCATTTTATAATTTAGGTTATTCAAACTTTATTGCAGGAGTTTCAGTTAACATTTAAAAATAGGGTGATAAGAATTAATATTCTGTTTTTTATTATGAGTAGAAAATGTGGATTTGAAGATTGTACGAAAAAGATATTATCTTTGGCAATAGATTGTGAAAGATGTCATAAATTTTATTGTAGTGTTCATAGATTACCAGAGCAACATGAATGTGAACATTTGGAGAAAATAAAAGAGGATGCATTTAGATTGAATGAGAAGGTGTTAGTAGAAAATAAGTTGGAGAGAATAATATTACCATGAGAAGAGGGATGTAATTTCATCCGGTATTTGAAGGATTTTTTTTTGAACTTTTGATAATTCTTCATCTATTTTCTTTAAGGTATTTTGGGAAATTGAGTCTTTTGATGTTATACGTATTTTTTCATATTTATCATTTTCCATATTAAATTTTTTAGCTGCATTTGGAATTGATTTCACTGTCATACCGCAAAATCCATGTTTGCGAGATGGTATATTTTTTGGAATATTTGAAGCCCATGGTTCTCTTTTATTAAATTGTGCATGAATACAACTTGTTTTTTTTATTATTGGATAAATATATTTACTTAAATATTGCTGGTCTACTGACCAAAATTTATATTCTGGATTTTTAAAATAATCCCAGAATTTTAGGATAATTTCAGGTTTTGCCAGAATTTTGTTGCGTACTCCCCAGAGTCCAGCGAGGATATCAATTTTATTATTCGGATGGTCCCTGATAATATGTGCATTTTTTTTTGTTTTAAGCCAGTCTTGTACAAATACATAATCTCGTTTTAAAAGTCTAGAATCTGCATCACGAAAAATAACTATATCATTTTTTAGTTCAAATCCTGCAATAAATCTTAACATTGTATTTTTATGATGGTCTGGAACATCAAATTCTATACATTCTACATTTGCCATTGTTTTTAAAGTATTTATTATTTTTAGGTCAGCTGTTGGGGTATAATAAATTGTCATAATCCAGCCAGGAAAGATTGATGGAAGAAGAAGGGCATTTTCATAGAGTCCACAATTATAAATTGGAGAGTTACCCCATACACAGAAACTAATTACTTTTCGCATTAAGTATTTTGAAGAAAATTTTATTATAATTTGTTTTTAATGGGATTAATAAATGAGAAAAAAATATGGTCCGGAATAATTAAAGAAATTATTATGAAATCTGATAGTGATAAAAAACAAATTAATCCATATATTTTAACATTAGAATTTCGTGAAATTGAAAAAAATGCTTATCAAGTTATTATGTTAACTAAAAAAATGGGCTTGAAAGATAATATTACCGCTGAATATGCAACAATATATTGTAATGAAGATGGAATTATAAAGGGATGTGATATTAATGGTGTAATTGATGGAAGAATAATTGGTGGTAATAAGAAGAGGAAGATGGAGTTTTTTTATCGCTCTTTTAAGAATGAAGGTTTGATTGTTTCATATTTTGGAGAGTTAGAAGAGGATGTTGAAGAATCGTTTTGATTAAGGAAATATTTTATTACATTTTTTAATGAGTTTTATTAAAAATTTTTATAAAATAGTTAAAAAGATACATAATGATAGTATAATTGAAAAAAGAAAAGAAATTTTACAATATTTGAATGAGGAAGGTAGTGGACATTTTATGTCAAAAGAAGAGGCTGATTTGAAATTATGGAAAGTTGCTGTTATGAGTAGTCACAATAGTTATTTATCAAATTATCAGAATTTTGATTTTGCTGACTTAGACGTTATTGAATTTTTAATTAAATTAGGTGTTCGATGTTTGGAATTTGATGTTTATTATCGCAATGGAAAATTATTAGTTGGTCATGGTACTAAAAATATAGTTGAAAAAATGGATATAGATATTATTACAACAAATATGATAAAATTAGATGATATTTTTAAATTGTTAAAGAGATGTGCTTTTAAAGATTTTTCTGATATGCCATTAATAATTAATCTGGAATTATTAACAAGAGGGGATAAGGAAGCACATTCTAAGATTGCTAAAAAAATAAGGAAGTATTTTTATGGGTATATTTTGGGTGAAAAGTTTTTCTGGGGGAAGAAGAACTTGGGAGATTGTTATTTAAAACATTTGAGGAAAAGGATAATATTTATTACTGGGAGAAAATTAGATAAAGATGATGAATTATCAAAATATATTAACGCATACACGTATAAATTGGATGAAATTGAAGGAAAAGAATATGACTCCAAAAAAATTTTAAATTTTAGTAATAAGGAAGTTGTTGATGAAAAAATACAAAAAATTATTAAAAATCATATTAATAACAAGGGCTTAGTTAGAATTTATCCAGCTGGCGGAATAATGACACATTTTAGTTATAATTACGATTTCTGGCATTCAAAAGCATTGGGAGCACAAATTGTATGTTTAAATTTACAACAATTAGGCGATGGGGTTGAAGAATATTTTGAATGGTTTCAAGGAAGGTCCATAAAACATCTAAACATATCATTTATTTGAATAACATTATGTTATTTTGACCCAAGGTCAAAATAACACTCGGACCCTTAAAGGGTCCTCGGTTCGGGCAAAGCCCTCACAAGATAAATATTATTCAGGAGCCTAGGCCGCACATGTTGAGAAATATTATAAATTTTCAACATGTGCGGGCTAGGCTCTCCGAGATAGGAATTATGTTATTTTGACCTAAGGTCAAAATAACACTCGGACCCTTAAAGGGTCCTCGGTTCGGGCAAAGCCCTCACAAGATAAATATTATTCAGGAGCCTAGGCCGCACATGTTGATTATAATTTTTCAACATGTGCGGCCTAGGCTCTCCGAGATAGGAATAAGGTTTGTGTTAATAATTTAATTAGTCAAAACATGTTATAAATTTTCAACATGTGCGGGCTAGGCTCTCCGAGATAGGAATAAGGTTTGTGTTAATAATTTAATTAGTCAAAACATGTTGAAAATGTATAACATGTTTTGGACTAGGCTCTAGGAAATAGGAACACTCGGACCCTTAAAGGGTCCTCGGTTCGGGCAAAGCCCTCACAAGCTAAATATTATTCCGGAGCCTAGGCCGCACATGTTGAAAATGTTCCAGGAAAATCAGGTTAATTATTCCAGGAAAAAGAGAGAATTAT
>Ga0194123_10003464_pt1 | contig 18907 bp, 18 predicted proteins | sample TA2MahsurfametaG_5_FD_155479 | JGI IMG/M metagenome (GOLD analysis project Ga0194123, IMG submission 155479) | Freshwater microbial communities from Lake Tanganyika, Tanzania - TA2015023 Mahale A surface | ecosystem: Environmental > Aquatic > Freshwater > Lake | place: Tanzania: Lake Tanganyika... | reverse complement strand
GATCAGGTTTACTTCCCATCCACCAACCCGGCAGCCTTGGCTGCCTAAACCGCAGGACAGTCTTCATTAAATCCAATGAAAAACTGTCCGATGAAGCGGAACCACTTCTTTTTAATTCTCTCTGCACTGTCCGGTCCAAAAGCAGTTGGGAAACAATTGATTGGTCAAGGTTACTTCGACGATATCGAAACGACTATCGGCACGGCATTAGGTAATAACAGACCGTCCGATAGAGACATGATTCGGCCACCGATCATCCCGCGGATTCCCCCAAGATAGTCTCTAACGTATCCTCCACCCGCCCATAGGCGGGTGGAGGATTCACGTGACTGGAAGTTCGGAACTTGCGCAGGGGTCGGTTGTCGAGACGATCGTTTCTCGTAGCTCAACAAAAAAGTTTGCTGACACGCCGCTAGGCCGCGATCAGATTGAAATCCTGCTGACGGCCGCCGTTCGGGCGCCTGACCACGGTCAGCTAGGGCCCTGGCGTTTCAGGGTTCTCGAAGGAAGTTCGCGCGGTATCTTGGGTGATGCGATGCGCGCCTCTTTGCTCGAGAAAACCCCGGATGCCGATGCTGATGTGCAGCAGCGAGAGGCCTCGAAAGCGTTTCGCTCTCCGGTGCTTATCGTCATTTCGGCGATGCCGCAGCCCCACCCGAAAGTGCCTGAAGTCGAACAACTCGTGGCAGTCGGTGCTGCCATCCAAAATCTTTGGATCGCTGCTCATTCCATGGGTCTCGGTGCTGCCTGGAAGACCGGGTCACACGCGTATAGCGCGACGGTGAAGCAAGCGCTTGGCTTGGCAACCGAAGAACAGATCATCGGCTTTTTGCACCTGGGTGTGCCGCTCTCGAAAGCGGCCGTACGACCGGCGGAGCTCACGGGAAAGGTCCGTTGGCTCTAGAGATTTTGTACACAATAATTACTTGGCAATTACGGTAGTAATTCGTATTCCAGGAAAAGTTTCGGCGAAGGTATCTTTGGCTTTGTAGGAGTTGTTACACAAAAAATATAAATATGTTGCAGCAGGGGGGGGGGGGGGGGGGGGGGGGGTGTAGTACCTGTTCCCAATGCGCGAGCAGATAGGAGAGTTTCTTTGAAGCTGCACAACGGCCTACTCGACTCGTTACCCGAAGAGCCGCGAGCCCGAATCAAAAAGTACCTAGTGCTGCAAGAAATCAGGAAGGGCGCACTGATCGGCCGCGGGGGTTCGAGTCAAAATCTTTACTTTCCTATCAACTGCGTTGTCGCAAGCAAGACGCAGAGACCACCTGTGACCAAGACGCACTTGCGCTTCGTGGGATCACAATCGGCGTTCGGATTCGAGGCGGTTTTCATACCCGCGACAGTATGCTTCGAGGCGTACGCAGTGGAAGCGGGTTACCTGTACGAAATATCACGCGAAAGCTTCGTCGCCGCGCTCGAGTTACAGCAGTCACTGCATGTGTTTCGCGCTCAGTTCACGGCACTCATCGCAGAGCGCGCTCTGGTAAACGGCGGATGTCGCGCGTTGCACAGTACGGCCGCTCGTCTTGCGAGATTGATTCTTGAGGCTGAGGACAGTTTTTTGCCGATGCGCCTTTGACGCTTACTCAGAAGGAAATCGGTGAGATGCTGTCGGTGCGACGCGAGTCGGTTGCAACTATTTTCGGCGAGTGGTCAAGTCGCGGGATTATTGAAACCAGTCGCGGCAGGTTATCTGTGCCTAGCCGCGATGCGAGGTTGTCGCTGAGCTGCGCCTGCTATGAGGCGACAAAGCAGATTACGAGCACGTCGGATCAGCAGTGGCGCGATTTTCTATGGAGCCGTCGTTCATCAATTTCGGCGCAGCAGGCTGCGTAGCTCAACATTCATGCCAAGGGCTGTATTCAGACGAGCGGTGTCGAACTGACGATGACACCGTTTTCGTCGGCATAGAGCCAGTCGCCGGGGGTGAAGGTGACCCCGGCAAAACTGACGACGACATCACGCTCGCCGGTGCCTACCTTGTTGGGTCTGGTGGGGCAGATCTCGAGGGCGCGAACGGCGATTGGCATATGGCGCACGACCTCCACATCGCGAACCGCACCGTTGATAAGGATGCCCGCCCAGCCGTTGTCGCGAAGCAGCGCACCCAACATATCGCCGAACAGCGCGCGCTCGAGTGAGCCGCCGCCGTCGACGACCATGACACGTCCCGCGCCAGGGGTTGCGAGCGTCGACTTGAGCAGGGCGTTGTCTTCGTGGCAGCGGATGGTCGTGATCTGACCGTGGAATTTGCTGACTTGACCGAAGTCGCGAAAAAGTGGTCGCAGCGTCTGTACTTTGCCCGGATGCGCGTCGGAGAGGTCGCAGATGCTCGGAATCATGGTTGGCCTTCGTTGAGTATGTTATCCATTCGTGACTCGATTGAACCGAATTCACGGAGTAGACGCGATGATACTGATTACGGGAGCCACTGGCCGTACCGGAAGCCACGCGGCGAAGGAACTTGCTGCGAGGGGTGTGGGCGTCAGGGCTCTGGTGCGCAACAAGGACAAGCCGGCTGCGCTGGCCGCCGCAGGGGTCGAATTGGCCTTCGGTGATGCGGCGGATGTCGACAGCCTGCGAGCGGCGATGCGGGGTGTGAGCAAAGTCGCGGTCATTCTGCCGAACGGCGAGCAACAGCTTGCCATGGAGAAACGGATTGTCGATGTCGCCGTCGAGTGCGGTGCCCACCATATTCTGAAAATTTCTTCGATGGAGTCGCTGCCCACGGCGAAGATCGGCACGCACCGCATGCATTGGGAGTCTGAGGAGCATATTCGGTCGAAGGGCGTAGCTTGGACGATGGTACGACCGAGCTTTTTCATGCAGAACTTTCTGGCGAACGCGATCACCATCAAGACTCAGAATAAATTCTTTTATCCTTTTGGCGAGCAGGGTGCCGCCGCCATGGCTGACTCACGCGATGCCGGATTTTTTGCAGCGCATTGTCTTGCAAGCGTGGGGCACGAGAACAAGAGCTATGACATTACGAGTCCTGACAAGCTGAGCTTTCATGAGGCGGCCGCCGTGTTCAGTCGGGAGCTCGGTCGACCGATTGCCTATGTGCCGCAGGATCCTGCCGAGTACAAGGCTTATCTTGGCAAGTTTCTCGCCAGCAAATGGCATCTGGATGCGGTCTGCGACATCTTCGCCGAGATTGCGGCGGGCTATGTCGTCGAGACCACATCGACATTCAAAGAAATCACCGGCCGCGAGCCACGTGATCTCGCGAACTTCGTGCGCGAGATGCGCGCTGCCTTCACGCCCTGAACGCAGGCTGTCTGGCGCGCATGCCCCGAAGTCGTGCTCTTGCTGTCGATGAGGTCGACTTCGGGCTTGTTTTGCGCGCCACGCGTTTTGCGGCCTGGAAGCATCGGGATCAACGACGCAAGGGCAGAGGACATCTGCCCTATATCAACCATCCTCTCGATCTGGCTCATGTGCTCTGGTTCGAGGGCGGGGTGCAAGATCCGGTGGTTCTTGCTGTGGCGTTGCTGCACGACACCATCGAAGATACGCAGACCTCGCTGCAGGAACTTCAGGGCGAGTTCGGCGAGCGGGTCGCGCGCATCGTCATGGAAGTGACGGACGAGCGATCCCTGCATTGGCGAGCACGCAAGAAATTGCAGGTCTCGCGCGCTCGACTTGCCTCGCCTGAGGCGCGGCAAGTCAAACTCGCCGACAAAATTTGCAATTTGCGCAGCATGATTTCCGCACCGCCCAATGGCTGGTCCGTCGAGCGTCAGCGCGCCTATTTTGACTGGGCCAAGGAAGTGGTCGATCAATTGCGAGGCGCGAACCCGGAGCTCGAGTCGCGTTTCGATCAGGTACACAAAAAACGGCCATGAAAAAAAGGCCGCGAGCGCGAGCCCACGGCCTTTTGAAATCGCGCTTCGCCGCGTGTTGTGTAGCGCCGCGTGTTGCGTAGTGCGGCCGCGGTCAGGCTGCGTAGCGCTTCGCCATGGTCTCGAGCGGCAGCACCTTGATCGACGAGGCTTTGCCGGCACAACCGAAAGCTTCGTAACGCGCGACGCAGATCTCGCGCGCCGCGAGCATCGCTTCCTTCAAATATTTGCGTGGATCGAACTCGGCCGGGTCTTTGTTGAAATGACGACGGATGGCGCCCGTCATCGCGAGACGGATATCGGTGTCGATGTTGATCTTGCGCACGCCATGCTTGATGCCCTCGAGGATTTCTTCGACGGGTACGCCGTAGGTCTCGCGCAGTTTGCCGCCGTTTTCGCGAATGACCTGCAGCCATTCTTGCGGCACTGATGACGAGCCGTGCATGACGAGGTGGGTGTTGGGGATCTTGCTGTTGATTTCGCGGATACGCTGAATTGCGAGGATGTCGCCAGTCGGTTTGCGGCTGAATTTATAGGCGCCGTGCGAGGTACCGATGGCAATGGCGAGGGCGTCGACGCCGGTCTTGGCAACGAAGTCCGCCGCCTGATCGGGATCGGTGAGCAGCTGATCGTGCGAGAGCTGACCCTCTGCGCCGTGGCCGTCTTCTTCCCCAGCCTGGCCCGACTCGAGTGAGCCGAGGCAGCCGAGCTCGCCTTCGACCGAGACACCCACAGCGTGTGCAATGCGGGTGACATGCCGCGTGACTTCGACGTTGTAATCGTAGGAGGCGGGAGTCTTGCCGTCTTCTTTGAGCGAACCATCCATCATGACGCTCGAGAAGCCTGAGCGGATCGATTGCACGCACACCGAGGGACTCGCGCCGTGGTCCTGATGCATCACGATCGGAATGTGCGGGTAGCTCTCGATGGCAGCTTCGATGAGATGACGCAGGAAGGGCTCGCCCGCGTACTTACGTGCGCCGGCGGAGGCTTGCATGATCACGGGGCTGTCGGTTTTGTCTGCCGCCTGCATGATCGCCTGAACCTGCTCGAGGTTATTGACGTTGAAGGCGGGCACGCCGTAGCCATGTTCGGCGGCGTGATCGAGCAGCTGTCGCATCGAGATCAGAGCCATTGCATGTTCCTCTGCGAATTTTTTGGATCGGGATGACGGATATTCTAGCGAAAGGATGTGAGCGGGTCAGGCGTATAGCGGCAGTGGTGCGCCCTCGAACAAAGCATCCACCTCGAACTGACTGGCCGCCCGCTCCGCTTTTTGAACCTGGTTACGTTCGAGATGCGGGGCGAGCCCCTGGATGAAGTCGAGGGTATAGCGGCGCAAAAAGCTGCCGCGACGAAAACCCACCCAGGTGAGGTGCCGCGGGAAGAGGTGCGAGGCATCGAAGGAGACGAGATCGCCATCTTCGGCCGGATCGAGTGCCATGGCGGCCACGATGCCGACGCCGAGTCCGAGCCGCACATAAGTTTTGATGACGTCGGCGTCGCGCGCGGTCAGGGCGATATCGGGTTCGAGGCCGGCAGCCGCAAAGGCGTCGGGCAGAGAGGCGGGGCCCGTCATGTTGAAGACATAAGTGACGAGGGGATGGGGTGCAAGTTTGGCCAGCGTCAGTGTTTTGCTGCGGGCGAGCGGATGCTGCTTCGGCACGATGACTCGCCGATGCCATTCGTAACAGGGCAGCAATATGCAGTGCGCCAACAGCTCGCGTGCCCCCGTCGAGATGGCGATATCGACCTGTCCCGCCGTCAGCATCTCGGCGATTTGCTCGGAGGTTCCCTGCTGCAGATGCAGTTTCACCTTCGGATAGCGTTTGCGGAATGATTCGATAACGCGCGGCAGGACGTACCGCGCCTGCGTATGTGTGGTGGCAATCGATAACGAACCCCGCTCGGGATCGCGCGCATCCACTGACATCGTTCTGATGGCTTGGGTTTCGCGCAGCACGCGCTGGGCCCGCTCGAACACCCGATGCCCTGCAGGGGTGAGCCGCGTGAGCACGCGACCATCGCGGACGAAGAGTTCGAGTCCGAGCTCGTCTTCGAGCACCTTGAGCTGGCGGCTGACACCTGGCTGCGAGATATGCAGTTTCTCGGCAGCCGCCGAGATGCTGAAGCCCGACTCGACGATCGCGACCAGATAGCGAAGCTGCGCGAGTTTCATCTGAACAGACTGCTCGCGCGCTCGCTGCTTGGACTGCCGATCAGTCTTCGATCAGGAAGCTGCGCAGTTGCTCCGAGCGACTCGGATGACGCAATTTGCGCAAGGCCTTGGCTTCGATCTGGCGGATGCGCTCGCGCGTCACATCGAACTGCTTGCCGACCTCTTCGAGAGTGTGATCGGTGCTGAGGTCGATACCGAAGCGCATGCGGAGCACTTTGGCTTCGCGCGGCGTCAGCTGCGAGAGCACGGCGTGCGTGGTTTCGCGCAGCGACTCGGCCGTGGCTTGATCGATGGGCGAGGCTACCGAAGTGTCTTCGATGAAATCGCCAAGGTGTGAATCTTCGTCGTCGCCGATCGGCGTTTCCATCGAGATCGGCTCTTTGGCGATCTTGAGGACCTTGCGCACCTTATCTTCGGGCATTTCCATGCGCACGGCCAGTTCTTCGGGCGTGGGCTCGCGACCCATCTCTTGCAGCATCTGCCGCGAGATGCGGTTCAGCTTGTTGATGGTCTCGATCATGTGCACCGGAATGCGAATGGTGCGGGCCTGGTCAGCGATCGAGCGCGTGATGGCCTGGCGGATCCACCACGTGGCGTAGGTCGAGAACTTGTAGCCACGGCGGTATTCGAACTTGTCGACCGCTTTCATGAGGCCGATGTTGCCTTCCTGGATGAGATCGAGGAACTGCAGGCCGCGATTGGTGTATTTCTTTGCGATCGAGATCACGAGCCGCAGGTTGGCCTCGACCATCTCTTTCTTCGCGCGACGTGCCTTGGCTTCGCCGATCGACACCTCGCGATTGATATCTTTGATTCCGGAAATGGTGAGGTAGTGGATCTTCTCGATTTCGCCAAGCAGGAGCTGCTTGTTGCGGATGTCTTCGGCGAAGCGCGCGAGCGGCGCGGACCACTTCTTGCCGGCCTTGGCGTGCTTGGCGACCCAGCGATCGTTGGTTTCGTTGCGCGGGAACGACGTAATGAATTCTTTGCGCGGCATGCCTGCGTCGCGCACGGCGATCACCATGATGTCGCGCTCGAGCTGGCGGATTTCATTGACGTGCGCACGCAGATTGCCGATCAGCGCGTCGAACATCTTCGGCGACAGCTTGAGTTCCATGAACTCGTCCGCGAGCTTCTTGCGGATTTTCTGCGTCTTCGGGTCTTCGATGCCGATCTTGGTCGACGAATTGAGCAGCTGAGCGTGCAGTTTTTGCAGCGAAGCGAAGCGTTCGGCGGTTTCGACCGGATCGGGACCGGTGTCGACGCCTTCTTCGCTCTCTTCACCGGATTCGGATTCTTCTTCGGTCTCTGCCGGGGCCGCGGCCTCGACCTTGGTCGGGTTCTGCGGTTGCGCGATGACATCCGGGGCGTTTGGGTCGATGAAGCCGACGATGATGTCGGCCAAGCGACCGGTGCCGCCTTTCACGTTTTCGTAGGCACGGAAGATGAAGTCGTAGGTCGGCGGGTAGAGCGAGATTTGCTTGCGAACCGAGTCGAGGCCTTCTTCGATGCGCTTGGCAATACTGATTTCGCCTTCGCGAGTGAGCAGTTCGACCGTGCCCATCTCGCGCATGTACATGCGGACGGGGTCGGTAGTGCGGCCGAGTTCGGCATCGAGCGCAGCCAGTGCGGCGGCGGCTTCTTCGATGGCTTCTTCGTCGGAGGGCGCGGTGGTTTCGGGCGCGAGGATGGACTCGCTCTCCGGTGCTTTTTCGTACACCGGGATGCCCATGTCGTTGATTGTGTTGACGATTTCTTCGATCTGTTCAGGATCGACGATCTCGGAGGGCAGGTAGTCGTTGACCTGCGAGTAGGTGAGGTAGCTCTGCTCTTTGCCGAGGGCGATCAGCTGCTTGAGCTGCGACTGGCGCTCTTCGGGCAGCGCGAGCGGTCGGCGCTCGGGCATGGCGAGCAGCTTGCTGCCCTCGTTGCTCGCGGCCTTCGCCGCCTTCGACTTCGCGGCCTTGGTTTCGGCAGGAGCGGGCGCGGCCGCAGGCGCGGCAGCAGGTGCCGCCGCAGGTGCGGATGCCGGAGCAGCCGCCTTGGGGGCCGCCGGGGTCGCCGCGGCGGGCTGCTTGGTCTCTGTCTTGGCGGGCGTCGCCGGCTTGGCTGCAGCCTTGGCTGCTGGCGCCTTCGGTGCCGGTGACTTGGCTGCCGCCGGCTTTGCGGCTACGGCTGCTTTGGGCGCCGGGGCCTTGGCGACCGAGGGCTTCGGTGCAGGCTTGGCCGCAGCAGGCTTGGCTGCAGCAGGCTTGGCTGCAGCGGGCTTGGCCGCAGCGCGCTTGGTGGCGAGCGGCTTGGCCGCCTTCGCTGCCGGCTTGGCAACAGGCTTGGCCGCCGGTGCCGCCTTGCGGACGGCAGTTGGGCGCGCGGGTCTCTTGCCAGAAGTAGCCTTGGTTTTCTTGCTCATGGGTGTTTGTCGGGCGTTGCCCGTGCCGGGGGAAGCGAACCAGAAAGTATACGCGAAAACGCTGTTTCTGACCAGCGCCGCGCTGTCTATTCAGCGGCGAGCGGCACCGGTCGGAGCGCTGGTTCGACTCGTCATCAGCTGCTGCAGTTCCGTACGTTCTTCGGCGGACAGACCCACCGACTTTTCGCGTTCTAGCAGCGCGTCGAAGCGTCGCCGCCGCTGTTCGTCGTGCATGCGTGCGAGGGCATTACGCAGCTCCTGCAAAGCGGCCTCGTCGCCGGGGATCAGTGACTCGGCGGCGGCAAGCCGCGCAAATCGCTCGGCTTCTGGCCGATCGCGCCAACGTTCGAGCAACTGGCCTGTACTCGCGCAAGGCTGGTCGCGCAGATCGGCGATCAGCGAGCGGAGGATATCGGCGCCCGGTTCATCGAGACCTGTGAGGATGGTGAGATCGGCATCCTGCAGTCGAGTCGCAACCTTCGGGTGGTGCACGAGCGCCAGCACCGCTTGTCGCATCAGTCCGCCACGACCTGCGGTCGCTGATGACTTGCTGCCGCCTGCGTTGCTGCGACCGTCCGCACCGGGCAAGCGCGATGCGCTTTGCGTGCGTGGGCCACGGCCAGGGTCTATTGTGGTATTCGCCCAAAGCTCGCGCAGGCGCGAGGCGGGCAGGCGGATGGCCTCGGCGAGGCGCTCGACCAGCAGCTCCCGATAGACACCCTCTGGGACCTTGGCGACCAGCGGCCGCGCGAGTTCCGCGAAGCGCGCACGTCCGTCGGCGTGTGCAAGATCGACCTGCGAAGAGAGCTCTTGCACCAGATATTCGGAGAGCGGCAGCGCGGTATCGAGTCGCGCTTCGAAAGCCTCGCGGCCTTCTTCGCCGACCAAAGTGTCCGGGTCGTGGCCATCGGGCAGGAACAAAAATTTGAGTTGCCGCCCTTCGCGAATCTCGGCCAAAGAATTGTTGAGCGCCCGCCAGGCTGCGGCGCGCCCGGCACGATCGCCATCGAAGGCGAATACCACTTCGCTGACCAGTCGGAAGGCACGCTTCAGATGTTCGGGGGTGGTGGCGGTGCCGAGTGTTGCGACGGCGTAGGAAATACCCGCCTGATGCAGTCGAACGACATCCATGTAGCCCTCAACTACCATCAGTCGACGCAGCGGCGCGCGGCTTTGTCGGACTTCGTAGAGTCCGTACAGCTCGCGACCCTTGTGGAACAGCGTGGTCTCGGGGGAGTTGAGGTACTTGGGCTCGCCCTGATCGATGATGCGGCCGCCGAAGGCGATGACCCGCCCCCGCGCATCGCGAATCGGGAACATCACGCGATCGCGGAAGCGGTCGTAATAGCGGTCACCTTCGCGGCCGGCACTGCCTTCGCGTTCGATGACGAGTCCGCAGGCAAGCAGGGCTTCTCGCTTTTTTGAATCATTAGCGAAACGATTCAGCACTTCATTCCATGAATTGGCTGAATATCCGATACCAAACTTGTGGATCGTTTCGGCAGTCAGACCGCGCTCAGACAGGTAACGCGAGGCGCGGGTGTCGGCTTTCAGTTTGCCCGCCCAGTACTTGGCGACTTCACCCATGAGCTCGGCGAGATCGCCTTCGTCGCGACTGCGACCGTCGTCGGCACGAGCTTCGCGGGGGATTTCAACGCCGGCGCGCGAGGCCAGTTCTTCGACGGCTTCGGGGAAGCTGAGTCGGTCGTAGTTGATCAGGAAGCCGAGCGAGGTGCCGTGCGCGCCGCAGCCGAAGCAGTGATAGAACTGTTTATCGGGGCTGACCCAGAATGATGGCGTTTTTTCATCGTGGAACGGGCAGCAGGCGCGGAACTCGCGACCGGCTTTTTTGAGCGGCACGCGCGCACCGATGAGCTCGACGATGTCGGTACGCCCGACCAGATCGTCGATGAAATTCTGGGGAATGCGCCCGGTGTTGCGCCCGCTCATGGGCGACAAGGATACGGGGTTGGATCAGCCGCCGCCGAGCTTCGCCTTGATGAGTGCGCTGACGGCGCCCATGTCGGCACGGCCTGCGGCGCGGGTTTTGACGAGGGCCATGACTTTGCCCATGTCTTTGATGTTGGCAGCACCCGTTTCGGCGACCGCAGCAACAATGAGAGCTTCAAGCTCGGCGGCCGAGAGCTGCTGCGGCAAGTAAGCCTGCAATTGCTTGATCTCGCCGGCCTCTTTTCCTGCGAGGTCCGCCCGGCCACCCGCTTCGAACTGGCTGGTGGCCTCTTTGCGCTGCTTGATCATCTTTTCGATGGCAGCAAGCACCTGCGCGTCGTCGAGCGTGATGCGCTCGTCGACTTCGCGCTGCTTGATGGCAGCCTGCAGCATACGAATAGTCGTGAGACGCTCCTTGTCACCGGAGCGCATCGCGTCTTTCATATCCTGAGTGATGCGCTCTTTGAGCGACATCGCGGACCTCTGCGGATCTACGGGCTGAATCAGCGTGCGCGGGGCGCGCTGATACGCGGCGAAGAGCGCTTCTGGTGCCGCTTCACGGCGGCCGCCTTTTTGCGCTTACGCTCGTGCGTCGGCTTTTCGTAGAATTCGCGGCGGCGCAGCTCGGTGAGCACACCGGCTTTCTCGCAGGCGCGCTTGAAGCGACGCAGGGCAGCGTCGAAATACTCATTTTCACGAACACGAACGCTCGGCATCGAAACCTCAACCCCTTGATTAGTAAGGAATTCCTATCGCGCCCTGCGGTAACAGGGGCGGGGATTCTAATGAGCCGCCGGGCAAAAGGCAAAATTCCGAGTCATCCATGCGTATTTTGGCGATCGAATCTTCCTGCGACGAGTCGGCGGCTGCGGTTTACGAAACCGGTCGCGGATTGCTCGCGCACGAGGTGTTCTCGCAAATCGATTTGCACCAAATCTACGGCGGTGTCGTGCCCGAACTCGCATCGCGCGATCACGTGCAACGCTTGCTGCCGATCGTCGAGCGCGTGCTGGCGAGTGCGGCTGGCGACAATTCCTCGGCAAAAATAGAGGGCATTGCCTACACCGCAGGGCCTGGTCTCATCGGGGCGTTGCTCACCGGCGCTGCGCTCGCACGATCGCTCGCACACGCTTGGGGCGTGCCGGCCATCGGCGTGCATCATCTTGAGGGCCACCTGCTTGCGCCTCTGCTCGAACCCGAACCGCCGCCGTATCCGCATGTGGCGCTCCTGGTGTCGGGTGGACACACCATGCTCATCGAATGCGCGGGCATCGGTCGCTACAGGCTGCTCGGTGAAACGCGGGACGATGCGGCGGGCGAGGCCTTCGACAAGAGCGCGAAATTGCTGGGATTACCTTATCCGGGTGGTCCGCACCTCGCGCGCTTGGCCGAGCGCGGTCGCGCGAATCGCCATGAATTTCCGCGTCCCATGCTTGATCGACCCGGACTCGAGTTCAGTTTCTCGGGTCTGAAGACCGCCGTGTTGCACGCGGTGCGCGCGCTGCCTGCGGAGGCGATTGATCAGCAGCGCGCGGATATCGCGCATGCGCTGCAAGAAGCGGTGGTCGACACACTGGTGGCCAAAAGTCTGCGCGCCATGTCGGCAACGGGTCTCGATGCGCTCGTCGTCTCGGGTGGCGTGAGTGCCAACCGTCGACTGCGTGAGAGGCTCGATGCGGCGGCGGCTCGCGTCGGCGTGCGCGTGTACTATCCGCGCCTCGAGTTTTGTACCGATAACGCGGCCATGATCGCGGTGGCGGGCGAAGCACGACTGAGCGCCGGCGAGCGGGACGAGGTGGGTATTCCTGCGCGAGCGCAGTGGCCACTCGATACGCTGCGACCGCCGGGCCAGCAGCGCGAGGCGGGTTACCGAGAGCAGGTCAAGCAGGAGTTTTGAACAGATGACGAGCAAAAGAGGCGACACGATCTTCCTTCGCGGCTTGGAGGTCGAGTGCATCATCGGTTTCATCGATTGGGAGCGTCGCATCAAGCAGCGCGTACAGATCGATCTTGAGCTGCCGGTCGACTGCGCGCGCGCGGCGGTCAATGACGATGTCGTCGATACGCTCGATTACAAGAGCGTCGCCAAGCGCGTCATCGGCTTCGTCGAGTCGTCCGAGTTCATGCTGGTCGAGACGATGGCGCACCGCATGGCCATGATGATTCTCAAAGAATTCGGCATCGAGTGGGTACGACTCTCGGTAAACAAGCCAGGTGCGATCCGCGGCTCGCGCGATGTGGGCGTTGCCATCGAGCGCACCCGCGCCGATCTTGCCGCTGCCTCGTGAGCGAACCGTCGATCAATCCGCAGGCCATTGCTCGGCAGGCCGTCGTCTCGCCATGACTCGGGTATTCGTGGCTGCGGGCAGTAACGTGGATGCCGTGCGCAACCTGCGTCTGGCGGCGCACGAGATGTTGCGGTGTTTCGGCAAAGTCGATTTTTCGCCGGCTTATCGCAATGCTGCGGTCGGTTTCGAGGGCGAGGATTTCATCAACTACGTTGCGGGTTTCGATACCCCGCGCGGTGTCGATGAGGTCATCAATGAATTACAGCGCATCGAGGGCCTCTGCGGTCGTGCGCGCGATGCCCCGAAGTGGGCGCCGCGCAGCATGGATCTCGATATCCTGTTGTACGGAGATCTCGTCATCGATCGACCGGGACTCGTGCTGCCGCGGCCAGATCTTTTGCGCAGGCCGTACATGTTGGGGCCGCTCGCCGACCTGGCGGGCGAGCTCGTGCATCCGACGGCAGGCGAATCCATCGCGGCGCTATGGGCGCGATTCGATCACGCAGCGCATGCCATGACGCGGGTCGATCTTGCGCTTGCCGACAGCGGGTCTGCGGAGGCGCGGTGAAGCGCTGCTGCGCTTCGCGATTACCAGGCGACGCTGCGGCCGCCGTCGACCGGCATGATCTGGCCAGTGATGTACGGCGCGTCGGCAGCAAAGAAAAGCGCAGTGCGTGCGATATCGAGCGCCGAGCCAGTGCGCTTGAGCAAGGTCCGGCCCACGATTTTTTGTTGCAGTGCGGCATCGGCAACGCCATCGTGGGGCCACATCACGGGACCCGGCGCGATGGCGTTGACGCGCACCTGCGGACCCAGCTCGCGAGCGAGCGAGCGGGTAAGCATGATGAGCCCCGCTTTTGCGACACCGTAGACGGGGTAGCGACGCAGCGGCCGCATGCCGTGGATATCGACGATGTTCAAAATAAGGCCTTTCGACAGACGCAGCGCAGGCGCTGCGGCCTGCGACAGAAAGAGTGGCGCCTTGAGGTTCGAACCCAAAAGATCATCCCAATGATTTTCGGTGATCTCGCCGACCGGGGTCGGATAGAACGTCGAGGCATTGTTGACGAGGATATCGAGTCGCGAAAAACGCTGCAGCGCAAAGCTCACGAGTTCGCCGAGTCTCGCCGTCTCGAGCAGATTGGCGCGGACGCTGGCCGCGCTGCCCGCGCGTTTCTGCTCAAGGCTCTGTACCAGCGCGTCGGCTTCATGAGCAGAATTTTGATAGTGCACGATGATGTCGGCACCGGCGCCATGCAGCACACGAGCGATTTCGGCGCCGACGCGACGAGCGCCGCCCGTGATCAGCGCGACCTTGCCGGCAAGCGGCTGGTCAGGTCTGACGGGGGGCTGCAGGGAAAAATCAAGACTCATCACGAGCGCATTATGACCGAGACTCGCGGCATGACCCAGAATCCTGCGAGTACCGAGCCACGATGGGCGTGACGGCAGTGCCATCATCTTTGCCATCGCCCGGTGCCGACGCCCTTGCGCATTCCCGAAGGCTTGCCGAGCACATCGCCGGGCGTGTGGCGGCGGCAGGCGGCTGGTTGTCGTTTGGCGAATACATGCAGCTTGCGCTGTATGCGCCCGGCCTCGGCTATTACAGCGCCGGGGCCAGCAAATTCGGCGCAGCCGGCGATTTTGTGACGGCACCGATGATTTCGCCGCTGTTCGCGCGTTGCTGTGCGCGGCGGTTTGTCGACTGGCTTGACCTCCAAAATACGCGAGAGGTGCTCGAGTTCGGTCCGGGCACGGGCCATTTTGCGGCCGAAGCGCTTGGGGTGCTCTCGACCTGCGACTCGCCGCCGCAGCGCTACCGCCTGCTCGAGGTCAGCGCTGACCTGCGTGAGCGACAGCAGCAACTTTTGGCGAACGCAGCGGATAGCAAGGTCAAAGTCGACTGGCTCGATTCACTGCCCAATGATTTCGCGGGGGTGGTGTTCGCCAATGAAGTCCTCGATGCCTTGCCATGTGAGCGCTTCGTGGTGCGCGGCGGTGAACTTTGGCGACTGGGCGTTGGGTTCGCTCCGGGTGGGCTCTCGGGCGCGCGTTTCGAGTGGCGCATGCGCCCCGCAGATGGCGCCTGTGCCGACGACGATGACTTTCGCATCGCAGCAGCGCAGCTGTTCAAAGAAAAAGACGTCAATGAAAAAGCTACCGTCGGCGACCGCTTGCCCGAGGGCTATTGCGGCGAGTGGCATCCGTCGCTGGCGGCTTGGTTTTCGTCGCTCGCAGCGGCCATGACGAGGGGCGCTGTCCTGATCGCGGATTACGGTTTGCCGCGTGGGCAACTGCGGCATCCGCAGCTTATGACTGGCAGCTTGCGCTGTCACTACCGGCATCAGGCGCACGGTGATCCCTTCATCTATCCGGGGCTCTGCGACATCACGGCCTGGGTCGACTTTACGGCGGTCGCTGAGGCGGCGACGCAGGCAGGCTTCGAAGTTTCCGGTTTCACCACGCAGGCTGGATTTCTTTTGGGCGCCGGGATCGATCACGAGCTGACAGCAGCCACGGCGGGACTCGACCCCGCAGACCCGCGGCACATCGCGCTTGCGCGTGGCGCACGTACTTTGCTGTTACCCGGCGAAATGGGTGAGGCCGTGAAATTCATGCTGCTGACGCGCAATGCAGCGGCGTCAGATGTGGTGACTGACCCGGCCTTCAGCCTGCAGGATCTGCGCTCGTCTCTTTGGGCACCGCAACTTTGAGTGCCGCGAGCCGCTTGCTGCGCAGCCGTTCGCCGATGGCAGCTCCGGCGAGTCCCGCGCGTTCATCGGCACTGAGTGTGACGGCGCGCGCTGCGGCAAAAGCCTGCTCCACTCGGGCACGCTGCGGATAGGGGGAATCGGCGAGCCCGAGTCGACCACGGGCGTCGCACTCGCAGGCCTCCAGAAATTCTTTGAAGCGCTCGGGCCTTCGAAAAGCATCGGCATGTTCGAGCAGCTCGAGCAGCGTCGAGGTGCGCAGCTCTAGACCGCGATGCACGTGGGTGTGAAAGCGGCTGGCGAGCAAGCCGAGTTCACGGTGCTCTTGAGGAACTCGCAGGCGTGCGCACAGCGCTTCGATGGCGGGCAACCCGAGCGTTTCGTGCGCGTGATGCCGCGGCCATTCCGCACGCGGAGTCAGGGCCTTGCCGAGGTCATGGACCAACACGGCGAAGCGCACGGTTTGCGGAGCGTCGCGGGTCGCTGCCATTTGCAGCGCGAGCATGACGTGTTCGCCGGTGTCGACTTCAGGGTGCCACTCGGGCCGTTGCGGCACACCGAACAGCGCGTCGACTTCGGGGAGCACGACGCGCAGGGCGCCGCATGCGCGCAGTGCATCGATAGCCGAACGCGGCGAGGGTTCATCGAGCGCACGCGCCAGTTCGCGCCAGACGCGCTCGGGCACGAGCGCATCGGCTTCGCCGGCCTCGACCATGCGGCGCATCAAGGCGAGCGTGTCGGCGGCGATCGTGAAGCCGAGCGGCGCGAATCGCGCAACAAAGCGCGCCACACGCAGGATGCGCACCGGATCTTCGGCGAATGCCGGCGAGACGTGGCGCAGCACGCGACGCTCCAGATCGGCACGTCCACCAAAGGGATCAAAGATATTGCCAGCGGCATCTTGCGCCATGGCGTTGATGGTCAGGTCGCGTCGCGCGAGATCCTGTTCGAGGGTGACCTCGGGCGAAAACAGCGTGGTGAAACCGCGATAGCCCGGAGCGACCTTGCGCTCGAGGCGGGCGAGCGCGTACTCCTCACGAGTTTGCGGATGCAGAAAGACGGGAAAGTCCTTGCCGACCGGCAGAAAACCCCAAGCTTCAAGGTCGGCCGGCGTCGCGCCGACGACCACCCAGTCGCGTTCGGCGACCGGGCGACCGAGCAGCCCATCGCGCACTGCACCGCCGACCAGATAAGTGTCCACCCGCCGATGTTAACGCGAGCGGCGATTGAGGTAGGTGGGGGCGATGGTGGCGAGAGAGGTCGGGGTGATCCCCAGACGATCGAAACCGTTGTCGCGGCAGACGTTGTCGACCGTCAGGGAGCGGTAGTTATCGGTGGAAAAGGGCTTGCCGGGCACGAAATCCATGACGAAGGCCTGTGCGCGACCGATGGCATCGGGGAGCGGGATGATATGTGCGCCGGTGCCCGCGAGTGCGCCCGTGAGGCGTACGAGATCTGCCAAGGTCATGACCTTGGGGCCGCAAAGATCAAAGGACTCGCGGCTCGTGGTCCCGCCCCGCAAGGCCAGCAGGAACGCCGACACCACATCCTCGACCCATACCGGGGCGAAGCGCGCCTGGGCGCGGGCCAGCGGCAGGATGCCGCCACTGAGTGCAAGCAGTGCAGCGAAGCGGTTGAGCAAGGAGTCGCCGCGACCAAAGATTACCGAGGGGCGGAAGATCGTCCAGTCGAGCGAGCTGGGCGCGGCGCGCACTTGGCGCTCGGCGACACCTTTCGAGCGCAGGTAATGACTCGGGCCGTTCTCGTCGGCACCGAGTGCGCTCATGTGCAGGTAGCGCGGGACGCCGCTCTCGATGCACGCGGCGATGGCCTTGCGCGTGAGTTCGGCATGGGCGTGGGTGAATCCCTGCCCCGACGAGCCTTTTTCATTGAGGATGCCGACCAGATTGATGACGACATCGCTGCCCGCGACAACATCGCGTAGCGCGACCGGGTCGTGCACGTCGACGCGCACACGCTCCGCGTTCGGCAGCACCGAAAGATGCCGCGCAGCACGCGGATCGCGCGTGGGCAGTCGCAGTCGATGACCGAGGGCAGCGAGGCGTGCGGCGAGCGCGCTGCCGACAAAGCCGGTACCGCCCACCAAAGTGATGTCGAGAGGACGCATGGAGATCAGCGCAGCAAAATGATGGTCGTTTCGCCGCCGCGCCGGACCTGCAGCACGAGCGTGCCGCCGCCGCGGTTGCTCGCGGTACGCCACGCGTTGCTGAGGTCATTGCGGTTGGTAATTCGCGTGCCGTTCGCTCCGACGATCAGATCGTTGGCGCGCAGGCCCGCGTTCGCAGCCGGGCTACCGGCCGCCACGGCGCGCACGAGTACGCCTGCGCCGCTGCTGCGGTTGTCGCCCGCCGCGCTGCCCGGACTGTCTTCGAGTTGTGCGCCTTCGAGGGCGCGGTGCTGTCCGCCTTCGGGGACATTTTTGTCGGCGCTCTCGGCGGCGGTCGTCGTTTGCGCTGCCGGGTCGGCGACCTCGGCAATCAATTTGCGCGACTCGCCGTCACGCAGCAGCGCGAGCTCGACCTTGTCACCGACGCGCAGCAGGCCGATCGCGTTGCGGAACTCGGCCGCGGATTTGACGCTGCGCCCGTTGATGGCAGTGACGACGTCGCCCGCGCGAATCCCCGCCCGCGCCGCCGCAGAATCTTTGACCACCTGCGTCACCAGCGCACCGCCCGCCGTGCTGATCCCCAAGGCCTCGGCGATATCGGGCGTGACGGGGGCGATGGTTACCCCGAGCTGACCGCGCTTGACCGAGCCATATTTGATCAGCTGGTCCATGACGCTGCGCGCCATGTTCACCGGGATGGCGAAGCCGATACCGATGTTGCCGCCGCTGCCCGAGAGAATCATGTTGTTGATACCGACGAGTTCGCCGCGCAGGTTGACGAGCGCCCCGCCGGAGTTGCCGGGGTTGATCGAGGCGTCGGTCTGGATGAGGCTCTCGAAACCATCGGGGTTCATGCCCGATCGGCCGAGCGCGCTGACAATGCCGTAGGACACCGACTGCTGCAGTCCGAACGGATTGCCGATGGCTGCGACGTAATCGCCGGGCTCGAGGCGATCGGAATCGCCGAGCACGATTTGCGCGAGGCTTCCGGCCTTGATCTGGATGACGGCGATGTCGGTGCGCGGATCGCTACCGACCACCTTCGCCGGAAACTGTCGCTGGTCAGACAGCGTCACGGTGATTTCGCGCGCGTTTTCGACCACATGCGCGTTGGTGATGATGTAGCCCTGCTTGCCATCGACGATGACGCCCGAGCCCGCGGACTGGAATGGCCGCTCGCGCGCGCCCGAATCGGGGGGCACATTGAAAAAGCGCCGGAAGAACGGATCGTCGAACAGCGGGTTGCGACCCTGCTCGCGCACCGCGCCCTGAATGCCAATGCTCACGACCGCGGGCGAGACCCGCTTGATCATGGGTGCGAGCGAGGGGATCGGCGCCACGTTGCGCGCGTTGTCGCCACGTGCGCTGTCGCTGCGTGCGCTGTCGCTGC
>Ga0194123_10003463_pt1 | contig 18919 bp, 17 predicted proteins | sample TA2MahsurfametaG_5_FD_155479 | JGI IMG/M metagenome (GOLD analysis project Ga0194123, IMG submission 155479) | Freshwater microbial communities from Lake Tanganyika, Tanzania - TA2015023 Mahale A surface | ecosystem: Environmental > Aquatic > Freshwater > Lake | place: Tanzania: Lake Tanganyika... | reverse complement strand
TATTAACAATTCTGTATTTTAATTGTTTTGCAATCATTTCAGAATTTTTTCTATAATCTTTAACTGCTTCTTCAATGCTTTCTTTAACTGTTTTTATATTATACGCAATATCATTATATGTAATATCTTCTTCACCAAAAGATTCTCTTAAACTTCTTTGAAGAGATTGGTAATTTGCCAGAGGGTCATCTAATACATTTTTGAATATTCCTTTGTAGAAGATAATGAATAAAAGAATAATAATAAAAATTATTACACCAATACCTCCAATACTTTTATTAATTGAGCTTCTCATGACAGAAATAAGTACAATTATGAAAATGATAAAGAAGAAGTATTTGAATCTTTCCATAAATGATGAATGGTGGTCTTCCAGGAAGTATTTTGTTCCATAAGTTAATTTGTCAACTGGGACAAAATTTACGTAGTTAATGAATGCGGAGAATTTACTCCATCCAGATTTAAATACCGGTTTATTTGATTTAGTATCTACCATTGAAATTCCCTTATTTTCAAATAAAAATATTTGTTGTTCTTCTTGTTTTTTCTTTTCATATGGAGCACTTAAAAATAGACCATGTTTGCTACTAAAGAGATATGCAAAACAAGAAAATAATGTCATTGCAATTGCAATAATCATTTGAATACCACCAAAAATTGGTATAACTAATTTATGCCACCAGCAGACTTTATCATATTCAACGATATAAATTTGAGCATAATCAATTTCCGCTGCATTTCCAGAAGGACCACCCCCAAAAAGGCCTAAAACTATATCTTTGAAATATCCACCTAGACCGAGAAGTTCGTAGTAATTTACTTCAGCTCTTTGGTCTCCAGATTGGAGTTCAACTTTTTTAAAGAATTTATTTTGAGCTTTTTCTTCATCTGTGAGAGGCTTATGAAAAAGACTACCTAATAAAGGTTTGGAATAAAAAGATTTACCGACTGGAATAAACATTGGAAAAAAATTCATACCTAAGCCAGCAATGTATTTATTAGAAATATATGAAACTATAATGAATAATATTACTGTAAGACTAAAGTATTTTAAAACGGCAATAGTTCCATTGATAACTTTTTGTGTTTTTTTTGAGAAAACCTCTACATCTTCATTTTTTTCTTCATCATCTTCTTTTTTATAATCTTCTACCATTGTCTAATAATTACTGAGATAAAATTCCAGTGCTCTCGTACCAGCTTAAAAAAAACTTTGTTTATACATTTAATTATGGCATCCCGTGAAGAAGCAGTTGAGGATTTTTTAGAAGTTGACCAGACTATTCCAGGTCAAAACTTTGTTTGTCTTTCGTTTATCTCTCCAGAGCAAGTTATTAAGCGTCGTGAATCAATTATTGTCCGTGAATTCGCAAAATGGTTTTTAAAAAGCCTTAAGAGCAATAATGACCCAAACAAGTTAGACCCTGCTAAGTTAACTCCTGAATTTATTGATACACTTAATGTTGATGATAAGTTCCAGGATTTTTTGTACGCACATGAAGATGATTTGAATCGTAAGTTTAATGAGGAGAATGATTTTCAGACTTCAATTAGAGGTTTGAAGGTAAGAGGTGTTTATGAGTCGAAGAGAGAGGCAGAGGTTCGTGCTAAAGTTCTTCAGCGTCGTGACCCAAATTTTCATGTTTTTGTTGGTCAAGTTGGTTATTGGCTTCCCTGGGACCCAAATCCAGATGGTGTTGCTGAGCAGGAGTATGCTAATGAGCAGCTTAATACTTTAATGAAGAAGTATCAGGAGAATCGTAAGTATAAGGATGATTTATATGCTCAAGAGACCGAGGAGAGGAAGAAGAAGGCGAGAGAGGAGAATCAGCGTCGAAAGTTTTATCAGCCACGAACTGATGAGGAAGAGAAGGAGGCTGAACAAAAGATTCGTGAGTTGAGAGAGATTGTTGACGAGAAGGATAGAAGATATGCCAAGTTGGCTGGAAATGATGATGGGCCAGAGGGAGCAGAGGGAGATAGTGTTCCTCATCCAATTGGAGGGGAAGGAGAGAAGACAGATGCATCTGGTTTAATGGCTGGATTGGATGACAGTAAATTTGCGGACCCATGGATGCAGAAGCGTCATGCTGCTTCACAGGGAAAGAATTTTGAGACTGGAAGTGCGCAGAGTGCACCTTCAGTTGAGGAAAAGGACAAGATTTTGAGCAACATTGTTAAGGATATTTTTTAGATAATTTCTTAATTTATATTTTCTATTTGAAAATATATGAGGTCTATTGTTATATTATTTTTATTAATTGGTATATGTTTAGTAGTAGTAGGGTATGTACAAAGTAATCAGTCTTGTCCACCTCCAATTGTTGAATATAAATATGTACCGAAGACATTTGAGGAAGAGCAAAACTTGCCAACACCAATATTGTCTATTTATGGTCAGATGTTTAATGGAGATGATTCTTGGATGCAAACGCAAGGCTATGCAGATAAATATTATTCCAGACAATTAGCAGCTATAAATTCATCACAACTTATGTGATATTGTCATTTTACTTCGTAAAATGACTTCGGACCCGTAAAGGGTCCTCAGTTCGCATGGCCATGCCATGCTCACCATATGTTATTTTGACCTTGGGTCAAAATAACACTCGGGCAGAAGCCCTCACAAGTTAAATTTATATCGCCTAGGGAATCCATCACAAGTTAAATTTATATCGCCTAGTAAACGCCCTCACAAGTTAAATTTATATCGCCTAGCGAATCCATCACAAGTTAAATTTATATCCCCAGGGGAAGCCCTTATCACAAGTTAAATTTATATCCCCAGGAAAGCCCTTATCACAAGTTAAATTTATATCCCCAGGGGAATCCCTAACAAGTTAAGTTAAATTATAATAAAATTATATGTAACTTATATGTAACTTATATGTAAGTTATATGTAAGTTATAATTTAACTTGTGAGCATGGCATGGCCATGCGAACCGAGGGGCTTTTAAGCCCCGAGAGTAATTTTGCTCTGCAAAATTACTTAAATTACTTAAAGGTAAAGTCATTATATGTTTTAAAAAAATGAACTACCCGTATGCTCATGAAATAGTTCCCAGAGTGTGGATTGGAGACAGGACTTCGTCCCAAGATAAAACTTTTATTAGTCAAGCAAAAATAAATGTTATTGTTAATTGTACAAGAGATTTGCCTAATTTTTTTGAGCCAGTAAGTTTAATTCCTCTCCCAGCTGAAATTGTTGATACATATTTTGTAAAATATTATAGAGTTGCATGCGAGGATAATGGTAGGCCAGAGGAATTGGAAGCATTTTTAAATGGTACAAAATTAATTATAGATGCAGTTTTGGAGGAATATAATAAGGGTAAAAATATTTTAATTCATTGCGCAGCTGGACAGCAACGTAGTTGTGCATTTGCAATATGTTTATTTAAAAGATTAGGAGCAGATTTAAATACCGCATTTCAGACAATAGTAAGCAAAAGACAGATGGCTTTTGGTTTTGGAAGACAAATAAATTTTAAGAAATCGATTGAATTGTTTATATAGTATTGCTATTAGCAACTTTATAATCAAAGAATGCCAAACTAATTAAGAAAAATGCAGCAATACCAAAAACTAATCCCCAATGGTATCTCATACTCATAAAGCGATAAACATCTAACCATTCTTTAACTTGTTTTCTATTTTTAGTATATTCAAGCATCCATGCTGGTTTTGGGAACAATGTGTAATATAAATAATTAACAACAAGTAAAATTGCAGTAAATAATAAAGCTCCTCCATATGTATTAAAATATTGGTGAGTAAAATAGCATACTGCAACTGCTATCGTAAGGCCTAATAGAAGGCCTTGAAGCCAGAGGTTGAGCCTAAAGTTAACAATTTCTTTAAATATTTGCAGTTGTCGTTGGTCCAATGTGTTTTGAAATTCTTTTCTTTCTATATTTCGTGAACTAAATATGCAGAAGGCCATTCCAAATAAAAGAGCAAATCCAATAAAACCATATCCAGAATAATTCATTATATTATATATTTATAATATAAAAAAACTGATAGTATTATTAGCAAATAAAATACTTATTATCTTATGAGCAAGTTTCAAGAGAAAAGAAATTCTTACAAGCCTTCATATTCAAACCAATGTTTAGTTGTCGAAAGGGGTGATGGATGTTTTGTTGATGCCAATAATGCAAAAGTTTGTTTATACCATCCAAATGGTGATATATATCTGGAATTTGACAACTTTAAAAGAAAAATTAAATATGTCATTTTTTCTAAAAAATATATTGTCACCATTGACGAAGAAATTATTACAGTCATCAGTCTCAACCTAAGATGCCACCATATTTACATTCATGATAAAATGGATATGAATTTTCCTCTGGCTCTCTCCAGTTGTGAAACCTTCCTAGCAATTAATAATGGTAAGACTATAACTATCTGGAACCTTAATGATAGAAAAAAATACAAAGTATTGGACCCATATTTAACTTGGGTTGATGCAATGTTTTTTTCACCAGATGGAAATAAAATTGCAATTAGCTGCATAGATGACAATTTCCTTGTAATTATGGATGTCGAAGGTAATGGATATTATTTGATAAAAACATGCGCTCCAAGAGTATTACTTCGATGGATGGTATTTAATGATAAACAGGTTTTGTTTCTCAAAAATGAAATTATGTATTCATATGATTTTCCCGAGTAAAAAAAAGCATTTAAAGAATATTTATAAATTATTTTAATGAGATGACTTCTGTCTTATCAAGAAGATTAAAAAGGAAAATAAATAAATTACAAATTAAAGATAGTAATTATAAAATTAATTTTTATAATAGTGGAGCATTAGTAATATATTATGGTGAAAAATATGGTCAAAGTCAAAAATTTGTTGGTATTCGTAAATTCAAGATGACAAGTAATGAAAAAATTTTAGGAATTTTGACAACTAATAATAAATTTTCTCTTCTATTGTTAGATTATTTACCGTCAATTAATATGATTGAATTTGGGAAAGATATTAAAGATTTTGAATTTTCAGACGATGATTTATATTGTTTAATAAAAAATAAAAATTCGGTAATTGATTTATGGGACATAAAAAATATTTTGAAGAGCAGCGCTGGATATACTCCAGAGGAAAAAAATAATGTGAATATCGAGTTATTAGATTATTTGGAATATCCTTCTGGAAAATATCATTTAATATTTTCAAATTATGCTGATAATTATTTATTTACAAAAAATTCAAAATATTTGATGTATTGTAGTTCAAACAACATTCATTTTTATAATTTGAATTTGAATAGATTACGTTCCATTTGGGGAAATCGTGTTGAAGAAATTACAAATATTTCATCTTATTGTTATGATAAATTTATGTTTTTTGTGACGATGTCAAGTGATTGGAGGGTATGTGTTTGGGAGGAGATGAAAGGAGAAATTCAGTTATCATTAGTAATTGAATTATCAGAAGAAAAGATTGGAGAATTTATTTGGAAAGAAGAAAATGATGAGTTATGTTTGTATATTGATAATTATTTATTATGTTCAATTTGATTTTGGTTTAGAAAATAAATCCCAGATATCATGTTTATTGTTATGTGGCCAATAAAAATTTCCAATATATTTTGTTCCTTTGCCGCCCATAGGGTGTCCACCTTTTTTAGCTAAATCTTGGGCCATTTTGCCAAGATTAAATTTTGGGAGTTGTCCTGTATGTTTTTCGGATAGGAATATTTTGTATGCATTGCTAGTGTATTCCCATCCCCAAAGAACTGCAAAATCTATTTTATCACCTCTTTTTTCAGCATTTGTTATCATTTGTCTGGCAACCATTTTGTATAAAACTGGGTCATTATAATTGAGAACATATACTGGATGTCCTTGAAAGTATTGAAGCCTGGCATTTCTTGCTACTTGGTCTTTAATATTATTTACAAGTTCGTCATAATAATGACCAACTGTTAGCATGAAATTTTTGTCAACATTTTTTATTTGTTCATCTAATTTTCTGAAGGAGTCAGTTGTGGTATATTTTGGGATATAGGGGCTATGAGTTATTCTGAAGCTGGTGTAAGTTTTGAATGCTCTGTCGTAGAAAATAAATGGAAGATTTAATTTTCTGTCATCATTATCTATATATTGGACAATTACTGGAACTGGTTCTTCAGGAAAGAAGAATTTCCAGGTATAAGCGACAGCGGAATGCTTATCATCTCCTATAAACCAGTTGCCTTTTAATTTGTTAAGAGAGTTTAGGTTTTTTAGCTCAGAGTTTGAGCGTGGGTGGTCATCGATGATATAAATTTTTTTAACGACAGAGGCTATCATTTCAAGATTTGGGAGACTATATGCAATATCACAAATTATGACATTTCTATTTGACATTAAATCGAGTTGTTTTTCCAGATGCCAGTTTGCTTTGTTTCCACTTGCTGCACTTAAAGGAATAAAAGCGATTGAATCATTGGCAATGCCATTTGCATCTAAGAATTTATAGAAACACCATGCGGAAAATAATCCGTCATCGTTACTGGCATTATAAATACACGCGGTAATTTCTTTTTTATCTTCATCTGGGACAGATTTTGAGAATTTTATTATATCGTCAAAAGATTTTTGGTAAGCTTCTTCATTTTTATAGGCAAGTTTATCTAAATCTTTCATTTTGACATCATTATTCTGGAATAATTTACAATCTTTCAAACATGTTGAAATATTTTGATTCATTTTACTTTTTTTGTTTGCTAATCTATTAACAGTATTATTATTAGAATTATTATTACTCATTAATAATAATAAAGAATTTTATTTGGGAGGTTTTCTACCACATAATGGTGTTTTCCAATCTTTTCCATATAAATATTCATAATATGATTCTTTAGGTACATTCCAGATACGATTATTAAATTTAATTTTATAAAATTCTTGTAGATATGGTAATAATTCACTACATTTTCTTCCATTTTTTGCAATGCAATTACTTTTTGGACAAACAATATCAAAATCAATAAAATGGTCATTTTTAATTGCAAAATTAAACCTTTTATTATTAAAAATAGCCAAAATACCAACTTCATATCCTTTTGATTCTAATTCAGGTTTTACTTTACTTAAAAATATATTATAATAAGATATTGGATAACTAAAATCTACGTCGTCATCGCATGAAATTAAATCACCATCTCTAAAAATACCTAATGCAGTTCCTTCAGATAGCCAGAATTTAATTCCATGTTTATTCATAATATCTCTAACTTCATTCATCAATTCATAACAAATTTTTTTATCTATTCCTATTTTTTGTCGTTTAATTTTAATTATTTCTTTTTTAATTAGTTTTATAAAATTACTTTGTTTTTTACACATTAAAATTATTATTGTCAAAGTAACTAATATTATTATGATAATTATTATTATACTCATAATTAGTAAAATTAAATACCTTTTTTCCATATAATTTATAATAATAAAATATTTATAATTATATATATGTCAAAATCTGATTGCGTTTCACCTGCCAGATTTGCTCAAATATTCAAATCAAATGTAAATATTTCTAAAATTAAAGATAAAGAATATAAAATATTTTTTAATAATTCTAGTGCAATTACTTTATATCAAATTTGGGTGGCAAATAATCCAGAACTTAATAATGAACGTTTAACATATAACTCAAACACAGGGACTTGGGTTGATATTTTTAATAAAAATAAAGTGGAGCCAACTACTTTAATGTCAGTTGGAAATAAGAAATATGCTTTTGTTTTACAAAAAGTTGAATATACAAAATGTAAAATGACTTGGTTTATTTCTACTACTGAAATAATAAATTTAAGCAAAACTGTTTCAACAAATATTCCTCTTGGAGTTACAAAAAATGCAAAATTAAATGTTAATAATTTAAGCCTTGTTAAAAATCCATGCCCTTTACCAGATAATCAAAATTATTTTAACCAAATTTTAAATGGTGATGTTACCATAACAAGTATTGGTGAAAAAAATTATAAAATAGTTTTTAATAAGGCCGATATAGTAACATTATATCAGATTAGGAGTGTTGTTGATACAAAAAGAAGGGTATTTAATTTGTCCCCTAAAAATTGGGTTAAATTTGTTAATCAAACAAATTTTTATCAACCAACTACAATTATGGAATTAGGTAATAAATGTAAATATGCATTTATAGTTACAAAAATAGAATATAATGATAAAATGATATGGTATATTTCAACAATTGAAATTTTAAATTTCAGTACAACAATTACAAATGGAGTTAAAATTGGTACTTTTAAAAATGTTCGTTTTGATGTTGATGGTTCTGGAAATCCAAATTATAATGAATTTATTTATGCTTTAAGTAATAGTGGGACCGCTTATTCTAATATTTATAACCCATTTACTTTGGAATTTATATTGATGAGTGAAATTCCAGGATATAATTTAAGTTATATTTTTAATGCTATAAAAAATTCAGATAATACAATTTGTTTTTCTGGATTAAATGCTGGTTATTCAGCTGTGCAGATTCTTAATTCAGGGGGGTTTTCAACATTTTCTTATCCATTTGGATTAAATAATTATACCATTGCTGGAACTGTAAAAAATAATAGTGGAGGATTAGTTTCTATAAGTAGTTTTAAAATTCCAGGAAATATTTCTTATTCCAGCAATAGTATATCCTGGACGACAGTAAATAGTCCAAATCCAAACTTACAAATAGCTAGTTTATGTAATGCAAATGGAAATGTAATTGCGGTAGGATTTGGTGGTATTATTTATTCTCCTACTGAATCTGGAGTAAATGCCAATTGGTATAATGCACAATTACCTGCTGGAATTTCAATATTTAATTACAAATATACATTTTTTAATTCAACTTCTGGAATAGTATTTGCACTTGGTTCTGGATTATATCCTTCAGGTAATTTTCTTCCAATTGTAAGTTTTAGTTCAGATAACGGCCAAACATGGAATTCATCTTATTTATCAGGAATACCAGAAATATATCAATCTAATTATGAAGTCACTGGAGGAACTTCAACTTATGGATTAAATCTAAATGGAACATTTTTGACTGTTACTGGAAATGTATCTTATTGTATTTTTGCACCGAATAATTCAACAAGTTTTACTTTGTATTCAAGAATACCAACATTAGATACGGTTACTAGTCCTGGAAATAATGTTTTATGTACTAATTTTAATTATTTTGTAACGCAAATATTATTTTTTACTGGAAATTTTCCGCAATCAGTTGGATTATATAATTTGAATAATGGAAATATAATACAAACTAGTATTGAAGATGTAAATATTATTTCTTTAGTATAATATTTGGGATAAGTTGATTTTTTTCCCAGATTGTTCCATTAATTATATTTTTTTTCCAGAGAATTTCTAGTTCATCTTTTTCTAGATTTTTTGGATAAACTTTTTGAGGAATTTTTCTCATTTGCATTTGTTCCAATTTTATTAAATCTGTTTCCCTATCAACTTTTCCAGTCCTCTGGAAATTATCAATTTCTATTTTACATACAATTTGCGTTGGAAAACTTTCTTTAAAATTTAATTCATAAACATAACAATTTGGTATATAAGCAAAATCTCCTTCTCTTAATGTATATCTTCCTATTTTATCACTTTCAATATCATCTATTCGTTTTCTAGTTGTTTGGAAACAAATATAAGGGTCTAGTTCACTTATCATTGCTGGAGGTAAATAATTTATATCCAGAGAGCCTTTTAACATGAATATAAATGTGTCGTTAGGAGAATACCATGTAGGTAATTTTATTGAGTCACCAACAAAAATGAATTCTACATCTAAAATATTTTTAAGATAGCCTTCTTTAGGGTCGTTAATAAGAGTTTTATACATTTCTGGAATAATGAAGTTATTCCAACGTTTTTTATTAACTGTATTTCGCATTAGCATGCTACTGGCCATTTTATTTTTTGATAAATTGAAGTAATAGTTAGATTCCATTTTTGAGTCATCAAATCCAAGCCATTTTTGAAGGGAAATCGTTTCTCCCAGGTTATAGCGAACAACATTTAGATACTCTTTATAAAAGATATTTACGAAATATTTTGGTGACATTAAATCCCCCATAACTTTAAGATTTCCAGATGGAACTGTTTGGATTCTTTTAGCTGGTTCTCTTTCTAAAAGTTTTCTTACTTGGTCTCTTTTCTTTTTTGTCAATAAAAATTCGATTAGTTTTTTAAGCAAGAAACAAACTGGAACTAAAATTATTCCCAAAATCACATAAATGTTAAAATTCATTTCCTTATTATCATAAAATAAAATTCTCTTTATAAAATACGAAATGTTACTTTTGAACTGTGCATTTAATAAAAAGTACGGTAAGCTTCCAATGTACGAAACCTTTGGCATGATGTTAGGTAACCATACCACAAATAATTCATATAATGTTTTAATTACAATATTTATCATATTCGTTGTAGTCTTAGCAATTATATTAGCAGTCAGATGTAATCCTAATAATCAATTAGCATATGGTTTGATTGCTTTTTTATTTTCAGAAATTTATTTGATACAATTCTTTATCAGGAAATATATAATCCAGGAAAAAGAATATTGTAAAAGCATTTTTTAATTATGCATTGAAATATTTTGATTTTTTTCATGAAAAAATCAAAAAAAAGATTGTAAAAAAGTTGTGAACACTGTGTCACGTTTAAAAAATAAATTTTTATTGTAAAAAATATTATTTTTTTTCAAAAAAAATATAAAATCCCATAACGGTACCACATTTCATCTCCGCATTTTTTTTAAATTGAGATAGTAAAAAATTACAACTTTTTTTTCAATTAAAAAAAAACGTTTACTTTTTGTCTACAATCGTCGTGCATAGAAATTTTTTTAAGTAGCTACTCGTAAACAACCTCTAGTGGAATTTATCAAATGATTTTTTTATCTGTTCTCTCAAAAATTAGTTTTTTAATTATTTATCATATTTTATCAACAAAATTAATTTCATTACCATACATGTCTCCCATTATTTTCTATATCATTATATGGTAATATAAAAAAAGTTCATGTGCAATTTTTAATGAAGATTAGCATAAATATGGTAATGAATACCATAAAATATATTTTGATTTTTAATTACCATCCGTATTAAAATACAGTAATATTTTAATCAAAAATATTTTTTTAAGTTTTGCGATAAAAAGTTGTATTATTATTATATTACCCTATTTTAAAAATGTGCAAAGAAAATATACCATATTTTCAAATTTTTAATATATTACCATATTATGGTATGTATATGAAATAACCGTGGGTTTTTCAATACGATTATTTTTTTAGTACCATAATGGTATTAAAATAAAAACTCACCAAAATGCATTCCATTATCATATTTGGTAATATAAGTATCATTTTTGGGATTTTTTGTAACTTAAAAAAATTTCTAAACCCTTAAAAAGTGACTACCCTCAAAAAAAACATTTTTTAATTTTTTCTAATCAATAACTAACAATAACTGATATAAATTCTATTAATAAAAACTGTTTTTTGTCTGATGCGCTTACTGTTAATACGGATTACCATAGAAATAATTTTAAGTAATTTTTCATGGTGTGTTAATACGTTCGATATAAAGTAAAAAAAATCCGTTAAAAAAGGATTTTTTGATTTTTGAAGAAAACGAGCATTATACCATGGTGTATACCATAATTTTTTTAAAATCACTCTTTTTTCAAAAAAGTACACCGGGCTATACCATGAGGCTCGGGTAATTTTTTTTTTTGAGAGGGGGCTAATACGAAACGATACCAAGACAAAAATTTTTTTAGGGGGTAGTTGAAAATTGGATGGTAATAAAATTACGAAAAATAAAAATATCGATGTTATATCGAGGTTTTCGCTATTATCACAATACCATAAAAATACCATCGATATATAAATTTTATTTTTTTGAATTATCATATTATGGTATAATTTTCGCTTCTGAGTTTTGCTTCGAAAATTTCATGGTTTTTTACAATACCATAATTAGCAGAGTAGATTATTCATTTTCCAGTCGATATTTTTATTTATGGTATATTATGGTAATGATTTATTTAGCTTCTAAGAATAAATTTTTAATTTTTATCGAATAATACCATAAAATTAAGATTTTTTCAATTTTACATTTTTTTGATTTTTTGATATGGTATAAAAGATACCATATTTTATTTTATCACCCCTTTATCAGGGGTTACTTTTTGCTATTCAACATTTAAATTTTAAAATTAGTAAACTCTTTTTTTATATTTATTTGATATATAGTGAAATAGCAATTAGCATGACTAGTGCCTTTCTGATCCAGCCCCTTATGGTGTACTATTATACCATAAAATTTTAAATTTTAAACGAAAAAATGATTTTTCATCCTCTATTTTTTTAATACTTTTTTTTTACTTCGTAAATTTATAAATTATAATAATGATAATTATATGATAAAATAAAAAAGATAAAATAAGTAAAAAAATGGTATTGATAGTGATTTTTTTCAGTCAATTTTGACAAATTTATTTTTGAAGAAGTTGTCTACAAAATTTTGATTTTTTGATTTCATGAAAATTTATAGATTATGCCGGACGGACTCAAAAAAAAAATTTTCCCCCTCGCCGCACGAAAACCTCATGGTATTAAAATATGGTATTAGAGTTTGGTTTTTTCAAAATTATCTATTACCATAATCTCGTCGTATTCGTTTAAATTTTAACGAACTTAAAAAAATTTCTATTTTGTTGATGCATAAAGGGTTCGAAAATTGGTATGCATTTTGTGGCATACAATATAAAAGTATATTTAATAATATTACGCCACATACGGCCGAATGAAAATAAAACTGATTTTAAAAAATCAATACCATACGTTATGGTAATAGGGGTCCAAAAAGGACGATTTGTATTACGGAGCATGGTAATAAAAATGAAAAATTACCGCGTATCGACTAAAAAAAGGTCATTTTCCGCAAAAAAATGCGTAAACATGAACCGTTTTTTTGGACCAGTTTACATTTCGGACCCTCCGTTGCCCGCACGGCTCCCTCTCAAGCTATCTTTTTTCCGTCTTTTTTCATATTATCATACCATAAAAATAAAAAAAATAAACGCTCGTTTTATGCTAATAATACCATGATATTTTAATATTTTTCTCAAAAAATCATATTAATAATACCATAAATCCTTACATGGGTCATGGTAATAAACTTATTTATGGTATAAAAATGAATACCATAACTTTTAAAATCTCACGGTTCTTTTTCATTTTGGTAATGTCTATACCAATGGAACCGTGTACCCAACTAATATCGAAAATGACGATGGTAATAAGAGATAGTAAAAATATTTTTTGAATAAATAAAAAAATATTACGACATATGAGTAAAAAATAATAAAAATATTTTAGAGATTTTTTATTGTAAAAAACTTACATTTTTCAAAATATTTTTACAATAAAATTTTGAAAAAAATAATGAATATGTAAATATTTATAGCGAAATCGTAATATTTTTTATACAAATATAGTAAAAAATGATTTTTTTCAAAAAATAATGAAAAAAATGAAAAATTTGAAAAAATCCAGAACTCACGGTTCCAAATTCGTAGAACTCATGGTTCCTCATCATCTATTAATTGTTTTGTTTTTTCGAGATGATTTGCTAATTGTGTATTATTCAATAAAATTAGATTAATTTGTTTATACAATTTATCATATAGACGTTTATATTTATTCATAATAGCTTTTTTTTCGGCATCACCGTCTAATATGATGGTATTTAAATAGTCGTCAATTGCTTCGGTGTAAGTTTCATATTTTTTTTGAGTTAAAGCATTAACAATTGTATCTTGTTTTTTAATAATTTCTTCGTCTTGGAGTGTTAACATGTTTTCAAAATAATCGTCAGCAATTTCTTTTTTACTTATAATTAGGTCTTGAATAGTGTCGTCTTTATCGCGAAGTTCCCAGTTTTGTCCATTGAAAACATTTAAATATGGTTCTTTTTTATTTTTAAGACGAACATTTTGATTTTGAGGTATTTCTGGATTGAAATGAATTAGTTTAATTAGTTGTGCAATTCCAAAATCAGGATTTTTAAAGATATTTTTCATAATTTCATTTGTTAAAAAACTAACATCTTCTTTGCCAAATGGATTAATACTTCCAAAATTTTGCTGGATATTATTTTGAATATTTTGTTGATAATTGTTTATATTAAAGTTATTAATAATAGTTTGCTTTGCTTTTTGAATTTCTTCTACCAATTTTTTTTGTTCTTCTTCTTTTTCAATATTTTTTTTATTTTTACAACTATATTTTTCATGACGTTTGCAAACGTCCTTTCTAGAAAATTCTTTTGAACAATATTTACATACTAATTCTGAATTTATTTTATCATCTGGTATCTCAATTTTAGGAAAAACTATTTCTTCTTTTTTTTTGGAATCACAAGGAAATACTTTTAACATGTGCGTATTATAATTTCCATAATGTGAAAATACTTTATTACATTTATGACAAACATATTGAACCATGTTAATATTAATATTAACATAGTTTTAAATAATTTATTCGGTAATATAATCTTTAAATCTTTCTTTAATATTTTTAATTGAAAAATAATTTTTTTCTAATCCATGATAATGCTTAAATTGTTTTAAAGAGAATAATTTTTTTACATTATATGTAATAATTATTTCAGTTTTTATTCCATTTCTTGTTGCAAAACTTTTAATAAATTCAGGATTAATAGTATATTTATCGTCATTTATTTTTATTAATTTTTTACCACTTAAAAAATATAAAATATCTAGCCAATTATTTTTCCATTTTGGACCAAATCTTTTTACAACTGAATCACGTATTTTATATATAGAAGTTTCGTCTATCATATCAGACAATAATTTTAAAAAGGCTTCATAAATTTTATCATCTTTTAATAATCTTAATAAAAATGCGAAGTCCCAGCTATATTTATTTATCATAGGTATTTTTGGAATACCTCCATTATATAATAAAAACATTATATCACTATCTTTATTTTTTTCATAAAGAGCTTTTACTAACGCATCGAGAACATCCCAGGCCATTTCAGTTTTTTGTGCAATTTTTAAATCAAATATTTTTTCTAATTTTTTTATAAAAATTATACTAACTTCTGTGCGCCATCCATTTAACATTATTGATTGAACTGCTTCAATCCAGTCATTATCTTCATATACAAAATCAGTTACTTTAACTCTTCTACTATTTGCTGCAATTAATATCATGATTTGCATAAGAGAGAATAAATCTTCAGTTGGAAAGTGGTCGAATATTCTGAATTCAAGACCATTTGGAATTGTCATTTTTGCTCCAGAAATACGTTCTTTTGGATTTTGAGGGTCTGGACCAAAAGTGCGGATATTGCTGCTAAATGATGATAATGATTTTGGTTCTTGTTTATGAGGATATTCGCATGATTTGAGAATTTCACTTTCATGGAATTTGAATCCTTCTCTCCAGTAAGGTTTTATAACAGCGTATCTACCAATTCCTTTATCTGGATTTCTCATATCACTACCAGCCAAATTTCCCCAAGCTACTCTTGCAACACGAAAACTTCCTCGTATTCTTTTTTCATCGGTTCCCATAGCTCTTTGGTCAGTTGAGAAATAAGCAGCTAATAATAAAGGTTCAATCCATTGAAAAAGTGCACCAAAGTTGTAATGCATATCAGCGAAATCTTTTTCATCTTTTGCAGTGTATTTTTCTTTTTCTTCAAATGGAAGTGTTATTGTAATATGAAAACTTCCAGTGTAATCTTCATAATGTGCTTTTGATAGTTCAGGAGAAATTCCATCGTAATTTTTTCTAACTCGAATATCAGAACACATACCAAATGGATATTGACCAAATTGTATGTTATTCATTTTTAAAAATTTTTCAACTGTTTTACTCTTGTTAATCGTATCATGATATATTTTTTCTTGGTGTAATAATTCATCGTAATAACTTAATATATTTCTATTTTCAAGTAAAGAAGAAAATGGATTTGTTGTAACAAATTCTGGCATTGCTAAAGGTTCATCATTGTACCATATTTTATCAAGAACTAAAGTATTGTGACATTTTCTACCAGTTTCTTCATATTTTGCCATCTTTGATAAAAATATTTTTATGTCCTCTTGAGTATTTGGGTCATTTGCTAACTCAATATGAGGTTCCAAACAATTAAATACAACCGCTTCATATAATGGATATATTGTATGTAAATCTTCATAAGGATAATAAAAATATTGAGCTTCATGTTCGAGACCCATTGCCCAGGTCATGTTTCTAAGCCGTTTTTCTTTATCAGAAAACTTTTTTCTTTCTTCAATTAATTTGGAGACATTAACCTGGGTATTAGAATTATTTCTCCTGTTTTGTCTTCCACCTTTTTTTATTTGTTTCATCTCTTTTAATAAAAAGAGATAAAAATAATTTAACGATTCGTCTTCTTCACCTCAAATTGCATTCCCTTCTTCCTCTTTGTACTATTATTATATTTTTGCATAAATCCTTCATTATTCTCATCATCACTACTTTCATCAACAGCTAAAGCCGTCGACTGTTTCCATAATATATCTGCCCCCAACCTAAAATCTGGATGTGGCTCCGCCTTATACCAAAACACCTGGTCATCCAATTTATTACTCTTCGCATTGTTGTTTATAACCAAACATTCAAAATTTTCAGTGCATTGGTCCATCACATTACAAAAAAACTCGTAATTGGGAAACATACCACAATACTGCTCAAACAATTTCTTCCTATTACTATGATATGGTTCTCTTAAAACGAACACATAATCAACATTAGTTCGCAAATTTGGAGGAATTCCGAGCGCATATTGCATTGTAATAATAAAAAATGCCTTATAGTGCCTACCATTCATAAAGAGAGCACGAATATTTTTATCTTTAACCCATGAGTTATCATAAAGACAGTCATCGAGGATGAGGAAGGCACGCGTGTCAATATTTCTATATTCTGGGTCACCTTTTACCTGATGATTGACCAGCTTTTTTTGTCGTTTCACAAAATTGTGGACAATTTCTGGAGTATATTCATCGTGAATAAATATTGGAGGGACTGTTTTAGAGTAGAACTGATTGGCACCTTCTGTACCGCTAATTACTGTACCGACTGGCAAATCTCTATGATGCCACAATAAGTCTTTGACTAAGAACGATTTACCAGTTTCACGTTTTCCAATGAAAACAACAACTTTGTCGTCCTTTATTGATGCCATATCAAATTTTTTTAATTTAAGATTCATTTATATATAATACAGAGAATTATTTTTAGCATCTAAACTAAACATCTCAATTTTTTACTGTAAAATCATGTAAAAAATTATAGGATGTATCAATGGATACTTAAAAAAACCAATGCGGGAAAATAAATAAAAAAAATTATAAAAATAATAAATTAATAATATATATATTTTTATTGTTACTTTATCAATAAATTAATATTATAAATATATATACCATCAATTTATACCATTTAAAAAATATTTCAACATAAATATTTTTTCCAGCAGTAAAATTATTTTTTTACTGATGACTTCATGATAGTTTTAAAAGGTGCATCATTTTATGATGCACCTTTATTGATGAAAAATATTAAATTGGATAAGGGGATACATATTGAGCATTTCATTAAATTTAACTTGTGAATGCAAAATGACATTATAATTTTATTTGCAATATAGAAAATTTAACTTGTGAGGGCTGCGCCCGAACCGAGGGGCTTTTAAGCCCCGAGTGTTATTTTGACCACCGGTCAAAATAACATATTGTGAGCATGGCAATGCCATGCGAACTGAGGACCCTTTATGGGTCCGAAGTCATTTTGCGAAGCAAAATGACATTTTTACCAGTCAGGATTATCTGCATGTACAGCTTTAAATGCTTTACTCTTCTTTACCTTAATTGATTCAGCGGAAACATCATCCCCAACAATTGTTCCTCCGTCTTGTACAACATCATGCATTACTGGAACACTTCCTCCAGATATTGCTGATGATGATGATTTAAAACTAATATTTCGGTTATACAATAAAAATACTAAAGGAGTTGTTACAATAAATCCAGCTACAAAAATTTTAAGATATGCTAAAAATCCACTCTTCTTTTCATCAGCTTTCTTAAAAAATCTATCATTCAAAAATAGAAGAATGCACAATAATATTCCAACTAAGGCACCAAAAACAATTGGATTCCTTATCAATTCTCCAACATTTAAGTTCATTAAATTTTTTACAGTAAAAAATTTAACAAAGATTACGAAATAAAATTAAATTTATAATTGCTCACTATATGGCTTCGCATTCTTAAATAAAGAAGGTCGTTCCGGTGTTAACTGATTTGATTGCTGTAATTTCTGTTGCTGTAATAATAATTGTCTTTCTCTTTCAGCTATCTTCTGTTTTTTATGAGCCTTTAATTGTCTAGCATAATCTGACTCTTGGTCCTTATGTCTAGACTTTGTAGTCTCCTCAGTAGTATATGTAACAGTCTCGCTATGGTCTCTTTGCTGATTAAATTGAGGGTCTCTATTCATTTCAGCAACAGTCGCTGTTTCTTGTCTTGGCGTATTTTCAGCCAATGGTTCATTAACAATATTTACTTCCTCTAAATCAGGACCATTCTTAATAATTTCCAGCTTCTTTTCTTGAATTCTCGGCAAATATCTTCCATTAACTATCTCCTTATCTGTCATATCTTCTGTTGGCTCCTTAACTACTAATTGTTCCTGTTGATTTTGTTGAACAGTTTCTTGATGAACTACGTCAACTGGTTCAGAATGTTCATCTTTTCTTTTTCTAATTTCCTCAACTACATTTTCAACTTGAGCAGTTATACTTGTGATTTCATTTTCAGAAGTAATTATGT
>Ga0194123_10003458_pt1 | contig 18932 bp, 21 predicted proteins | sample TA2MahsurfametaG_5_FD_155479 | JGI IMG/M metagenome (GOLD analysis project Ga0194123, IMG submission 155479) | Freshwater microbial communities from Lake Tanganyika, Tanzania - TA2015023 Mahale A surface | ecosystem: Environmental > Aquatic > Freshwater > Lake | place: Tanzania: Lake Tanganyika... | reverse complement strand
CCAGTTGCTGCTGCTCGGCCTGCAGGGGTGAGAGCCGCGCCTGCAGCTCCTGGCGCCTTTGGCTGCGCTGCTTCTGCTCCTCCATCCAGCTGCCGCTGCGCCCGGCCACCTCGCCCAGGCGGCGGCGCGAGAGCTCCACAGCGGCTTCGGCGCTGCGGCAGCTGGTTTCGGCCTGCTCCAGGGCTGCGTCATCGTCTGGGGCGGCCAGTTGGCTCTGCTGCTGGCGCAGCTCGCCCTGCTGCCGGGCGAGCTCCTGGCGCTGGCGCTGCAGTTCTTCAGCGCTCTGTTGGTGTTTCTCGGCCTGGCGAGCCAGCTCGCGGCCGCTGGCCTCCAGGCCGGCCAGCTCCGATTGCACGGCCAGCAGGCTGTCTTCTCCGAGGGCCTTCACCTCGGCTTGCAGCGCTTCGAGGGCCTTGGCGGAGTGCTCGAGGTTGGTTCTGGCTTCGGCGATCGCCTCGCGATCGCTCTGCTGCTGTTGCACCAGCGCCGCCTGGCGGCTGTGCAGTTGCCGTTGCTCCTGCTGGGCCTGCTCAAAGCCGAGCACCTGCTCCTGCAGCCGGCCCCGCTGGAAGCGCTCGCGCAGATCCTGGTAGGTGCGGGCCTTGGCGCAGTCGCGCTCCAGCTTCTGGCGCGACACCAGCAGTTCCTGCTGCACGATCGCGCAGCGCTCTTCGCGCTCCTGCACCTCGGTGAGCTTGCTGCGGGTCTGCTCGATGCGGGAATCGAACAGGGCCACCCCGGCCAGTTCATCGATGATGCCGCGCCGCTCCTTGGCGCTCATCGACACGATGCGGGTCACATCGCCCTGCATCACCACGTTGCTGCCCTCGGGATCTACCCGCAGGCGGCGCAACTGGGTTTGCAGTTGCTGCAGGTTGCAGGCCACGCCATCGGCGCTGTAGCTGCTGGCGTAGGTGCCGCCGGGGGCGATGCGCAGCCGGCGCGTCACCGACCATTCCTGCTGGCCTGGCTTAATCCAGGGCCCTTCCTCGGGGGGCTCCAGGCCGGCTTCGGCTTCGTCGGGCTGCCAGTCGCGCAGGTCGAAGCGCACGGTCACCACGGTTTCCGCCGCCTTGCCCTGTTTGAGCATGGAGCTGTTCACCAGATCCGGCAGGCGTTCAGCTCGCATGCCGCGGCTGCTGGCCAGGCCCAGGCAGAACAGCACGCCGTCGAGGATGTTGCTCTTGCCGCTTCCGTTCGGGCCGGTCACCACGGTGAAGCCCTGCTCGAGGGGGATGGTCATCGACCCCCCGAACGACTTGAAGTGCGTGAGCTCTACCTGATTGATGTGAACCAACAGGCCCGAGCGCCGAGCAGCTGCAAAGTAGCGGAGCCCCTGACGTTTTCAAGCCGCCGTCGATAGTTTGGGCGCAGCAGCGCAGCCAACCGGGCTTGTTTCGCCATGGATCCAACCCCCGCCGGCGACACCACCGCTGAGCCTCAGGCCTCGGCGCCAACTGCGGAGAGCCCGGCGGCGAGCCAGTTCCGGGATCGTTTCGAGAGCCTGCTGCCGTCGATCCAGCGGGAATGGCCCGAGGTGGCTCGGCACACGCTCGAGGCCACCCGCGGCAGCTTTGACACGGTGGTGGAGGTGATCGCCCGCCAGACCGGCCGCACCAGCGACGCTGTGAAGCAGCAGCTGCTCGAGCTGGTGCAGGTGACCGGTGATCAGGCCCATCACCTGGCCGATTCCCTGCGCCCGCTGGAGGAGCAGCTCGAGCAGTTGCTTGATGATCTCAACGCCAGCCTGCGGCCCCGGATTGAGAAGCCCGTGCGGGAGCGGCCGCTGATGGCTCTCGGGATCGCCGCCGGGGTGGGTGTGCTGGTGGGGCTGCTGCTGGCTTCGGGCCGGCGTTCGGCATGAGCGAGAGCAGCGGAAACGGCCGCGAGGAGCGCCGCCGGGGCCTTCCCCTGGAGGCCGCCTCACGCATCACCGGCTTGGTGACCTCGGTGATGGATCTGCATGTGCGTATCGCCCTGAAGGAGGTGGACCGGGAGAAGCGGCGGCTGATTGTGGGTGTGCTGCTGCTGGGGGGCGGACTGGCGGCGCTGCTTCTGGCTGTGCTGGCCGCCGAGCTGGCGCTGGTGCTCTGGCTCGTGCTCGTTCAGGGCTGGGGCTGGATCCCGGCCTTGCTGGCGTGGGCTGCCGCCAATTTGGTGTTGAGCGGGATCTTGCTGCGCGTGGGCGGTCAGCTCACCAAGGGCCCCTACCTGCCAGAAACGATGGCCGGCCTCACAAAGACGACGCGGGCGTTGGTGGGGCGTTGAGCCAGCGGCACACCGGAGGCAGCGACAGACCCTGCAGCAGCAGGTTGAGGATCACGGCGATGAACACGATGCTCTGGCAGTTGTGAGCAAGCTCAGCGGCCAGAGCCGGATCGAGGCCCTTCAGGTTGGGGATGGCGTTGGCCACGTTGAACGACAAGGCCAGCGGCACGGCTCCACGCAGGCCGCACCAGGCAATCAGGCTCGAATCCCGCAGGTTGAACGGCGAGAAGTGCTGGAAGCACAACACGCTCACCGGCCTGGCCACCAGCATCAAGGCCGCGGCTGCGGCAATGCCGGCGGGCAGAGAAGGAACCAGGTCGGCGGGATTCACCAATAACCCGAAGAGCAAAAAGATGCTGATCTCCGTCATCGTGTTGAACGGCAGCAGCACTTCTTGAATGCTCTGGTGATTGATCTGGGCATCCTGGTAATGCAGGTTGGCCATGAATACGCCCGTTACATACACAGCCACGTAGCCCGATCCACCCAGGAAATGGGTGCAGCCATAATCCACAAATGCGATCGACATCGCCACCACCAGCAGCTGCTCTTTGTCGATCACGAAGTGGTTGATCACCAGCTTGGCCACATAGCCAAAGCCCACGCCCACGAGCAGCCCTGAGCCCAGTTTCTGCAGCAGGCTGCTCGATGCGCTCAGTGCCATCGCCGGCATCGATTCACCAGCGCCGCTGGTCACGGTGAAGAAGCTCAGGCAGATGCTGTAAATGATCAGTGCGGAAGGATCATTCACCGACGATTCGAACTCGAGCAGGTGGCGCACCCGCTCGGGCACCTGCCGCTGCACCTGCCGGAGCACACTCAAGGTGGCGCCGGCATCGGTGGAGCCAAGGCAGGCCGCAATCAGAAAGGCTGCACCCAGGGGCATGGTTTCGGCTAGGCCCGGCACCAGGCTTGTTCCACTGGCCGAACTGAGCCAGTAGATCGCTCCGCCCAGGATCAGGGTGGAGATGGCCACTCCGCCAACAGCCAGGAGCACTCCGTATTCCAGGAAGCCACGAATCGATTGGATATCTGTTTTCAGCCCGGCGTAAAAGAGCAGGAGGGCCAGAGCGAACACATGCAGTGTTTCCACTTCGGCGTGGCTCACATCCAGCACGTGGATATTGATCATTAGCCCCAGGGCCAGAACGCCGAGGATCGCCGGCACACCGATGCGAATCGAAAAGCGGCTCACGATCAAGGTGCCCAGAAACACCACCCCGATGAACAGCACCTGCGCTTCCAGCGGCACCGCCTCCAGCGATGGGGCGCCTGCTGCAGCGGCGCTCCCCAGCAACAGGCTCACGTTTGGGAGCATCACAGGCGCCACAGATGGGGGTGATTCTCGGGTGCTGGCTGCCGCTGCGAGCCTGCGCGTCAACGCACGGCGTAGTGCAGCCAGCGGCAATCGATGCCGCCATTGCTCACGGGGATGCGCCGGCTCGCTTTCATCCGCAGGGCGCCGGTGAGTTCAGGGTTGCCGCTGAGCAGCCAGACATCCCAGCCACTGCAGCGCTCTTTCACCATCCGGCCCAGATCGGCATAGAGCGGCTCGAGGGCATCGCGATCACCGATGCGTTCTCCATAGGGCGGGTTGCACACGAGCACACCGGGGCCCTCCGGTGGCTGGAAGTTGCGGAAATCGCCGCTTTGGATCGTGATGGCATGGCCCACGCCTGCTGCTTCGGCATTGGCGCGGGCTTGATCGGCCACCTCGCCATCGAGTTCGAGCCCCACCACCGGTGCCAGAGGGCGGCCGCCAGCGAGCTGCTGGCTTTCGCTTTGGCCGGCTTGCTCCAGGGCCTGGCTCCAGAGCTGCCCGTTGAAATCGGGCCAGCGCTCGAGGGCAAAGCGGTGCTCGAGGCCAGGGGCGCGGCCCAGGGCCATGCAGGCGGCCTCGATCAGCAGGGTGCCGGAGCCGCACAGCGGATCCGCCAGGGGCACGCTTCCATCCCAGCCCGTGAGGCGAATCAGCCCGGCGGCCAGGTTTTCCTTGAGAGGGGCCAGGCCCATGCGGGGGCGGTAGCCGCGGCGGTGCAGGCTCTCGCCGCTGCCATCCACGCTCAGCCGGGCTTGGCCGCCGCCCAGGTGCACGTGAATGGAGAGATCGGGGTTATCCAAATCCACCGATGAGCGCTCACCCCAGCGCTTGCGTTGCCAATCCACCAGCGCGTTTTTCACCTGCAGGGCGCTGTAGTGGCTGTGGGTGAGTCCGGGCAGGCTGCCGCTGGCATCCACGCGGAAGCTCAGCTCGGGGGGGAGCCACGCGCTCCAGTCGACCGCTCGCTGCACGCCTGCATAGAGCTCCTCGCGGTTGCGGCAGGGAAACACCGCCAGCTGGCGCAGCAGCCGGAAGGGCAAGCGGGCCTGCAGCTGCAGGCGGTAGAAGCCGGCCAGATCCGTGCGGAAGCCCACGGCGCGGTGCAGGGCTTTCACGCCCGTGGCTCCCAGCTCGCTCAGCTCCTCTGCGCCGCAGGCTTCAAGGCCAGGGGGCAGCACGGCGGTGCCCTGGAACTGCAGCTGTTCGGTCATGCCCACCCCTGCGCCCTGTGCTCGCTCCTGCCACAATGCAGGAGTCCGGTTTCGGCCGGACTAGGTGGCTCACACCAGTGTTTCGGACAGCGGTTCGATTCCGCTCAGCTCCATTGGTTCTCCCGGCATCCGCCGGGACCACTCCCGGGGCTGCAATGGTTTCGACGGGGCATGAGGAGGGTGACTGAAGCCTGCTCGGTGAGAGCAAACACGTAACAGCGAACAACATCGTTCGTTTCTCCCGTCAGACCGCCCCTGTGGCCGCCTGACCCTATTAAGGGAGATGGGGTGAGATCAGCCTTATCAACCAAATGATCCATGGGGGCTGGAAGGCCCCTTTCATGTTTTGTTCAACAGCGTCTGTTCGAGCTGTTTGGTTTGCCTGGAACGCGCGCAAACCTGAAGGCATCTGCGCTGGTCTGCATTTTTCATCGCCTCTGTGCCTAAAACCGTTCTTGGCCCCACATCAGGTGACTATGGCTGGCACCACTGAGCTCATCTACATGGGCAACCTCAATAAGGCTGGCTATGGGCCCGTTGAGGTGTACGTGAACGTTGGTTATGAGCCCTACCCGGAAGGGTATAACCCGCTGCCTGATTCGGCCTTTGAAGCCTATGTGCCCGATTCGGGCTACAGCCTCAATACAGGTTTGCGCACGCCGCTGTTTACGGGGCCCTTTCTGAGTAGCCCCTTGCTCCCCGATGGTGAGTATGAGTACATCACCGATAGCCAAGGGTACACCTGGCTCTACAACACCTTCAACTACATGGCCATTGAGCCGTTTAACAAAAATGATTATGATCCTGGGGTAACACGCTATTCAGCTGCTTTGGTGGCGCCTGCGCCTCCTGGAAGCATTCAGCTGGTGATCAATGATAAAAATCAGCCGCAAACCTTCGCTGCTCGCGACGCATCGGGTGAATTGATCGAATACTGCTTTGCCCGTGATCCCAATGGCAATGTGTTCATCGTGGGATCGGTTGATACGGCCTATGCCGAGGATCCGGTGGCTGCTTTCCTCGATGCCGAGTTGCCACAGGGGTGGACGAAGCAGGTGAAGACCCTCGCTCAGGACTTGACGATCGAACCGGGTGCCGGTGCTGGCCATCGCAATGTGTATAACCAGTTCCGCGACAATCTCACGAACAACTTCTTTCAGATTGAGTTTGCGAAAAATGGTATCGGTATCGCCCGCGGTGTGCCTGGTCTGCCTCTCTCGGGCGGTGTGCAGCCTGATCTGATCATTGGCTCTCATCTCGATGAAGTGATCTATGGCGCGCAGGGCAACGATCGGCTCAAGGGTTTCGCCGGGGATGATCAGATCTGGGGTGATGCCGGAAACGATCGGATACGACCTGGCCGCGGTGTGGATCAGCTCTGGGGTGGCTCAGGCGGAGATGTCTTCTTTGTGAGCCGAGGCTCCAAAACAATTCATGATTTCTCCGTTCCCGACGGCGATCGAGTGCGTTTCTCTGCCGCCATTGATGCGGTGCTGTCGACCCCTGAAGGCGTGGAGATTCAGGCCGGCTCCAGCAGTGCTTTGCTCCTCGGTGTGGAGCGCTCTGATCTGCAAATTCGTTCGCACCAGGTGTTATGAGTCGCCCACTCCCGGTCACCACCACCTTTGAGTTGCCTGGCTACCGAATCCTGGAAACCCGTGGCGTGGTACGCGGCATTGTGGTGCGCTCACCAACCCTGCTGCAGGGGTTCCTCGGTGGCTTGAAAACGATGATCGGCGGTCGCATCGGCGCCTACACCGCCATGTGCGAGCAAACGCGCCAGCAGGCCTACGAGGAGATGGTGGATCACGCCCGTCAGCTGGGGGCAAACGCCATCGTGGGCATGCGCTACGACGGCTCCACGGTGGAGACCGGCTCCACAGGTGCCACCGAGGTGCTCTGCTACGGAACAGCTGTGTTGGTGGAGCCGCTCTTGGCTGGAGGGCCACCCGTCTGACAGCATCGCTGCCAGATCCCCGCCCTGCTGCTGTGTCTGTTGCCAATCTGAAGGCGTTCCTCTCAAAGGCTGATGCCGATGCGGATCTGCGTCAGAAGCTCCATGCCGCCACCGGCATGGACGACATCGTGGATCTGGCAGCCGCCCATGGCCACAGCGTTGACAAGGCATCGGTGCTCCGCGCCCACGGTGAAGCCCTCAGCGGTGCCAGCGACCATCAGCTCAAGGCGATCAACAGCTGGGGCGATGCCCTGATGCACTGCTTCGGGGCCACTGAAGAGGAGTGATCCTGGGTTCAGCGGTTGCTGGTTGAACCTGTGCGGTAGCCGCTCCAGATTTCCAGCTCTTCCAGGCTGAGCACGCCGAGGCGCCGCTCACCCTTTAGATCCCAGGTGGGGTAACCCTTCACCTGGGCCTTCTGGCACTGTTGTCGGCCAGCGTCGTCCTTGTCGCACTCCACATAGGGGAGCAGCTCGATCGCTTCCAGGCCGAAGAGTTCTTTTTGGTGGTTGCAATGGGGGCACCACCAGGCCCCGTACACCACCGCACCCTGCTCCTTCAGATGCCGGGCCAGGGCTTTTTGGCGGTTGCTGGAGGGTTGCGTCACACCGCTGCTGGCGGCGCTGCTGCTGTTCTCGGCGGCCTGAGCCGGCCACCCCATGGCGAGAACGCCCGCGCAGCTCAGCCCCAAGGCCCACGGAATGGCCTTCCAGGTGCGCTGGGCAAGCCGATCGGAAGCACGGGTCATCGCAGCAGGAATGCTTGCCGAAGACCCTAGGTGCGCCGAAGCGTTCGGCCTTCCGCCCCGCGCTGCGGCCGCCTCAACCCCTGGCAGCTGGGAGACTGGCTGGGCCGGCCCCGGTTTCCCAGCACCTGCGATGAGCGCCAACGGATATCGCGATTACTTCAAGGTGCTCGGGGTGGATCGCAGCGCCGATGCCGATGCGGTGAAGAAAGCCTTCCGCAAGCTGGCCCGGCAATACCACCCGGATGTGAATCCGGGTGACAAGAGCGCCGAGGCGAAATTCAAGGAGATCAGTGAGGCCTACGAGGTGCTCTCCGATCCCGATAAGCGCAAGCGCTACGAGCAGTTCGGTCAGTACTGGAATCAGGCCGGCGGCGGCGGCGCTGGTGGTGTTGATGTTGATTTCGGCCGCTACGGCAACTTCGACGACTTCATCAATGACCTGCTTGGCCGTTTCGGTGGCCCCGGCGGCGGTGGCTTTGCGGGCGGACCCAGTGGTTTTGGTGGCTTTGGCTCCGGCTTCCCAGGCGGTTTCGGAGCCTCGGGTTTTCCCGGTGGTGGGTTTGCCGGCGGTGGCCAGCGAGCGCAGGCTCCCAACCTCGATGCCGAAGCGAGCATCACGCTCAGTTTTTCGGAAGCGTTTCGCGGCTGCGAGCGCACCCTGGCTGTGAACGATGAGCGGGTGCAGGTGCGCATCCCCGCTGGTGTGAAGCCCGGTAGCCGCCTGCGCCTCAAGGGCAAAGGCAATCTCCAGCCCGGCACCGGCCGGCGCGGCGACCTCTATCTCAACCTGCAACTGCAGGATCACCCGGTTTGGAGCCTTGAAGGGGACCAGCTCAAGGCGGATCTTCCCCTCAGCCTCGATGAGCTGGCCCTCGGCGGTGAGGTGCGCGTGGCCACCCCGGATGGCGAGGCCACGGTCACGGTGCCCCCTGGCATGGCGGTGGGCCGCAGCCTGCGGCTCAAGGGCAAGGGTTGGCCCGGCAAGGGAGGGCGGGGCGATCTGCTGCTCAGCCTGAGCCTGAAGCAGCCGGCCAGCTACAGCGATCAGGAACGCCAGCTGCTGGAGCAGCTGCGGGCAGCGCGCAGCGTGGATCCCCGCGCCGATTGGATGAGTGCCGCCCGGCTCTGATCAGAAACGCCCCCTGATGGATTCGAACCATCGACCGGCTGCTTAGAAGGCAGCTGCTCTATCCAGCTGAGCTAAGGGAGCTGACGCTGGGCATTGTGGCAGTCGGGCTCTGGCGGCGCAGCTGCGTGTGGCTTCTATGGTGGTGTGCTGCGCACCTTTGCTCGATGCCTGCTCCACGGCTCAACGACAGCCAAAAAGAGGAGCTGGTGGGTCGTTACCGCCAGGGCGAAACGGCCCAGGCCCTGGCAGCGGCCTATGGCTGCAGCCCCAACACTGTGAGCCGCGTGCTGAAGGCTGCGCTGGATCCTGAGGAGATGGAGGCGATCAAGCGGCAGTCCCGCGGCCGCACCGCCGCGCCGGCCGCTGATCCTGAGCCAGAGCTCAAGCTAGAGGCTGCCCCTGATCCAGTCGTCCAGCTCTCCAGCCCGGCCACTGCTGAGGAGGAAGAGCCCACCACCCTCGCCATCGACGACGCCGATGACTTTGGCGATGACGGTGTCGATGAGAGTGAAGGCGATGACGACACCGACGAGGCCACCGATGAAGCGGATGCCGATCCGCTCGTTGCGGCTGAGCCGGTTGTTGTGCTGGAGGCCCAGCCCCTGATCCCTGGGGCACTCCCTGCCACGGGCTACCTGCTGGTGGACAAAACCGTGGAATTGCAGCCCAGGCCTCTGGCGGAATTCACGGAGCTTGGGTCTCTGCCGGAAGAAGAGCAGGCCCTTCAGGCTCTGATGCTTTACACCAACCCTCGTCAGGCCAAGCGTCAGTGCGGGCGCACCCAGCGGGTGATCAAGGTGCCGGATGCAGGGGTGCTGGAGCGGCGCTCGTCGTATCTGGTGGCCCAGGGCATCACCCGCCTTGTGGTGGAAGGCGGGGCACTGTTTGCTTTGTCCAACCACTGATCAAGCACCGGATGAAGGGATCCAGGTGCATGCGCTTGGGTGCGTGGGTTGCCGTTGGTGGTTTGGGGGCCTTGTTGCTCAGCGCCTGTGACCCGCTCCCCGGACGGCTACGCACGGATCCTCCCGGCACCGCGCTGAACACCAGCAGCTCGCGCTGGTACGGAATGTCGTCAACAGGCGCTTACAGCAACGTGCGGCAGGTCACCACTGGGGTGAATCAGTTCTCGTTCAAGGAAACCTGGTTTCGCGGCAAGGGCAGCCAGCCGCTTGTCACGATCGGCAAGGGCAGCTACACCCCCGCCACTGGAATCAACATCTATCAATACAGCCAGCCCCCTGGCGTTGTGGTGGTGCGAACCAGCGAGGGCCACGAAGCGTTGTCCACTGAAGACGAAGTGCTGGCCAGCACCCTGCCTCAGTTCCAACCCGGTGAACGCATCACCTACACGTTGCGGCCCTGATCCCCGCGGGGCAGTAGCAAGGCCGTGCTCACCCCACCGCTGATCACCCCGATCACCAGCGACACGCCCAGCAGAAAGCCTGTGGGGAGTTCGGCGGTTTTGCCGAAGCCCAGGTTGAGCCGCGCTCGCTGATCGAGGTTCTGGGCGCCGAGGCAAAGGATCAGCAGCAGCAGCACGCCGCCTCCCAGGCTTGCCACCAACAGGCGCAGGCGCAGCAGCATCAGCTCGGCTCCTCAGCCCGATGGAGCAGAGCGTAGAGCTCTCGGCGGGCCATGCCCGTTTCCTGCGCGAGTTGCCGGGCAGCATCGCTGCGGCTCAGGCCAGAGGCCACCAGGGCGCTGAGTGCCTGCTGCAGTTCAGCCTCGCTGCGTGGTGTGGCCGCAGTCTCCTGGGCGCCCCCCAGCACGAGCGTGAATTCCCCCTGGGGCGCCTGCTGGCGGAAGTGCGCCAGCGCCGCCGACACGCTGGGCCCGATCTGTTGCTCGTGCCGTTTGGTGAGCTCTCGCGTCACAGCGATGGGGCGATCGCCCAGCTCGGCCAGGAGGTCTTCGAGCAGCTGGAGCAGCCGATGCGGCGCTTCAAACAGCACGAGGGTGCGGGGCTCTGCCGCCAGCTCCTGCAACCGAGCCCGGCGTTGGGTGCTCTTGGGCGGTAGGAATCCTTCAAAGCAGAAGCGCCCCGCAGGTAGGCCGCTGCTCACCAGTGCGGTGGTTACCGCGCATGGCCCTGGCACGCAGATCACCGTGCGTCCAGCGCTGCGGGCGGCGGCCACCAGCGCCTCGCCAGGGTCGGAGATGCCCGGTAGGCCGGCATCGCTGATCACGGCAATCGCTTCGCCGGCCTCCAGTGCCTCCAGCAGTTCAGGAATGCGGCTGCTCTGGTTGTGCTCATGGAAGCTCACCAGCCGCGGCGGCTGATCACCGTTGCGCAGGCCGAGGTTGTGCAGCAGCAGGCCGCTGTGCCGCGTGTCTTCGCAGGCGATGCGCTGCACGCCGGCGAGCACCTGCCTGGCGCGCGGCGAGAGATCGCCGATGTTGCCGATCGGCGTACCCACCAGATAGAGCACCCCTGCAGCCGGTTCGGCGCCCTGCATCACAATGCCCCTTTGCCAGCTCCATGATGCCCGCCGCCGCCTGCATGCCTTCGGGGATCGATGAGCAGCAGCTGCTGGCGGAGCTGCGACGCCTGAGCTGGGGTGCGGCCGACATCCTGCTGGCCTACGGCCGCGGCGAGCAGCCCCCCTACGGCTTCCCCAAGGCCCTGAGCGTGGATGAAGGCGGCGAGGGCCCGGTGAGTGCCGCAGATCTGGCGGTGAATCAGTGGTTGCTCGATGGCCTGGTGAAGGCCTTCCCCGATGCCGGCTGGACGCTGCTCAGCGAAGAAACCGCCAAGGAGCAGCTCACCGCTGGTGAGCCCCTCGATGCCGAGTGGCTATGGATCCTCGATCCCCTCGATGGCACCAAGGATTTCCTGCAGGGCACCGGCGAATACGCCGTGCATCTGGCCCTGGCCCATCACGGCGAACCGGTGCTGGGGGTGGTGCTGCTGCCGGAGATGGAGCAGCTGTGGATCGGCCTGGTGCCCCAGCAGCGGGCCTGGTGCGAAAACCGCGCCGGTGAGCAGCGGCCGGCGAGCCTCAGCCCCCGCCGCGAACTCGGCGAGCTGGTGCTTGTAGCCAGCCGCAACCACCGTGATCAGCGGCTCGAGCAGCTGCTGGAGGCCCTGGCCCTGGGCGACACCAAGGCGATCGGCAGCGTGGGCGGCAAGGTGGCCACGATCCTGCGCGGCGAAACCGACCTCTACATCTCCCTATCGGGCAAGAGCGCCCCGAAGGACTGGGATATGGCGGCCCCTGAAGCGGTGCTGCGCGCCGCCGGTGGAGCTTTCACCCACGCCGACGGCCGCCCCCTCAGCTACAACGACGGCGACATTCGCCAGGCCGGCTGCCTGATCGCCAGCCATGGCCGCAGCCATAGCGAGCTGTGTGCGAAGGCAGCATCAGCAATGGCGACGATCGATCCCGGTTTTGCTGTGTGAGCGCGGGAATGGTTGGCGTCAGCAGGGCTGCAGCTTCACGCCCATGCTTCGGCAGCACTCCTGCAAGGCCCGATCGCGGCTCGCTAGGGGTGCTCCTAGCCGCATCGCCAGCTCCAGATACGCCGCGTCGTAGCTGGTGAGTCCGGTTTGCGCGGCCAGCTGCAATCCGTCATGCCACACCACCGCAGTGTCGGCCTGATCAATCTGTAGGCCCAGTGACGCAACGAGTTGCAGGGCTTCCGCACGGTCTGCAGGGCTGATGCGCCTGCGCCGCTCTGCCATCAGCAGCACGTTGGCGACCTCCCAGAGAAACAGAGCTGGCACCCAGATCCCCCCTGCTTCCAGGCGCTGCAGCAGTTGCTCGCTCTCGGGTGTTGTTTCGTCTTCAAAAAAGAGCGCGCAGATCGCCGAGCTATCCACCACCAGTTGAGTGCTCATCGCTTGCGACCCTCATCGCGCAGGCTCTGCAGGCTGAGCCCGTTCAGCCTCTTGCCTGTGCGAAATGCTCGCAACCGAGCTACCGCTTCGGCACGCTGCTGATCGGCGGGCGGTTCAACCGGGAGCAGTCGCGCCACTGCCCGTCCATGCCGCGTGATCAACACCTGCTCACCGGCTTCCACCTCCTCCAGCAGCCTGGAGAGATGGGTTTTCGCCTCAAAGGCGCCAACGCATTTCACAGGTGATCAACCAGTTGCCAACCAGTTTATGGCCGTGGGCTTGAAGAGCTGGTTTGCATGAAAAAGCCGGCCCCGCAGGGCCGGCTGAAGGAGGTGATTCAGGCCTGCATCGCGAGGCCTGATGGACTCACTCCACCACGCTTACGGCTGCAGCCGGCTCTTCAGCCTGGGGCACGCCGCGCAGGGTGAGGTTGATGCGGCCGCGATTGTCGATCTCGCGCACGCGCACGGTCACTTGATCGCCCACGCGCACCACGTCTTCCACCTTCTCCACCCGGGCTTCGCTCAGCTGGGAGATGTGGATCATCCCTTCCTTGCCGGGCAGGATTTCCACGAAGGCGCCGATCGGGATCACGCGGGTCACCGCACCGCTGAACACCTCGCCTTCCGACACGCGGCGGGTGAGGCCTTCGATGATGCGCTGGGCTTCCTCAGCGGCTGCACCGTCGTGGCTGGCGATCGTCACGATGCCGCCATCTTCGATGTCGATCTTGGTGTTCGTGCGCTCGGTGATGCCCTTGATCGTGCGGCCGCCGGGGCCGATCACGGTGCCGATCAGTTCGGGGTCGATGCGGAAGCTGAGCAGGCGGGGAGCGTGGGGGCTCAGCACCTCACGGGGCTTCTCGATCGCCTCGAGCATCTTCTCAAGGATGTGCAGACGGGCGGGGCGGGCCTGATTGATCGCCTCGGCCACGGTCTTCACCTCGAGGCCGGTGATCTTCATGTCCATCTGCAGGGCGGTGATGCCCTTCTCGGTGCCGGCCACCTTGAAGTCCATATCGCCGAGGAAGTCCTCGATGCCCTGGATATCGGTGAGGATCCGCACCTCAGAGCCCTCCTTGATCAGGCCCATGGCGGCGCCGCTCACGGGGGCCTTCAGGGGTACACCGGCATCCATCAGGGCCAGGGTGCTGCCGCACACCGAACCCATCGAGGTGGAGCCGTTGGAGCTCAGGCATTCCGACACCACGCGCAGCACGTAGGGGAAGCTCTCCTTGCTGGGCAGCACAGGGATCAGGGCCCGCTCCGCCAGGGCGCCGTGGCCGATTTCGCGGCGGCCGGGGCTGCGCATCGGGCGGGTTTCGCCGGTGGAGTAGGGCGGGAAGTTGTAGTGGTGCAGGTAGGTCTTCTCGTTGGACGGGTTGAGGTCGTCCATTTCCTGAGCGTCGCTCGGGGTGCCGAGGGTGGCGCAGGAGAGCACCTGGGTGAGCCCGCGCTGGAACAGGCCAGAGCCGTGCACGCGCTTAGGCAGCACGCCGGCGGCGGCGCTGATCGGGCGCACCTCATCGAGGTTGCGGCCATCCACGCGCTTGCCGTCCTTCACGATCTGATCGCGCATCAGCTTTTTGGTGAGCGACTTGTAGCTGTTGCCCAGCGCTTTGCCGTTGCTGCTCACCGCCACCTTGATGGCGTCGTCGTCTTTCAGGCCTTCGATCTTCTCGGCCACCTGGCCCTTGATCGCATCGAGCTGTTCGTCGCGCTCAGCCTTGGTGAGCTTGAACTGCTTGAGCACCTCGCCGATGCCCTTGGCGCATTCCTTCTCGAGGAACTTCGGCAGGGTGTCGTCGATCGCCTGAGGCTCGGGGATCACCTGCTCGATGCCGAGCTCCTTGAGCAGGGCCTGCTGGGCCTTGATCAGTTCGCACACGGCTTCGTAACCGAAGTCGATCGCTTCGATCACGTCTTGCTCGGGCAGCTGGTTGGCACCGGCTTCCACCATGATCACGCCCTGCGGCGTGCCAGCTACCACCAGGTCGAGGTCGGAGCGCTCGATTTCGCGGTAGCTGGGGTTGAGCACGAAGTCGTCGCCCAGCAGGCCCACGCGCACGGCCGCCATCGGACCGTGGAAGGGGATCTTCGCCAGCAGCGTGGCGAGCGACGCGCCGGTCACGGCCAGCACATCGGGCGGAACCCGCTCATCAAGCGACATGCAGGTGGCCACAACCTGAAGGTCGTCGCGCAGCCAGCTGGGGAAGAGCGGCCGCATCGGGCGGTCGATCAGGCGGGCGATCAGAGTGGCGCGCTCGGGAGGACGACTCTCACGGCGCATGAAGCTGCCGGGGATGCGACCAGCGGCGTAGAGACGCTCTTCGTAATCGCAGATCAGGGGGAGGAAATCGATGCCCTCACGACCGCCGGAGCGGGTGGCGGTGACCAGAACGGCTGTATCTCCGCATTCGACCATCACTGAACCGCCTGCCTGGGGAGCGAAGCGGCCGGTGGTCAGCCGGATCTCCCGACCATCGAAGGAGATCGACTGAGTGTGACCTTGCACTTGGGCTTATGTCTTGTTTGTTGTCAAGTGCAAGTCTCGCATCCGGCGTGCGAATGCTGTGACAACGCTCGCAATCTCTTTGGAAAGCGTGGAGGCGCCTGATCCCGAGAGCGAGCCAGCTTTCGCACGTGTGCGCGAGCGCCTGGGGCAGCCATCAAAAAAGCGCCTTGCGGCGCTTTGAAAGATGCCAGAGCAGTAAACCGGGCTAACCCGAGCCTGGATTCACCAGGACGACTTGACCACGCCGGGCAGCTCACCCTTGTGGGCGCGCTCGCGCAGCTGGTTGCGGCACAGGCCGAAATCGCGGTACACACCACGGGGCTTGCCGGTGGCCCAGCAGCGGTTGCGCAGGCGCACCTTGGCGCTGTTGCGGGGCAGACCCTGGATCTTGCGGTGGATTTCCAGGCGCTCCATCGGATCGGCAGCGGCTTCAAATGCAGCCATCAGAGCGGCGCGCTTGGCAGCGAAGCGCTCAACCATCTTCTGGCGCTTGACGTCGCGCGCAATCATCGACTTCTTCGCCATGCGGCCTGGACTCAACGGGCAATGACAAACCAGAGTACCCCTCGGGGTGCCCTCAACGGCCGAGCAGCTGCTGCACCGCCGCAAGCTGGCTGGTGTCTTTCACGATCAGCACGAGGCTGAGGCCCACCAGAAACACAAATCCCGACTGCATGAAGGCCAGTTGGAACTTCTCGGGCAGCGGTTTGCCGCGCAGGCCCTCGAGCATCAGGAAGACGAACTGACCGCCATCCAGCAGGGGCAGGGGCAGGGCGTTGAGCACCGCCAGGTTGATCGAGATCAGTGCTGTGTAGAGAAAGAGGCTGCTGCCGCCCTGCTTGGCGAGCGAGGCGCCCATTTCCACGATCTTCACCGGGCCCGACACCTGGCTGGCGGTTTCGCCGAAATGGGTGGCCAGGGTGATGAAGCCTTCCACCGTGCGCTGGGTGAGGCTGGCGAAGTCGTGATTGGCCTGGCGCACGATCTCGCCGGGGCCCTGGGGCCGGCGGAAGGCTTCGGTGCCGCTGGGCTGCAGCTGGGCGCCGATGCGGCCGATGCCGCTGAGATCCGCCGGTGTGAGAGCGATGTTGATCGCTTTGCCGGCGCGTTCGGCTTGGAGCTGCAGGGTTTGGTCGGGCGCCCCTTTCACCCGTTCCACCAGCTGAGCCACGGCGCTTTGTCCGCCGCCCAGATCCACGCCATCGGCCATGAGGATGCGATCGCCGGGGCGCAGGCCGGCTGCGGCAGCGGCCTGGCCGGGCTGAACGCCAGACACCAGCACCCCCGGTGTGGTGCTGAAGCCAGCCGGGATGCCCACCACAAGCCCCTGAGCCACGAGCACGCTCCAGGCCAGCAGCAGGTTGGCCAACACACCCGCAGCGATCACGAGCGCCCGTTGGGGGATGGGGCGGTTGCGCAGCAGATCGGGGTCGTCGGCAGGGATGGTGCTTTCTTCGTCGTCGTCGGGAAACGACACGAAGCCGCCCAGGGGGATCGCCCGCAGGGCGAACTGCACGCCACGCCGCTGGCGCTCCAGCAGCACTGGCCCGAAGCCAACGGAGAAGCCGCTGACGCGGATGCCCTGCCAGGTGGCGGCAAAGAAATGCCCCGCCTCGTGCACCACGATCAAGCCGGCCAGGATCGCCAGGGCCGTGAGAACCCCCATCCGCGCAGGTGCAAAGTGACTCCATTGTGGAGGGATGCCCCGGCTCGATGACGCACCGCTGCGATGCCCTGCTGGTGGGGGCCGGAATCATGGGCGCCACCCTGGCCCGGTTGTTGCGTCAGCTCGATCCGGCCCTGGAGTTGGTGGTGCTCGAGCGGCTGCCGGCGGTGGCGGCTGAGAGCAGTGCTGCGCTGAATAACGCGGGCACAGGCCATGCGGCCAACTGCGAGCTCAACTACACCCCCCAGGCGGCTGATGGCTCAGTGCCGATTGCCAAGGCGCTGGCCATCAACGCTGCCTTTGAGCTGAGCCTGCAGTTCTGGGCTGCCCTGGCTGAGCGCGGCGAGCTCCAGGATCCAGCAGCGTTCATTCGCGCGGTGCCTCACCTGAGCTTTGTGTGGGGCGAGGCCAATGTGGCCTTCCTGCGCCGGCGCTGGGAGGCGCTGAACGCCACTCCCCAGTTCGCCGGCATGCAGTGGAGCGGCGACAGCGCCCAGCTGCGCGAATGGATGCCGCTGGTGATGCAGGGGCGCAGCCTCGATCAGCCCCTGGCGGCCACCCGCGTGGCGCGCGGCACCGATGTGAATTTCGGAGCGCTCACGGCTGCCCTGCTGGACGGCGTGGATGTGCGCCTCGAGCATGAGGTGGTGGGTCTCGAACGCGGCGGCCGCGGCTGGCGGGTGGAGGCGCGCCAACCCAGCGGCGCGACCGCGGCTTTCGAAGCGCCGTTTGTGTTTCTGGGCGCTGGCGGCGGCGCTCTGCCGCTGCTGCAGCGTTCGGGCATTCCCGAAGCGCGCCAATACGGCGCCTTCCCTGTGAGCGGGCAATGGCTGGTGTGCCGCAATCCCGAGGTGATCGCCGGTCACAACGCCAAGGTGTATGGCAAGGCGGCCGTGGGAGCGCCACCGATGTCGGTGCCGCACCTCGATACCCGCTGGATCGATGGCCAGCGCGCGCTGTTGTTTGGCCCCTACGCCGGCTTCAGCACCCGCTTCCTCAAGCAAGGTTCACTCTGGGATCTGGCGCGATCGCTCAAGCCGTTCAACCTGCTGCCCAGCCTGCAGGTGGGCGCCTCCAATGTGGATCTGGTGCGCTACCTGGTGACCCAGGTGGTGCAGAGCCAGGAGCAACGGCTCGAGAGCCTGCGCCAGTTCCTGCCCCAGGCCCGCGGCGCCGATTGGGAGCTGGCTGTGGCTGGGCAGAGGGTGCAGATCATCAAGCAGATCAACGGCCGCGGCAGCCTGCAGATGGGCACTGAGGTGGTGAGCAGTGCCGATGGATCCCTGGCAGCGCTGCTGGGTGCCTCACCCGGCGCCTCCACGGCGGTGCAAACGATGCTTGAGCTGTTGCAGCGCTGTTGGCCCGAGCGCTTCAGCAGCAGCGCCTGGCAGGAGCCATTGCGTGCGTTGATCCCCGGTTGGGGGGTAGATCTTGCGCAGGATGCCGCTCAGCTCACCGCCCAGCGCGGACGGGTCAATGCGGCGCTGGGTCTCGCCGTGGATTGAGGGGCTGGTGCCTCGAGGTTGATGGGCTGTTGCCTCGAGGTTGATGGGCCTCGGCCGCCCCGGACCCGGGTGTGTGTGTTGTTCGGAGTGTCCAGGTCCGGATATCCATGGATATCCCGAGCTGGACAGTGCTGCAAAGCACTACAACCGCGCAGCGCCATCACGCAGGCAGACGCTCAGGCCGCGGCGGCAATGCACTCGGAGCCGAAATAGGGCACCAATGCAGCTGGCAGTTTCACCGAACCATCCACCTGCTGGCCGTTCTCCAGCAGAGCCGCCATCGTGCGTCCCACGGCCAGACCGCTGCCGTTGAGGGTGTGCACCAGCTGCGTGCCTTTGCCCTCCTTCATGCGGATGGCGGAGCGGCGGGCTTGGAAATCGCCGCACACCGAGCAGCTGGAGATTTCGCGGTAGGCCCCGGCGCCGGGCAGCCACACCTCCAGGTCGTAGGTGCGGGCGGCTGAGAAGCCCATGTCGCCGGTGCAGAGCTCGATCTTGCGGTAGGGCAGCTCGAGCGCTTCCAGCACCGCTTCGGCATCGGCGGTGATCTGCTGGTGCGCCTCGGCGGAGTGGTCGGGGTGGCAGAACCAGTAGAGCTCCACCTTGTTGAACTGGTGCAGGCGTATCAGCCCGCGGGTGTCACGCCCGTAGCTGCCGGCCTCGCGGCGGAAGCAGGGGGTGTAGGCCACGTACTTCAGCGGCAGCTGCTCGGCTGGGATCACCTCATCGCGGTGCAGGGAGGTGACGGGCACCTCAGCGGTCGGGGTTAGCC
>Ga0194123_10003457_pt1 | contig 18938 bp, 16 predicted proteins | sample TA2MahsurfametaG_5_FD_155479 | JGI IMG/M metagenome (GOLD analysis project Ga0194123, IMG submission 155479) | Freshwater microbial communities from Lake Tanganyika, Tanzania - TA2015023 Mahale A surface | ecosystem: Environmental > Aquatic > Freshwater > Lake | place: Tanzania: Lake Tanganyika... | reverse complement strand
GCTGCCGCCACCAGGGGGTGGAGCACCTGGTGTATGCCTCCAGCAGCTCGGTGTATGGCGGCAACCGCAACCTGCCGTTCAGCGAGCAGCAGCCGGTGAACCATCCGGTGAGCCTGTATGCGGCCACGAAAAAGGCCAACGAGCTGATGGCCCACACCTACAGCCACCTGTATGGGCTGGCCGCCACGGGCCTGCGGTTTTTCACCGTGTATGGCCCCTGGGGCCGGCCGGACATGGCACCAATGCTGTTCGCCAAGGCGATCCTGGCGGGGGAGCCGATCCGCGTGTTCAACGGCGGCCAGATGCGCCGGGATTTCACCTACATCGACGACATCGTGGAGGGGGTGGTGCGTTGTCTCGAGAAACCGGCCACTGCTGATCTGACGTTTGATCCCCTCGCACCCAATCCTGCTACGGCACAGGTTCCCCATCGTCTCTTTAATATCGGCAATGCCCAGCCCACTGGGCTGTTGCGCTTTATTGAAGTATTAGAGCTTGCCTTAGGGCGCCAGGCGATTAAACAGTTTGCTCCAATGCAGCCTGGTGATGTGGTGGCTACGGCCGCTGAAACGTCTGCTCTTGCAACTTGGATTCAGTTTGTGCCAAGAACCTCACTCGAGGAAGGATTGGGTCGTTTTGCCGCCTGGGCCCAGAGGTATCCCCGACACCTGCAGTGATAAATTCGTAATATGGCACATGCCAGAAGGCTATCTCGAATTATGGTTGAGCGCCGAGCCTCAGTCGATTAAGTTTAAATTTTCCAATTTCAGTATCATGATCCATCCTTCCGTGGCAATTCATCCAACAGCCCTGGTGGATGATGGAGCCTGTATTGGCGCTCAGAGTCGTGTCTGGCATTGGGTTCATGTCTGCGGCGGCGCCGCGATCGGTGAACGTTGTTCGCTGGGCCAGAATGTTTTTGTGGGCAATAGTGTGCAGATCGGAAATAACGTAAAAATTCAAAACAATGTTTCTGTTTATGATAATGTGAGCTTAGGAGATGATGTATTTTGCGGGCCGAGTATGGTCTTTACCAATGTCTACAATCCCCGCTCTGCTGTGGCGAGGAGGGATGAATACCGAGACACTGTTGTCGAGAACGGGGCGACATTGGGGGCCAATTGCACTATCGTCTGTGGTGTTCGGATCGGCGCGTTTGCGTTTGTTGGAGCTGGTGCAGTAATTAATCGTGATATCAAGCCTTTTTCCTTGATGGTTGGAGTGCCTGCAAGGCAGGTGGGATGGATGAGTGCTTATGGAGAGCGTGTGGCTTTACCGCTTCAAGGTGAGGGAACCTGGCTTTGCCCCCATACTGGCGATCGCTACTGCCTCAGGGGCGATGTGTTAACCCGCGAGTCCGTGGCTGTCGAGCCGGCATGAGTCTGGGTTCTGTTGCCGTTGTTGGCGGTGGAATTAACGGAATTTGTATTGCTTGGGAGCTCGCGAAGCGCGGTTGGGAGGTTGAATTGTTTGAGCGTGGGCAGTGCCTCAGACAGACCAGCTCCGCCAGCACCAAATTGCTGCACGGTGGTTTGCGTTACATCGAACAGGGCCACTTCGGCTTAGTGGCCGAAAGTCTGCGTGAGCGTGCACGATGGTTGCGGGACGTTCCCCAGCACACACGCTGGTTGCCGTTGCTCCTGCCCATCTATGGCGATCAGCAACGTCCGTCCTGGCAGTGGCGGTTGGGCTTGGGCCTTTACGACAGCCTGGCTCTGGGTCGTACTCCTGGATTTGCTCAATGGGTATCTCCGACCAGGGTGCAGGCGCTGTATCCGCAACTCAGCGTGGAGGGTCTTCAGGGGGCCTGGCAATTCTGGGATGGCCAAATGGATGAGCAGGGTTTGGGTCAGTGGGTCCTTGATCAGGCGCGCCGTGCGGGTGTGAAGATTCATGAGTTCACCTTGGCGAGAACGCTATCCGAGGATGGCCACCTCAGCCTGGAGTCGGCTGTAGAGCGCGCTGAGCTCTGTTTTGACTGGGTCGTCAATGCCTGTGGACCCTGGGCCGTGCGCCTGTTGCAGCGCTCTGGTCTCAAGGTTGACGTGCGTTTGGATCTGGTGCGTGGCTGCCATCTGTTGCTGCCCTTACCGCAGGGCACAGCTTTGCCGAGCCAGGGTTTGTTCGTGGAAGTGCCCTCCAGCAGGAGGATCGCCTTCCTCCTCCCTTATCAGGGTGAGCTGCTGGTTGGCACCACAGAGGTGAAGCAGGATCTGGATGATCCGATTGCACCCAACGAGCAGGAGCAGGAGTGTGTGTTGGGTGTGCTGGAGCGTTATATTCCCCAATGGGTTAACTTTGCCCATGATCAAGGACGCTGGATTGCCGGGCTACGGCCTATCGTGTCGATGGATCCCAGCGCATCCTGGATTCATGTCTCGCGCCGGAGTCGAGAAGCCGTGTTCCGCCGGCATGGACGTGTGATTAGTGTTTTCGGTGGGAAATGGACAACTGCGCGCGCCCTTGCTGAAAACTTATTAGGGCGGTCTCCGTTTAATGGTCAGCCCTAGATCCTGATGCAGTTCATTGACCTGGTGGCCCAGCAGCGGCAGGCTCTCGCTGATGGTCGTTCCCTGCGTGAAGCCATTGATGATCAGATCGCGGCGGTTCTAAACCACGGGCAATACATTCTGGGTCCTGAGGTGGCTGAGCTCGAGCAGCAGTTGTCTGCCTATGTGGGGGTTGAGCACTGCATTGCCGTGGCCAGTGGCACCGATGCTCTGCTGATCGCCCTGATGGCGTTGGGGGTCAAGGCGGGCGATGAGGTGATTACCACGCCGTTTTCGTTCATCGCCACCTCGGAAACGATCGCCTTGCTGGGGGCGATTCCGGTCTATGTGGACATCGATGCTTGCACTTACAACCTGGACCCGGCGCTGCTCGAGGCGGCGATCACGCCGCGCACTACGGCGATTATTCCGGTGAGCCTCTACGGCCAGCCCGCGGATTTCCAGACAATCAATTCGATCGCCGAGCGTCACGGGCTGCCGGTAATCGAAGATGGTGCCCAGAGCTTTGGTGCGCAGCACCACGGCCGCCGCAGTGGCGGCTTGACCACAATCGCCACCACCAGCTTTTTCCCCTCGAAACCGCTCGGGGGCTACGGCGACGGTGGTGCCTGCTTTACCAGTGATGTGGAGTTGGCCCAGCGGATGCGTCGCGTCTCCAGACACGGTCAGAGCCGCCGCTACTACCATTCCGATCTAGGTGTTAACGGGCGGATCGACACCCTTCAGGCCGCCATCCTGTTGGCCAAGCTGGAGCTGTTCGACGGCGAGGTCCGGGCGCGGCAGCGGGTGGCAGACCGTTACAACCGCGAGCTGCAGGCTGCTGGCATCTCCAGCACCCCGTCCCTGGCCTCCGGCAATACCAGTGTGTATGCCCAGTACACGGTGCAGGTGGAGAATCGACCGTTCGTTCAGGACCATCTCAAGCGGGCGGGCGTTCCCACTGCCGTTCACTACCCCACGCTGCTCTGTCAGCAGCCGGCGCTGGTGGGTTGTGGTGAGCGTTGCAACAGCGGCTGTCGATCCCCGCAGGCGCAACGTGCCAGCGAGCGGGTGCTTAGCTTGCCTATGCATCCCTATCTTAGCGACTCCGATCAGGATGCGGTGGTGGCTGCCCTAGCCGCCAGCCTCAGCTGAGCTCCACTCCGATCGTTTCCCCCTGTTCAAACCGCACCCTATCCATGACGGCCCCGTCTTACCCCAAGGCTCACGCTGAGCTACTTGAGAGGCTGCGGCAGCGTCAGGCCCTGATTGGTGTGGTTGGCCTGGGTTATGTGGGTCTGCCGCTCTGCCTCACCTATGCGGAAAAGGGCTACCGGGTGCTGGGTCTGGATATCGATCAGTCCAAGATCAGCGCCATCGGCGAAGGCAGGAGCTACATCCAACATATCGATGGCGGTCGCATCAAGTGGGCGCGGCAGAATGGTCGCCTCGAGGCCACCACAAATTTTGCATGCGCAGCTGAGGCCGACGCCCTGATTCTGTGCGTGCCTACACCGCTGAATCAGTATCGCGAGCCGGATCTGAGCTTCATCCGCGACACCATGGCGGCGCTGTTGCCCTATCTCCGGGCTGGTCAGGTGCTCAGCCTGGAGAGCACCACCTATCCCGGCACCACAGAAGAGGAGCTGCGTCCGCTGGTGGAAAGCCAGGGCTTGGTGATTGGCGAGACCTTCTTCCTGGTGTATTCGCCTGAGCGCGAGGATCCCGGCAATGCCCACTTCAACACTGCCACGATCCCCAAGGTGATGGGTGGAAGTACCTCGGCCTGCACAGAGGTGGGCGTGGCGCTGTATGAGCAGGCGATCAGTGAAGTGGTGCCCGTGAGCAGCACCCAGGCCGCAGAGATGACCAAGCTGCTGGAGAACATCCACCGGGCCGTGAACATCGGGCTGATGAATGAGCTCAAGCCCCTGGCCGATCGCATGGGGATTGATCTTTACGAAGTGATCCGGGCAGCCGCCACCAAGCCGTTCGGCTTTGTGCCCTATTACCCGGGCCCGGGCTTGGGCGGCCACTGCATTCCGATTGACCCCTTCTATCTCACCTGGAAGGCGCGGGAATTCGGCATGCACACCCGCTTCATTGAGCTTGCGGGGGAGATCAACACGGCCATGCCGGCCTATGTGGTGCAGAAAACAGTGGATGCACTCAATGAAGTAGGCAAGCCCCTTAAGGGCAGCCGCGTGCTGGTGCTCGGCATTGCTTACAAGAAGAACATTGATGACATGCGCGAGTCGCCTTCGGTAGAGGTGATGGAGCTGCTGCGTGAAAAGGGGGCCAAAGTGCAGTACAGCGATCCTTTCTTTGCAGCTTTCCCGCGCATGCGACGCCATGCGTTTGAGCTCAGCAACACACCCCTCAGTGCAGAGGCTCTGGCTGGCGCTGATGCCGTGATTCTGGCCACGGACCACGACGCCTTTGATTACGAGCTGATCGCAGCCCACAGCCGTCTGCTGATCGATACACGCGGGCGTTTCGCTCCCGGTGCTCAGGTTGTGCGGGCCTGAAGCCATGCAACTGATCACCGTTGTGGGGGCGCGGCCCCAGTTCATCAAGGCGGCCGCAGTGAGCCGAGCCATCGCGGCCACAGTCACCAGCGATCGACCGATTAACGAACGGATCCTGCACACCGGCCAGCACTACGACGCGGCGATGTCGGATCAATTTTTCGCCGAACTGGGAATTCCAGAGCCGGCCTTTCATCTCGGCATTGGAGGCGGCAGCCATGGCGCCAACACCGGCCGCATGATTGAGGCCATTGAAGTCGTGCTGCTGGCGGAACGGCCTGACGCGCTGCTGGTGTATGGCGATACCGACTCCACCCTGGCTGGAGCCTTGGCAGCCAGCAAGCTGAAGATCCCGGTGCTGCACGTGGAAGCCGGCCTGCGTTCGTTTAATCGCCATCAGCCGGAAGAACAGAACCGGGTGCTCACCGATCACCTGGCTGAGCTGTGCTTTGCCCCCACCGACTCGGCGGTGGCGCATCTGAAGCGGGAGGGGATCGCCAACGAGCGGATCGTACGCACCGGCGATGTGATGGCCGATGCCGCCAGGATCTTCGGCGAACAGGCTGAAGCAAGCGCCTCCGATCTGCTCTCAGGTCTGCCCCTACCCGAAGGGCCGTTCATCCTGGCCACGATCCATAGGGCCGAAAACACCGACGATCCTCTGCGTCTTGCAACGATTCTGGAGGCCCTCACTCAAGCTCCGCTGCCGGTGTTGTTCCCCCTGCATCCGCGCACCCTCGCTCGCATTGCCCAGCAGGGGTTGGATCACCTGCTCAGCCCTCTGCATCTGGCCGATCCCCTGGGCTTTTTGGCGATGGTGCTGCTGGAGCGGAGGGCGGCACTGGTGTTGACGGATTCCGGCGGTGTCCAGAAGGAGGCCTTCCTGCAGGGAACGCCCTGCGTCACCGTCCGCAGCGAAACCGAATGGGTGGAGCTCGTCGAGTGTGGTTGGAACCGACTGGCCGATCCGGCCGATGCTGCGATCATGCTGCAGGCCATGGACCAACAGCTCGACCTTGATACCAGCAAGCCCCGGCCGCTCCTCTATGGGGATGGCGATGCCGCAGCGGCGATTGTGACTCGGCTGCAGGAGAGTTAAGGGGCTTCAGCCCCAGCCCACTTCGTTCACGCCACATCTATTCTCTCGAGCCCTCCCATGCTCCACCCCATTGCCCCGATCACCGATCGCCGCATCCGCGTGGCCCTTGTGGGTTGTGGGCGCATTAGTGCCAATCACATCCGCGCGATCGCCCAGCATCACGGGCGGGCTGAACTGGTGGCCATCTGTGACACCCAGCCCAGCCGGCTGGAGCAGGCTAAGCAGTGGATCAGCGAGGCGGCCGCCGAATACCCCGGAGCAACCACCAACCCTGTTCAATTCAGCACGTACAAGGAGCTGCTCCAGGCTGCTCAGAGCGGTACAACTCCAGTGGATCTGGTGGTGTTGGCCACCCCGAGCGGCCTGCATCCGGGCCAGGTGATCGCGGCTGCGGAAGCAGGGCTGCATGTGTGCACCGAGAAACCTATGGCCACTCGCTGGGATGATGGTGTGGCGATGGTGCGGGCCTGCGACGCAGCGGGGGTTCACTTGTTCGTGGTGAAGCAAAACCGGTTCAACAGCACCCTGCAGCTGGTGAAGCGGCAACTCCAGGCAGGGCGATTCGGACGCCTGGCGATGGTGGCTGTAAATGTGTTCTGGCAGCGGCCGCAGAGCTATTACGACCAGGATGCCTGGCGTGGCACCTGGGAATTCGATGGCGGTGCCCTGATGAATCAGGCGAGCCACTACATCGATCTGCTCGATTGGCTGGTGGGGCCGGTACAGAGCGTCAGCGCTTCGATCGCCACGTTGGGGCGTGATATTGAAGTGGAAGACACGGCGGCTTTGCAGCTGCGTTGGCGCAATGGTGCTTTGGGCACGATGGCGGTCACAATGCTCACCTATCCCAAGAATCTGGAGGGCTCAATCACACTGCTGGGTGAAACTGGCACCGTACGAATTGGTGGTCCGGCTGTGAATCAGATCGAGCACTGGGCCTTCGCGGATCAGAGCCCTGATGATGCGTTGGTGGAGCAAGCGAGCTATCAAACCACCAGTGTGTATGGTTTTGGTCATCCCCCCTACTACGCCAATATCCTGGATGCCCTGCAGGGTAGGGATGAGGCTCATTGTGATGGCCGCGAGGGCCTGCGCAGTCTTGAGCTGCTGATTGGCGCCTATCGTTCGGCACGGGATGGTGTCGTCACGCACCTACCCTTTGAATACTGATGTGACAGTCTGATCCTGCCCGTTCAATCTCATTCACACACGCAATACAAAGCAGTCATGAAAGTTTTTATCACCGGCGGCCTGGGGCAGATTGGCTCACATATTGCTGAGATGCTGCTTGAGCGGGGCGATCAGGTTCTCGTTGTTGATAATCTTGCAACTGGTCGATCAGAGCATCTCGCGCCGCACCCGAATCTGCGCGTCGTCATCGAGTCGATCGCCAATCGTGAGGCGATGCAAGCCTTGATCGGCGATTTTAGTCCTGATGCGGTTGTACACACAGCCGCTTCCTACAAAGACCCCCATGATTGGCACAACGACACCCTCACCAACTGCGTGGGTGGTGCAGCCATCGCTTCGCTGGCCAAGGAGTTTGGGGTTGAGCGAATCATCTACTACCAGACTGCACTGTGCTACGGCCTCAAGCCGCTTGAGAATCCGATCACCCTTGGCCATCCTCGCAATCCTGCCGGTAGCAGCTATGCGATCTCCAAGACAGCCAATGAGCTCTATATAGAAGAGTCTGGCGTCGATTATGTCACGTTCAGGTTGGCCAATGTGATTGGCCCTCGCAACGTTGCCGGTCCCTTGCCAATTTTTTATCAGCGGCTCAAGGATCAGAAGAAGTGTTTCGTCACCAAAGCGCGTCGTGATTTTGTGTTCGTCAAGGATCTCGCTCGCGTCACCCTGCGTGCAATTGATGGAACGGGCCATGGCGCTTACCACTTCTCAAGCGGAACGGATGTAGCCATCAAGGAGCTGTATGACGCTGTCGTAGCGGCCATGGATTTGCCCGCCTACCCCGAGCCAGAAATCAAGGATCTTGCAGCTGACGACGTCGCATCAATCCTGCTGGATCCAAGTCGGACCTTTGCGGATTTTGGCGCAATTGAATTCACGCCACTGGTTGAAACCGTGCGTCAAGGTATTCTCTATTACCAGCAGCACGGAACACTGGGTGAATACACCCATCTGAAGATGGACTGCGAGCAGGCCTGACATCATGAGGATTCTGATCACAGGCGGTGCCGGCACCTTGGGCGCAGCGCTGATTGAGCATTGGCACCACCAAGGCCATGAGCTGCTGATCATCGATAATTTTGCGACCGGCAAGCGCGGTAACGTTCCAGCGGTTGATCGCGTCGAACTTGTAGAGGGTTCGATCAGTGATCCTGCTTTGGTGGAGTCAGCCTTTACAAGGTTCAAACCTGATCTCTGTATTCATGCTGCGGCCGCCTACAAAGACCCCGATGATTGGTATGAGGATGCGCAGACGAACGTCCTAGGTACGATCAACGTTGCTAAAGCCGCTGAACGGTGCTCGGTCAAGCGACTGATTCAATTTCAGACGGCGCTGACCTATGGACGCCCCTCCGAAACTCCGATTCGTGAGGACCTGCGCAGTGCACCATTTACGAGCTACGGAATATCCAAGACAGCAGCAGAAGCCTATGCTCTCATGGCATCGCTGCCTGTTCTTTCACTGCGGTTGGCCAACGTTACAGGGCCTCGTCTGAGCATTGGACCGATTCCCACCTTCTATCAGCGTCTCAAAGCCGGTAAGCCCTGTTTCTGCTCAGATTCAAGCCGTGATTTCCTGGATATGCGCGACTTTCTAGCGTTTATGGATCTGGCAGTACAGTCCTCAGCGCCAACAGGTGTCTATAATGTCTCAACAGGAGAACAGATTTCGATTCATCGCATCTTTAAAACTGTTTGCGAGTATTTAGGGCTTGATCCCGACCAGGATGTGCCGATTGTTCCCGTTGGTACTGATGATGTGCCAACAGTTGTTCTTGATCCTGCTAAAGCCGCCAAGGATTTTGGTTGGCAAGCTGCCATCAGCTATAAGGAGATGATGACAGCAATGCTGGCTTGGTACGACAAGCATGGTGTTACCGATGTGTATTCTCATCTCAAGACTGAAACTACATAGTCGTTAAAGTAGTGACAATGCATCCCTTCCAAAACCAGCGTATTCTCGTTGTTGGTGGCGCCGGCTTCGTTGGGTCTAATCTCGTCCAATCGCTGCTCGAACAAGATCCAAAGGAAATTGTCATTGTTGACAATCTCTTGTCATCTGATATTAGCAACGTACCCCTTGATCCACGTGTCAACTTTCTTTTTGGGTCGATCACGAATGATCGAATCCTGGCAAGTCTGCCTAACGATCTCGACTACGCCTTCCACTTAGCGTGCTACCACGGAAACCAGAGCTCGATTCATGATCCACTCGCTGATCACGACAACAATACGCTTACGTCCCTAAAGTTGTTTGAGCGCCTGAGTCAGATCAGGTCGTTGAAGAAGGTTGTTTATGCTGCTGCAGCATGTGCAGTTGCCGAGAAAACCTATGACAATCCAACGGCAACAACGGAAGAGCAACCAGTAACGCTGTTCCACGATAGTCCGTATTCGATCTCTAAGATCATTGGTGAGTTGTATGGAAACTATTACTATCAGCGTTATGGTCTGCCATTCGTCAAGGCGCGCTTTTCAAACGTTTATGGTCCACGTGAAATCTTAGGTGCTGGGCAGTGGCGCGGAACCATCCATACGGTCTTCAGGAATGTCATACCCACATTTATCTGGAAGTCTCTGAATGGCGAAGCGTTACCATTGGACAATGGTGGCAACGCCAGCCGAGATTTTATTTTTGTGGAAGATATGGCCAGAGGCCTGCAAGCCTGCGCTTCTAAAGGCGAACCTGGTGGGGTTTACAATCTGGCGACTGGTCAAGAAACAACAATTCTTGATCTTGCTAGCACTATCAATCGCCTGACGTCTAATACGACACCTCTCGATCTTAAACCAGCTCGTGACTGGGATCGTTCGGGTAAGCGTTTTGCATCAACGCAAAAAGCGCTTTCTGAATTAGACTATCAGTCCTCGGTAGATATTGAGTCTGGTCTCAGCCGAACCGTTGAATGGACTCGCCGAAACAAGGAGTTGATTGCCGCACAGATTCAAAAGCATCAGATTCACCTAAGGAGAATTGATAATGTCTGACGGCCACACTTCTTCGGTCATTGCCCAATGCATTAATCTGTGTGCTGGCTATGTACGTAAACGACATAAAGACTCTTCCAATCCTGGACTGCTATTTCGCTTGTTGGAAGTCCGCCAAGCCCTTGGTCCAATTACGTACAATTTATTTTCAGGCAAGTTGACAGGGGTTATTGGTGATAACGGCGCTGGTAAAAGCACGTTTCTCAAAGCATTGGCTTCTAGCCTGCCCATAATGTCTGGTCAGTTGTTGTGTGAGGAAGAGCCTGCTTCGATTATTGAACTCGGCTCGCCGCGTTCACAGTGGATCACGGGGCGCCAGTATGTTGAAGACTATTTTGAGCTGAGCGCCCTAATGCGCATACTCAAGCAATCACCCCAAGAGCTCGCTCATGAAGCAGAGAAATTTGCTGCTATCGGTGCGGCTTATGATCAACCACTCGCAACATATAGTACTGGCATGCGAGCACGGGTTCTCTTTGCTGCAGCCTTTGCTGGCTCTACACCCTATGTTCTTCTCGACGAAATCCTGGCCGTTGGAGATGCAGCGTTCACTGCAAAATGCTGGCGCTTAATCATGCAAAAGCTTGACAAGGGTATGGCAGGCTTTCTGGTTACGCATGATTGGTCTTCTGTTTTACGGTTGTGTACTCATTGCCTATGGCTTGACAAGGGTCAGCTTCGTCTTTCCGGCAATCCAAAGCATGTCGTTTCACAATACCTACATCAAGAGCAGCCTAGTGATAGCCCGTTGCTGCATAGTCTTTCCCTAAAAGAATATCATTATAATGAACACTCTCGCAATTTGTCTTTATTATTTGCCTATACTGATATAGTTGACATCCCCTTGCAGGTTGCGGTGTCGATTGAGGATGTTGGCCAGGGTCGTGGCTGGCAGAATGTTGCCATGACAGAGTTCCAACCCCTTAAACAGCGTGATAGCTATCAATTTGAACTTCAGTTAGAGCCGATTAGCTTGGCAAAGGGCAGCTATGAGGTTTGTCTATTCATCAAAGCCATGGATCCAGCTCTCGCTATTGGTAGAACGTACTCCTGGTATACGGGCTCATCTTTTATGCTGAGCATTGATACTGCCTCGACTTATTTCCTCTCGGGGATGTGCGATTCTGTGGTGGAGTGAACATGAGTATTCCAGCCTTACATGTTCATAATCTGCGCTTTGCCTATCCACTAAAATCAGATTTTGTTCTCGATATTCCTGAGTGGTGTATCAATCCTGGCGATTCAGTTGGTATCGTTGGTGGCAATGGCTCTGGTAAGTCCACATTTCTCTCCTTGCTTGCAGGTGTATTTGAGCCGGATCAGGGTTTGATCCATGCTTCTAGTAAAGTGACACCTTTGCTAGGTGTTGGCTCCTCAATCAATGAATATCAGTCGGGCTACGAAAACATAGTCGCTGAGTTGCAGACTCACCTTGGTCGGCCTCCGAGTGATGAAGAAGTAAGTACGAGTGCAGCCTTTACCGAACTTTCAGATGCGGTCCTAAATGATAACCTGCACACTTATTCAAGCGGCATGAAGGCAAGAATTGCATTTGCACCCTTGTGCGCAATTCAGCCTGGAATCCTTGTAATGGATGAGGTGCTTGCTGTCGGTGACAATAAGTTTGTGCCAAAAGCGCTTGCTGTAGTGAATAAGTTAATCGCCAATGGCAATGCGCTTGTGCTTGCAAGCCATAGTTCAGATGTGATCCGTTCGAACTGCTCTAAAGCTATTTGGATGCGAGATGGTTCCATCTTCAGTTCCGGCACAGCGCAAGAAGTGATGGACGCGTATGATGACTGGTGCCGTGAACAGGTGGAGCAAATATTGGTGGCCTCAGAGGGCGACTTGCAACCCTTACCAGAGCAGCAGCTTGTGCAAATCCGTGAAGATATTTATGATGCTGATGTGTCTACATTATATATAAATGCTGATTCCTCCTGTTTCAGCGCGAGAGTTCAAAAGGTGCAAATACGGGTCCTGACCAAAGAGTCTTATCTGCTGTACGAGAGTGAATGCGAGATCGGCTGCCAGGATATGGCAACGTTTGTCATTCAGCTCCGCCGCATGGGGGCGGTCAGCCTTCTGGTTGAGGTCATATTTTTGGCTGGAAATAGTCATTATTCTGTTCTGATGCTGCACGCGAGGCCCCACGGTATCACTCTTGCTGGCGGTCAACCCATCTTTGTTCCAACTCTCAATGTTGTCTGAAAAGTCACAGCGAAGCCAGCTTCGGTTTCTGACAGTTCGCACACTGAAGACCCGCTATGCAGGAACGGTATTGGGGGCTGCCTGGGCTTTTGCATTGCCACTGACACAAATTATCATCTATGTTGTCATATTTGGATTCTTATTCAAATCCAAATTGCCGGGGTCAGACAAGTCGCTGGGCTATGTCATCTGGTTTCTGTTGGGATATTCGCCGTGGATGCTCTTTTCTGAATGCCTGGTTAGTGCATCATCTTGCTTTCAGGCCAATGCTGGCCTAATCAAGTCGTTTCCCTTCAAAAAGCCTGTCATTGTTTATTCGTCGATCCTGTCGGCATTGCCACAGTTTCTGCTTTGCCTTTTGATCTCACTGGTTCTGATGATTATCTCTGGTGTGAGCCTTTCTATCTCTGCGCTCATGTACCAGGCCTTGGGGATTGCAGATTTGCTTTTGATTGTTGTGCCCCTTTCGCTGTGCCTTTCGTTGTTGGGTCTGGTTCTGCGCGACCTGCCAGTGCTTCTTCCGCAGCTGCTGATGATGCTACTGTTCGCTTCACCAATTTTCTTCCCAGCGAGTGTGTTGCCTGGTGTGATGTCGACCATTGCGGCAGTTAATCCTGTGATTGTTGCCATTAACTTGATTCGAGCGCCGATCCAGGCGCCAACCGATCTCGCTGTTGTTCTTGGCACTGTTGGCTTTCCTCTGGGCTGCCTGACCTGGCAACTCGTTTTGCATCGCTATCGGCGCTACGAAGGTGTTGTTGCCTCGCTTCTCTGATTCCAGAGTTTGCTCAGTTCTTCTGTGGAATAAAGATTGTGCATTTTGACGTAGTTATTCTGGGCGGAGGCATGGTGGGTCTTGCGCTGACCTATCAGCTGTTGGAGCGTTGCTCAGATCTCGCCATTGTTGTCGTTGACAAGGAAGATCAGATCGGTTGCCATAGTTCCGGGCGTAATAGTGGTGTGCTCCATGCTGGTGTCTACTATCCACCAGGCACTCTCAAGGCCAAGGTCTGCGTGGATGGCGCGCGTCGTCTGCGCGCCTGGTGCGAAGCGGAAGCCTTGCCAGTGTTGTCCTGTGGCAAGGTCATAACCCCCCAGCTGCCGGAGCTTGATGAACAGCTTGACCTCTTACTGGCCCGTGGACGTGCCAATGGGGCCGATGTCCACTTAATCGATGAGGTCGATTTTCAGCGCCTTGTCCCCTATGGACGCACGGCCAGTGGGCGGGCTCTCTGGAGCCCTGATACCTGTGTGGTCAAGCCCAAGCTGGTGCTGCAGCGCTTGGAGCAGCGGCTGAGGGAGAGAGGGGTCACCTTTGCGCTTGGCACAAGGGTCGACAAGGTGTTGCCGGCAGCGAGAGCATTGACGCTTCAAGGCCGTTCAGGCTCAGGCCACACGCTCAGTTATGGCTATCTTTTCAATGCCACCGGGCTCCAGGCTGACCGGGTGGCTCAGGCGTTTGGACTGGCCGAGCGGTGCACCTTGCTGCCGTTCAAGGGGTTGTACTGGCAGCTGGATCCCCGGGCTCCCATCCGCTTCACCACCAACCTTTACCCGGTGCCAGATCTGAACGTGCCGTTCCTAGGCGTGCATGTCACGCCGAGTCCGGATGGCAGCATCAGCCTAGGGCCCACGGCCATCCCGGCCTGGGGCCGTGAGAATTACCGAGGGTTTGAGGGCATCGAGCCCTTGATGGCTGCGCGTTTCCTGGGCGACCTCACCAGCCAGTGGTGGCGGAATGCCGGAGGGTTCCGTCGCTACGCCCGCGAGCAGGCGCTGCACGGTCTGAAGCCCCTGTTTCTTAGGGCAGCCCAGGCGCTTGTACCCGGGCTCCGTTCTGAACACCTGATCCCCAGCGAGAAGGTGGGGATTCGTGCCCAGCTGTACGACCGACAGTCTGGGAGTCTGGTGCAAGACTTCCGCTTGGAGCACGGAGAAGCGAGCACCCATGTGCTCAACGCCATCTCACCCGCTTTTACGGCCAGCTTCGCTCTGGCCGACCTTATTCTCGAACAATCGGCCTTCGCTTTCATTTGATGGATATCCGCGGCAAGAAACTACTCGTCATCGGTGGTGCCGGTCTAATCGGCTCCCACACGGTCGATGCTTTGCTGCGTGAGGATGTGGCTGAGGTGATTGTCTATGACAACTTCGTGCGTGGCCGCATGGAGAACCTCGCACAGGCCCGCCACGACCCTCGCTTCAAGGTCTATGATATTGGTGGCGATATCCTCCAGACTGACATTCTTGAGGCTGCCATGCAGGGCGTGGATGGCGTGTTCCATCTGGCAGCTTTGTGGCTTCTGCAGTGCCATGAGTTTCCGAGGTCGGCTTTCGACGTCAATGTGCGTGGCACTTTCAACGTGATGGAGGCCTGCGTGAAAGCCGGCGTAAGGCGGCTTGTCTATTCCTCATCCGCTTCTGTCTATGGGGATGCGCTCAGCGAACCGATGACAGAAGAGCATCCTTTCAATAACAAGAATTTCTACGGTGCCACGAAGATCTGTGGCGAAGCGATGCTGCGTTCTTTTCACCATCGCTATGGCTTGGATTATGTCGGCCTTCGCTACATGAACGTTTATGGTCCTCGTCAGGACTATCAGGGGGCTTATATTGCTGTAATCATGAAGATGCTCGATGCCATTGATCGTGGCGATAGCCCTACGGTTTTCGGTGATGGTTCCGAAGCCTTCGATTTCGTTGCAGTTGAGGATTGTGGTCAGGCCAATGTGTCTGCCATGAAGTCGAGTAGCACTGATCAGTTCTACAACGTCGGTACCGGTATACGTACGTCTCTAAAAGAGTTGGCTGAGCTGCTGCTAGAACTCACCAGTTGTGGTCAGCCGATCAACTACGCCCCTCGTAGCCAGGCCACGCTTGTGCGCAATCGGATTGGTTGTCCCAAGAAGGCAAGTGAGGAGATCGGCTACACCGCAGCCATTGAGCTGCGAGAAGGGTTGCAGCGGTTGATTGATTGGCGTGCTGCCCATAAAGGTGAGGTGGAAGCACGGCGCGACGCCCAGCGCGTGGCTGGATGATGAGCACTCCTCCAATGAACGTGCCGATTGCCCGCACGGGTCTCACAGAAGCCGAAATCCGGAGCGTGCTTGAGCCGTTGCGTAGCGGCTGGTTGGTGCAGGGCCCCAAGGTGCGCGAGTTTGAAGACGCATGGAGTGCGTTCACCGGTGCTGAGCACAGCATTGCCGTGACCAGCTGCACCACAGCACTGCACCTCTCGCTGGCGGCGCTGGGTTTTGGACCCGGTGATGAGGCCATCGTGCCGGCTTTCACCTGGATCTCCACGGCCAACGTGGTGGAGCACTTGGGCGGCAGTGTGGTGTTTGCCGACATCGACCTGGCGACCTTCAACATTGATCCCGCTGGCATCGAAGCGCTGATCACACCACGCACCAAGGCGATCTTGCCGGTTCACCTGTTTGGTCTGGCTGCCGAGATGGAGGCCATCAACGCGATTGCTGAGCGTCATGGTCTCTGGGTGGTGGAGGATGCCGCCTGTGGTTTTGCGGCCACTTTTCACGACCGGCATGTGGGCACCTTGGGGCACACGGGGTGTTTCAGCTTTCACCCCCGCAAGGCGATCACCACCGGTGAAGGGGGGATGATCACCACCAATGACGCCCAGTTGGCTGAGCGGCTGCGTCGCCTGCGCGATCACGGCGCGGCCATGAGTGATCTGCAGCGACACCTAGGAGCCAAGCCCTATCTGCTCGCCGATCACCCCGAGGCCGGCTACAACCAGCGCATGACCGATCTGCAGGCTGCGCTGGGTGCTGTCCAGATGCAACGGGCCGAGGCAATCGTGGATGAACGCCGCTCGCTAGCAGCGACCTACGATGCTGCCTTCGCGGATCTGAATTGGCTACAGACGCCGGTAGCGCCAGCCGGCTATGCCCATGGCTACCAGAGCTACCCATGCCTGTTTGAACCTGAGCAAGTGCGCCAGGCCCTCAAGATCGGTGATCAGCGGCTGCTCAACGCGGTGCATGAGCGGCGCAACACCTGGATGGAGGTGTTGCAACAGCAGGGTGTGTCGACCCGCCCGGCTACCCATGCGGTACATATGCTCAGCTACTACCGCGATAAATACCAGCTCAGCCCTGACCAGTTCCCGGCTGCTCAGGCAGCCAACGACTGCAGCATTTCCCTGCCACTCTTCCATGGCATGCTCGCCGAGGAGCAGCAGCACGTAATTAACGTTGTACGAAGCCGAATAGTCTGATGTGTGGCATCGCCGGCTTAATTAACCTCGATGGTGCCTCTGTTTCCCCGGTCATCTTGAAAAAGATGACTGACGCCATCGCCCATCGTGGACCAGACGGGGAAGGGCAGTGGATTGAAGGAAATGTTGGCCTGGGTCATCGCCGCTTGGCCATTATTGACCTCAGCCCAGCAGGCCACCAGCCGATGATCAGTGTGAATCATCGCTGGGTTTTTAGTTACAACGGTGAGATATATAACTATCACGAACTTCGTGCCGATCTAGAAGCAGAAGGGGTTAGGTTTCGCAGCCAAACCGATAGCGAAGTTGTGCTTTATGCCCTAGCCCATTGGGGCAGAAATGCTCTGTTGAAATTCAACGGCATGTTTGCCTTAGCCCTCTGGGATCGTAAAGAAAAAAGCCTACTGATCGCCCGCGACCGATACGGCATTAAGCCGCTTTACTACGCGCAGCAAGGCAATCGTTTTGCTTTTGGATCGGAGCAAAAGGCCATTATTGCCCAGCCTGAATTCCAGAAAAGGCTTAATAAGCCAGCGTTGCTGCAATACTTCACTTTCCAAAACATCTTTACTGATCAAACCCTTCTGGAAGATATCCAGCTTCTACCGGCAGGCCACTATGCAACATTTAATGTGCAAGACTCACAATTCACTCTCCATCAATATTGGGACTACCGCTTCCGCGAGCCAGACATTCCTGTCGACAAGAGAGAATACCTCGAGGAACTGGATCGCTTATTCCAGCAGGCTGTCAATCGCCAACTTGTTAGCGATGTTGAGTTGGGAGCTTACCTTAGCGGTGGCATGGATTCCGGTTCAATCACCGCCATTGCCGCCCAGCAATTCGCAAACCTGAAAAGCTTTACGGTTGGTTTTGACCTTAGCTCTGCCTCAGGCTTTGAGTTGGCCTTTGACGAACGCGCTGCTGCTGAGTTGATGTCAGCTCGCTTTAAAACTGAACATTACGAAATGGTGCTCAAAGCCGGCGATATGGAACGCTGCTTGCCCAAGCTCGCATGGCACTTAGAAGAACCTAGGGTAGGCCAGAGTTATCCTAATTACTATGCTGCAAAGCTTGCTAGTAAGTTCGTTAAGGTGGTGCTAGCCGGCAGCGGCGGTGATGAGCTCTTCGGTGGTTATCCTTGGCGCTACTACCGCGCTGTCAAAGCTCAGTCTTTTGAAGAGTACATTGATCATTACTACCTATACTGGCAGCGACTTGTCAACAACACCCAGCTAAAGCAAATCTTCGCGCCAGTCTTAAGCGAGGTGGAGCATGTTTGGACACGCGATATCTTTCGTGACGTTTTTGCCACGCATGAGAATGAACTTAATTGCCCGGAAGATTACATCAATCACTCGCTTTACTTCGAAGCTAAGACCTTCTTGCATGGCCTCTTTGTGGTGGAAGATAAGCTTTCCATGGCTCATGGCTTGGAGAATCGTGTGCCATTCATGGACAACGACCTTGTTGACTTTGCCATGCAGTGCCCAGTGGGGCTGAAGCTAAAAAACCTCGCCGATGTGCTCAAGATCAACGAGAACGAACCGGGCGATAAGAAGAGTGCCTTTTTTGAGAAGACCCAAGACGGCAAGCAGATTCTGCGTGACATGATGGCCAGGTACATTCCTGCCGAGGTCTTGAAGGCAACCAAACAAGGATTCTCCTCGCCCGATGCAAGCTGGTTCCGAGGCGATAGCATTGAATTTGTTAAGCGCAGCCTGCTGAATGGCAACTCAGCGATCTATTCAGTGCTGGATCGCGATGCCGTAGAGCTCTTGATCGGGGAGCATCTGCGGGGTGAGCGGAATCTGCGGCTGCTGATCTGGTCTTTGTTGAACGTGGAAGCTTGGATGCGCGGGAGCTTATGAATAAAAAGTTAACCTTCGCTACCAAGATACCTGCAGCCAAAGGAAGACTCTGGTGGAAGCCATTCTATGGCTTAACGAGGCCTTTGCCTAACAAGGATCTTCTGGTTCTTAAAACAACAATTAAACCCCTATTTATCGAGTAATTATGGCGCTACAGATTCAGCCTAACTTTATTATCGGAGGAACGGCAGCAGGCGGGCCAGTTCACGGATCCGCCGGCGAAGCTTCTGCTCCTCAATCGCCGCAACCGGCACGGGCCGGCGTTGGGTGTTGCGGTTCTGGCCGGCCAGGCGGCAAGCACGACGCTGGGAAACCCGGAAT
>Ga0194123_10003455_pt1 | contig 18942 bp, 25 predicted proteins | sample TA2MahsurfametaG_5_FD_155479 | JGI IMG/M metagenome (GOLD analysis project Ga0194123, IMG submission 155479) | Freshwater microbial communities from Lake Tanganyika, Tanzania - TA2015023 Mahale A surface | ecosystem: Environmental > Aquatic > Freshwater > Lake | place: Tanzania: Lake Tanganyika... | reverse complement strand
TGGCAGAACTCCCCATGAGATCTACACTGAGACCAAATCCTGTTCCTCCCGCCCGGAGTTAACGATGTCAGGGGCTGAAACTGTCCAATAAAAGGCACCCACCTCACCGCAGTTCGTTAAATAGCAGATGGTGCTGTAGTGGCTAAATAAATGTCAACAGCTAGAAAGACAACCTGTTCGCTAACTGAAGATTTATAAGAATCGGTGGGTCAAAATGAGGAGTCACAGCGGATACAGGGGTATGTGATTTGGCCATATTGTTCAGCTTACAAGTGCGGGTTGGGTCGTCATGTCCGGGTTTCAACTCCGACCCACTGACCAAACAGTCTATGCAAGACCTCTCAAATGGACGACTGAAAGCTGAAAGATAAGCAGCTTTTGCTACCTCTGCCAAGAAAGTTGACGCCTCTCAAACCCGGCCACTTTTCACCAGGGGACTTGATGGAGCAGAGCGATGCGTCGTTACAGCGAAGCGGTCAAGGCTGACGTGAGACGGCGGATGAGCCCGCCGCACAAGCAGAGCGTTGCCCGGATCTCAAAGGAGCTGGGCATCCATGTGATCACCATCTACAAATGGAAGAAGACCTGGCAGTTGCAAGGAGAGGTGGTGGCGGCATCGGACATGGATCCCGAGGGTTGGAAGGCCACCGACAAGTTCACGGTGGTTCTGGAGACCGCTGGCCTCAAAGTCACCGAACTCAGCGCCTACTGCCGTAAGCGGGGTCTTTTCCCCGAGCAGGTGGAACGCTGGCTTCAGGCAGCGCAAGATGCCAACGAGAAGCCAGTGCTCTCCTTGAAAGAGCAGAAGGAGCTGGAGAAGCTCCACGCCCAGGAGCAGCGGGAAATCAAGCGGCTCAAGCAGGAGCTCAGGCACAAGGAGAAGGCCCTGGCAGAGGCTGCAGCGCTGCTCATGGCAGCAAAAAAGATCCAGGCCTTCTGGGGAGAGGACGGGGACGATTGACCTCCCCAGACGATCGTCGGAAGTCTCTGCAGATCCGCGATGAAGGCATGGCCGATGGTGCCCGCGGGCGTGAGCTGGCCCTGCTGCTGGGCGTGGGTCTGGCCACGCTGCAGCGCTGGCGCCGTCAGTTCGCAGGTGATAGGGACGGAATTGAGCGCCGCAAGGTGAGCCACCGGCATGTGGCGCACCGCCTCAGTGAGGAGGAGCGGCAACGGATCCTGCTGACCTGCAACGAGCCGGAGTTAGCCGCGTTGCCGCCTGGGCAGATCGTACCTGCATTGGCCGATCGCGGTTTGTATATCGGCTCCGAGCGCAGCTTCTACCGGGTGCTCCACGCTCACGGCCAGTCCCGCAGGCGAGGACGGGCCAGACCACCGCAGGAGCCGCGCCCAGTGCCGAGGCTCAGAGCAACAGGTCCAAACCAGGTGTGGGGCTGGGACATTACGTACCTACCCACCACCGTTCGCAGGATTTGGTTGTAACTCAACCTGGTGATCGATGATTAGAGTCTCAAGGTCGTCGCATGGGATCTCGCCGAGCGGGAAAACCCTGTGATCGCAACCGATCTGGTCAGTAGAGCCTGCCTGCGCAAGCGGATCAGCAAAGGCCGAAGCCGGCCGTTGATCCTCCATGCCGACAACAGCAACGCCATGCGTGCCGCAACGCTGGGGAGCAGCCTGGAAGAACTGGGGGTCCTCAGATCCTTCTCCAGGCCACGGGTGTCCAACGACAACCCTTATTCAGAATCGCTGTTCGGGACGGCAAAGTACCGGCCTGATTACCCAAGCCGGCCATTTGCCAGCAAGGAAGAGGCCTGCCAATGGGTCTCGTCATTTGTGGACTGGTACAACCACCGTCACCGCCACAGCGGCATCAAGTTCATGACCCCCCAACAGCATCACAGTGGTCAGGCCGTGGAGATCTGGCGTCACCGCGCTGTCGTCTACGAACAAGCCCGTCTGCGACACCCACACCGATGGACGAGGTCGACGAGGTGTTGGCGCCAGCCGGAGGTGGACTGGATCAACCCACCTCCACCTGAAATTGAACCGACGCCAGCTACGTTGATGGTGTCTGCCTAAACAACAGCAGGGGCGTCATCTTTCCTAGCAGTTACCGTTTCAGTGGCGATAGCCCGCCTGAGAGGTTGACGATTGGGCCTGTTCAGAAAATCCAATACACCGCACTCTTCCAATTTGAGCAAGCTGCTTGGTGTCCACAGGGACCTTGTCGCCAGGCTCCGCCCATCGATAGCGATCTACTGTCACTAGCGTTCATAAGTCTGTGATAGCACGGGTCAGATATCCTTGAGGTTTCAGCATACGTGGGTAAGCGTTCACTTAAGCAGCCTAGCGAAGTGCCTTATGTGTGTGTACTGGTGCTTAGGTTATTGGTCTGGTGATGTTGTCTTTGATTGCGCGTTCACAGCCGACTAAGTCGCCCCCTGCGCTGATCCATCGACTAAATGACACCGTTGATCGATACCAAACAAGCAATCTTTTAGGCAGGAAGCAGCAGGGATACAGGTCTGATCAGGGCGGCACTCATTTACATAACTATATTGATACACAAAGTTACTTATCTTTCAGCTTTCAGTCGTCCTTTTTAGAGGTCTAGCATAGTCTGTTTGGTCAGTGGGTCGGAGGTGAAACCCGGACATGGCGACCTAACTTGCACCTGTCAGCTGAATAACCTTGTGGATCAAGAAACTTAGGCGAGGTTATTCGCTATAATCTCGAGTATAGAACGAGCAACATATCTAACATCGTCATCAGTTAGAAATAAATGAAGCGGAAGCGACATCAGTGAGTTTGAATATTCATTGGCTCGCGGACATGAATTCTGAAATCCTTTGTAAGCGCTATATTGAAGATTGCTAATATAGTGAACGCCAGGAAAGATTCCGCGATCATTCATTTCCTCAATAAGATTATCGCGTGAACATCTAAGTAAAACTATCTGAAACAGATGTGCAGATGTTTTGCTGCTGTGAGGTGTCCTTGTGCAGTGCTGCACGATATGTATATTCTCATTACCAGAAAGCAGCGTGGTGTAGAGGCCTCTCAATTGTCTTCTTCTATTGTTGTCTTCGTCTAGATATCGAAGCCCAACAATTCCTAGGCAGGCAGCCAGAGCATTTCCATGATACTTGTTGCTTATATATTCTACATTATATCTAAACTTATATCTCCTGTCCGAAGAAGTTCTCGAGAAGGTGTCTTTATCTATCCCTAGCCAGCTACGTTTCCTGGCTATATGATCGTCGTCCTCCTCAAGAAAACAAACCATACCTGAATCTGAGATGGGAAGATTCTTAACAGCTTGGAAACTATAGATTGCTGCATCACATGTCGTACCATAGTGACTATTATCGGTCTTTGTACCAGCCATATGGGCTGCATCCAATATCATCCTGAGTCCATACCGCTTACACAGATGAGAAATCTCACGATAGTTATCGGGATTACCACCTATGCCAACAAACATCACAGCAACCGTTGATTCATTAATGAGCTGCTCTACCGAAGCCGGCGATAAATTGAGTGTCTCATCAACATCAGCGAATACTGGCGTCAATCCTGCATTTAAGATCGCATGGTTTGTGGATACGAATGTCAAAGGTGTTGTAATTACTTGGCAATGACGCCCCCAACCATACTTATCACGGAATAACTCAAGGGTCAAGAACAGCCCAGAGGTGCTTGAATTTAGGAAGTGCGCATTCTTATATCCACTGTAATCTTTCCATTTATCTTCAAACTCTATGGTCTTATAACCCAAACCCGTCCAGCCACGATCTAAACACTCGCCTATTTCTAGTAGGCATTCACCTCGACGATACTTTGGCTTAAAGAGATGAATTTCATTCACGTTTTGGAGTCCGAAAATACCCGTCATTCAATAGTATAGATGAGTGGACTACCCAAGAGTCCTTCGCGTACTGCTTACGTGTTAAATCGATAGCCAACGTCACTCGCACGGAGGCGGCCCGCCAACTGGAGTAAACAGCTGGGTTCAGGACTGGCGTAGCGGGTGTTGACGGTCTTTAGCTCAGAACCACTGCGGGGAAATCGGTGGGCTGGTCTGTGACTCTGTTCGGAGCACTAGCACCTTCTCAAGACCAGACCATGCCCATCCCCGATTTTGCTGCCACCTAACTGGCGTAGGTGCTTGGCATCGGCACCGCCGGCGAACTGATACCTGAACTGGTGCGCCAGGGGCTGCAGGCCCTGATCGAGACGGAGGCCACAGCAACCCTCGGTGCCGATCGCCACCAGCGAACCGCTTAGCGGCGCGGACACCGCAACGGCAGCCCTCAACGCCTGTTAACCACTCCCGCCGGTGACGAGCAGCTGCGCATCCCCCCGCTTCCGCACAGCGTGCTTCTTCCCCCCATTTCTCGAACACCGACGCCGTGTGGACCAGGCCCTGTGGGCTGTGGTGATGGAGGCCTACGTCTCCGGCATCTCCACCTGGAATGTCGACGAATTGGTCGTGGCGCTCGGCTATGAGAGCGGCATCTCCAACTCGTGGTTGAGCCGCATCTGCCAGGACCTCGACACGCAGGGGCAGTCTTCTTGCACCGGCAGCTGGAGTTCAGCCGCTACCACTACGTCTAAATCGATGACACGTACATCTGGCGTGGTCCCCAGAAATCAGTCCAGGGTGAATGAGAGCCCTCCTCCGGCCAGACTGAGCCGGGGACTTCATCATGAAACGCACCAGGCACACACCCGAACAGATCATCCGCAAGCTCAAGAGGGCTGACCAGTTGATTGCTCAGGGCCAGACAGTTGCGGACGCCTGCCGAGTTCTCGAGGTCTCCCAGCCCAGATACCACCGCTGGCGGCAGCTCTACGGCGGAATGAAGGTAGAGGAGGCCGAACGGCTGAGCCAGCTTGAGAAAGAGAACGCCCGGCTCAAAAGGCTTCTGGCGGAAGCAGAGATCGACAAGGCGATGCTCAAGGATCTCGCCGACGGAAACTTCTGAGCCAGGAGCGTCGCCGGCTGGCCGTCACAGTCCTGCAGGAGCGTTACCCGGCATCCCAGCGGAGGGTCTGCCGCGTGGTGAACCAACACCACAGCAGCCAGCGCCATGTCGGCAAGGTCGTCGATCTTGAGGAGGCCAAGCTGAAGCATCGTCTCCGCGAGATCGCAGCTGAGCGCAACCGCTGGGGCCGGCGCATGGCCCACCGCCTGTTGCGGCGGGAAGGCTGGACGGTGAACCACAAGCGAGTACACCGGCTCTCGCGCGAGGAGGTCCTACAGTGGCCAACCCCCCAAGCAGAAGAGGGCACGCCCGGCTGACGTCTCGGTGCGACGTCACCAGGCTGAACACCCGCACAAGGTCTGGGCGATGGACTTCCAATTCGACGCCACCGCCGATGGCCGGCGGCTCAAGGCCCTCAACGTGATCGACAAGCACAGCCGTCTCTGCCTGGCCATCCGGGTGGGCAGACGCTGCAAGTCCAAAGACGTCGTGGCGGTGTTGGCACGGCTAACTAGCCTCTACCCAGCCATAGCGTTCATCCGCTGCGACAACGGCCCCGAATTAGTCACCTACGCCTTGCGGCGCTGGTGATTAGGCAGCGGCTCCACAACCGTTTACATCGAGCCAGGTTCCCCGTGGTAGAACGGCTTTGCTGAGTCCCTTAACAGCCGATTCAGAGACGAGTTCCTCAACACCCAGCTGTTCGGCACGATGGCTGAGGCCCAGGGCTTGGCCAACCGATGGCGCTTGGAGTACAACAACCTCAGGCCACATTCGGCCCTCCAGGGGCCTGCACGCCTGGAGGCAGCTCAACCAGCTGCTGCATAACCACCGACTCTCATTGCGCCTGCACCAATGAAGGGGATCACGTCAGAAATGTGGAATGGCATTTTGATAGCTAATTTGCTTGCAACCGCTGGATGGTCCTCTAACTACCAATGAATAACAACTGATGGTTCCGCATGGATTTGGCAACCCGAAGGTTGACGAAGGTGGCTAGGCTCAAGAGTTTTGATAGGTCTCCAAGAAACAATTGTCTATTACCGGCTAACATTGGTCCAGGAACTGAAGTGCAGATCATTAGGATGCGACAGTAATATGGCGTGAGCGGCAAAGAAGGTCCTCTGGTTCAATTATAGGCATATTAAGGCCGTATGCTTGCTGGTTAAATAGACTCACATATTTATAGAATAACGGTTCGACCTGGCGCCTATGTACATATATACTACTATGTTCGATAGCGGATAAGAGAGGTGGCTGCATAATCACGATCAACTTATTTGATAACAAACGACTGATACATAAGCATGCTCTTTGTTTGGCAGAGGGTGCGCAGCATACAGAAATAAACCGAGTTAATGTTTTACTGGGCAGGAATATTGGTCGATTGGAAGCGAAACCTCTAATGCAGGCACTAAGTAATACTAGCAGAAAAGCAGGCGCCTAAGGTCTAAAGCTGTTGTGGAGCTTATATTCCAATTGAAATATCTGTTGCACTCCACAGGAAAATCAAGTTCAACAAGGATATCATTTATTGTTTGAGGGGTGTGATCACAGGATATAAAGGATAGATATTCGTCAAGGGCATCGGCGAGCTCCTCTGGAGTTAGTGATCTGTAATCTACGTAACGAACAAGACAATCAGAAGTTAGCTCCCAGTTATTAACAAATAAAGTAATGCGCCGATCAATAGATAAATGGGAGATATCCTGCTTAAGGAAAAATCGCTTAGTCGCAACTAGGTGATGGGGGCCAAGCATCATTTCATTGGGCATGTGAGGCCAATCAGTTAATAGGGCACAGTAGTTAGCCATTTTGCATAGATGCACCATTCCACTTGATGTCCCAATAAAGAATTTCGCCTTTTCGTATTGATCCCATTGATTGACAATGCCTGCAGGAGTATCTGCCACAATAGTTTCAGCACCATCGAGATTCACAGTGATAGGGTCGGCAGTAAGAATGAAAACTTTGTAGCCTAATCCAACAAGCCTAGAAACGAGCAGTTGATAGTTGAATGGGTCGACACTTCTAATGCCCATTCCTGGATTTTGCTCATTATTCTTATAGCTTCCACTTCGGATGTGCATACATACAATATTTTCTCGGCTATGGTCTAGTGAAGGCATTGAGGATTCGATGGCTTTCCTATTATGTGCAGAGAGGAAAAAGAATCTAGGGTCACTATTCCATGCCTTTGCAAACCATTCTAAGGGTTTGTTGATAGTATCAATAAATGGGGTGTGTTTAACCTTCTGGATTCCAGCTCCTAGTCGTTGCTCCAAAAAACTAGATAGGCCATATCCGCTGTCGATAAACTCAAGCGACATGTCAGTATCCTTATGACCAAAAAGCCTTAGAACTGTTATCCAATCCATTGAAACCATATAGTGGCCTATTGCCATATTATAGGCAGGTGTGAATATTGGGCTGGGGTCATCTAAAAGTATAGAGTCATCTAGGGATATATTCATATAAGAGCCTCTCGCTAACTGATTTGCAGATTCTTGAGCAAAATATGCCAGTTTTCCAAACTGTGGGTAAAGTCTATAGGCAGTCTTAGCATATACAGATGTGTCCCTAAGATAATCCATGTACCGAGCAAGTTCCCAGCAGGTTAAGGGATATTCAATAGCATCATCCATCATGGCTTGGTACATTTCTATGCACATATTGTCGGGCTGATGCATTGGGTGTATGTGCAGAAATGGCGAAGCCAGCATTTGACAAAAATCAATGACTTGTCTGACAAATGGGTTGATAGCGCGTATTTGGTAAAATGGTATACAACTTGCTCCGTCTCCATACCCTCGGATAATATCAATAGATAATGCGCCTCGAATATAAAAAATATGGTGCGAGCGCCAGCACAACTCAGCTCTTAAGAGTTTGTCCATAATCTAAGTAGATCATTTCATATTTACCGTAGCATAACGCGAAATGTTTCCCTTCAATACAACAAAAGGTTGTGAGCAAGAAAGTATAACCAGGTGTTAAAATATCGAGAAAGGGAAAATTGCGCATAGCAGGCATTCAAGTGGACATTTAATACTTCGATGATGATTTATCTGTGTAGCTCACGAAGATGCACTCTTGCCTACATTGCAAAGGCTTTTCTTATGCAAGAAGGGTTGAGATGCGTTATATCATGCCAATCCAGCCAGCGATACAAAATGGAATGAACAAGCTTTTTAATGCTAGCCAATGAACGGACACTCAAGTAGAACAGTTTAGCAAGCAAAACCTGTGAAAAAAATGCAAGGGTCCTTGTCCTGTAAAGCGTAATCAGAATCAAGGGATCATCAACTTTTAAACGGTTCTATAACCGTCCATAAGAAGCCGATGGGCTGGAATACATATGATGGTTATGTATACACGCTGACACGTATAACGTTAATTAATAAACATAAGATTGCGGATAAAGGCTTATACCTACTCTTTATTGGCGCACAGCAGAACGCGGCCTGATGGACCTTCGATCCGCCAATGCCATTTGGCCCCTGCAATGGTTATGGTTCGGTTGGTAGTGGGCTGAGGTGGGTGCCTTTTATTGGACAGTTTCAGCCCCTGACATCGTTAACTCCGGGCGGGAGGAACAGGATTTGGTCTCAGTGTAGATCTCATGGGGAGTTCTGCCACCCAGTGAGCTGTGCGGTCTTACATGGCTGTACCTCCAGAGGAAGCGGGCCAGCCTGATTTCCGCCTCCCAGCCATCGCTGTAGGCGTGCAGGTACACCTCCTCGTATTTGACCGTTCTCCACAACCTCTCCACCAGGATGTTGTCGTAGCAGCGCTTCCGGCCTGACCAGCTGATCTTGATTCCCTCTCCCTGCAACCTGCCCACGAAATCGGCGGAGGTGAACTGACAGCCCTGGTCGGAGTGGAAGATCTCTGGCCTGCGGCCACCTCCCAGCGCCATCTCCAGAGCATCGAGACAGAACTCCGTGTCAAGGCTGTTGGAGAGCTTCCAGCTGAGAACGTTTCTGGAGAACAGATCCACGATCGCCACCAGGTAGAGGAACCCTTTCTGCAGCGGGATGTCGGTGATGTCTGTGGCCCAGACCTGATCCACAGCCGTGACCAGCCGGAAGTCCACCAGACAGGGGAATCGCTCCGATGGATCTCCTGGAACCGTGGTGCGTGGCTTCTGATAAATCGCCCGTAAACCCATGCGCCGCATGAGGTTTCGTACCCGATCGCGGCTGATCGGGATCCCCTCTGTGGCCAGGTAGTCCACGATCCGGCGGCTACCGCTGCAGGGATCCTCCAGGTAGAGAGCGTCGATCCTGGCCATGAGCCGCAGCGTCGATTCACGCACCGGCATCGGCCGGTAGTAGAGCGTGGATCTGGGCAGGCCCAACAGCGCACATTGGCGGCTGACGCTGAGCTCTGGGTGGTCGTGATCGACCAGCTTTCGCAGTTCACGGGCATCAGAGCAGCTGAGACTTTTTTTTGAGCCACTCCAGCTCCATCTGCAGCCTGCCGATCTGCTGGAACAGCTCTGCTTCCTTGGCCTGGCTCTCGCCGGTGTCCTTGGTTTTCTTGCTCCTGGTGAACAGCTCACTGGCGCCATCCAGGAGCTGCCGCTTCCACTGGCTCACCTGGATCGGGTGGATGGCGTGGTCGGCGGCGATCTCCTGGATCGTCTTGCGGCCACTGATCGCCTCCATGGCGACTCTGGCCTTGAACTCGGGGCTATGGGTGCGGCGCTTGCTCATCGGTGGGAGCCCCTTTCAGGGGCGGTACCCCGCCTCAGAGGTTAACGATGGGTCCTGTCCAGAAAAACCAGTCCACCTCACGGATCTGCTTCCCATCCCAGACCAGCTTGCCTCAGTATCTTTTTACTTCCCCGTTTCTGAATGGCTAGGTCCCATTGGTACGCTATTCCATTCTAGCAGCAGACTTTGATTTATGCTCTGTTTAGACTCCTGCGACTTCTTTGACACGTTTGTTGGTATTAAACGCCTTCATGATCAAGTCATTCCGGGCCGAATTAATCTATGATTTTTCCCTCCCTTCCCGCTCTTTTTCTCCCTAATACTCCTTTATGCGTATCTATCCTGTCTTAGATTTAACCTTGCGCTTCCTCCCAAATACCAGAGCATTTTAAGCATCTAAAGATCTATAGTTTTTAGCGCGGACCCTCAGAGTAATCCAGCCAACCTCATTTCTTGATATTAAGAAATCGATTCATCTCTACACCTCTTGCTTTAGAATACTGCTTGCTATTGTATCTACTTCCAGGCACTCAGGCTCGAGTTGCCCCTGTCTTTTAAATTTACTATTATCTGCACCCAAGGCTGCATTTAGTTGAATAAACTTCTCCGTATGGATAGGAGGTTATACCTTTATTTGTTATCTATTTCAAGATAAGTTTGTCTGTGCTGCAGTAGTCGCCAAATAGCCCCAAGATGCCTATCTTATCCTGACTGATGGATAATGCCGTGTTTATGCACTGCCCCTCTTTTCTGTGATTTTTCAACTTTTAAATTTACGCCTCTTCCGATACATCATCAATCTTTTCACCCATAAATAATAGATTAAAGTCGCTTATCAGCTCCACTATGTTTCTTCGGCGGGCTGGTAATATTGCCATTATACTCTTCAGTATGTCGCTATAAGCATTTTTAAATAACTAGTGCTAATTGTATTCTCTATTCTGAGAATATACTTTGCCATCCTTTCTATTTGCTCATCTACTTTCAATTCTGGTATTATTTCTGTATCTGCAAACTTCAGTTTTTCAAGCCTCTCTGGATTCAACACACCTAGTATGATGCATACCCATTTCAGATACAATATTGGCGTAAGCAATACTATCCTCTCAGACAGAACCTGACGCTCATCTTTTCTTAGCGCTCGAAGCATTGGCGATTTGGTGCTATTAACAATTGCTCTCGGTTGAATCCAAAAATCTATAACAGTTTTGGCCGGGTCATCCCAACCTGCAAATTCAAAGTCTATGAAGTGAATGCTAGACTTACTTTTAATTGCGTTGTGGTACCCAAAGTCACTCGGTGATATGCGTAATAGTTCTTGGTTAATCTCATCTTCAAGCTTTCCATTGTTTATCTGTTCAGACACTCTCTTTGCCTGCTTTTCCAATTCATCATAAATCTTGTGCAATATTGTTCTTACAAGATTTCTTTTTCTAATGCTTACTAAGCTAGTATCCATTGACTTAATTCTTTTTTTCGTATTCTCAATGTGTTGAGTTATTCTCCTGTAGCCATCGGCAGCATTCATGCTTATAGAATCACCTACGTTGTCTTTTCGACAATTTAATCGCTTGTAGAAATCTACTGCCGCACTGACCTCTTCATTTGAAGCGATATGATTTTCTAATGGAGTATCCCCACTCAGGTACTCGAGTACTAGACACCTTCTCTGATGATCAACTCTGCATAGCTTTGGGACGTATTGAGGCGCTCTACCTGAGGCAAACCTAAGGAATTCTACTTCGGCCTTCATGCCATCCCTCCTTAAGCCGACTGATGGATACGCTTTTATAATCCAAAACTTACCTTCTTTGCCGCAGCGATATACGCTGTTGTTCATACCCCCCTTCATCCTTACTAAACTCTCGGGATCTTGACCAAGTTCCTTTGCCCAGAATACAGCAAAATCGCATTGGACCTCGTCGAAAGAGTTTTTCACTGGCGATCAATAATCCAAACCAGTTCGCACCACCTTGTCATTTTGAACATTCCTTGGAATACTTTCTCTGTGCCTTGATATAATGGATCAAAGTGAATAGGTATAGTCCTCTCGGGAAACATTGGAAATAGTAATACGCTTTCAAGATCATCTACAAATACATCGCATTCTAAGTCCCTTATTTTTTCAATCTTTTCATCTAACGACTCCAGAAAGTATATGTCTCTGATGTCGAAGCTTCCGCCTAGATCCTTGTGATCACCGTTCAAATTTCTGTAAATCCACTCATGGGCTGCGCCGTGCAGATCGTATTTCGGCCCCTCGTATGGTTCCTTTGTCCGGTGACTGACAATAACAAAATCGTGACCTTCGCTAGTTAGTTTTAAAATTGCTTCATTCGCCCCCTTGAAGGGTCGTGCATGGCGCATTCCTGGTCCATAAAGCTGGCCTTGAAAGGCAGTCCACTCGGATTCACGACCTTCGCTGCGCAGGTAATCGCGCAATCCCAACTTGGTGCGCGGTACCTCCTCAGGCGTATGAAACAGTTCGTCAGCCAATCTTGAAATTGCCTGATCATAGCAAACAATTGTGTTGTCGAAATCTAGCCCTATGCGCATGGTATTATGTAGTGAATTCCTTGCGGAACGATCTCGCTAGTCCATCCGCGTCAATCTCCAGCAGCCGCCGTGTGTAGCTCTGGTTACCCAGTTCATGCAGAAAAACATCCGGCACCCCGAGCCGCTTCACACGAATAGATGCCCCCTCGTGTTCCGCTAACCACTCCAGCAGGGCACTGCCTAGGCCACCAGTAATTCCGTGTTCTTCCAAGCTCATCCAGCGTGTAAAGCGTTGCGCCATTACCTCCAAGAAGCCTGTGTCTAGAGGCTTGACTCCACCAAGGCTTGCGACGGCAACCGAAATCCCTTCACCAGCGACCATCTCTGCAGCCTTGACGGCCTCAGCAATGATTGGCCCCACTCCCAATAACAGCAGATCATTTCCCTCCTTTAACATATTTGCCTTGCCTATTCCTAGCCTAGATGATGTGGTGTGTAGTGGTGGCTCCCCTTTTTTACCAATACGCATATACGTGGGATGTGATGCATAGATTGCCTGGCGTAGCTGTGCCACCAGTTCAGCACTGTCAGCAGGGGCAACCACATTCAGGCCTGGCAGGGTACGCAGTATGGCCATATCTTCTAGTGAGTGGTGTGTCGGGCCCAGTTCTGAGTATGAGAGTCCTGACCCAGTCCCCACGATAACCACTGGCGCTTGGTGATAAGCTACTCCTACTCGTATTTGCTCTAGGCAGCGAGTTGTGACGAAAGGTGTAATCGTATATACCACTGGACGCAAGCCACTCAGAGCCATTCCGGCGGCCACGCTCATCATGTTGGCCTCAGCTATACCGCAGTTGAAGAACCGTTCCGGCGCCACTTGCTTGAAGTGATCAAACATTCGGTTCCCGATGTCACCAGACAATAACGCTATGTCACTGTGTTCAGCGCCAAGGCATGTCATTTCGCGGGCAAACGCGTCGCGCATCATTCAAACTCCAATTCCCTGAGTGCTGCTTCTAGCTCATCTGTGTTGGGGGTGCGGTAGTGCCAATTGTTGTCGTCTTCCATGAACGACACACCCTTACCCTTCACCGTGTGTGCAACGATTACGCTGGGTCGTTTTTCTTCTGCGCGGGCTATGTCCAACGCTGCTTTGATGGCTTCGAAATTGTGTCCGTCGATTTCTTGAGCATGCCAGCCGAAGGCTTCCCATTTGCCTGCTAGTGGATCGAGTGCCATGATTTCTTGGCTCCGGCCTGTGGCCTGCCATTTATTGTAGTCGATAATTGCGGTTATTGTGTCAACTTTCTGTGCTGCCGCAAGCATGGCTGCCTCCCAAATGCTGCCTTCATTGCATTCGCCATCACTTAGCAGGGCGTAGCAGCGTGTTGGCCGTTTCTGGATACGTGCTGCTAGCGCCATTCCCAGCGCCATCGGCAGACCATGACCCAATGACCCGGTAGCAGCCTCTATGCCGGGTATGTACCCCGGTTTTGGCGGATGCTCGTGGAACACGCTCCCTGCTTTACCGAAAGCCTCCAGGTCCTTCAGGTGAAAAAAACCACACTCGGCCAATACCTGAAATAAGATCGGTGCGCTATGACCTTTGCTCAGCAGGAAGCGATCGCGATTACGATCCTCCGGTTCTTCTGGATCGATGCGCAGCTCATGGCAATACAGAGCCACTAGTATTTCCACGCAAGAGAGACAGGATCCTAAGTGGGGGATTTTTGCATTTGCAGATGTGGTCACCAGCCTTTGGCGCATCCTCATGGCCGTGTTTTTTAGTTCAGTCGTGCTCATCTGTATCGGTGCGGATGCTTTCATGAGGGACCCTCCGGGGTAGCTAGATCTAGACGGCGCATCCACTTCACGGTGTAGCAGGATTCGTCATCTGGCAAGTTATTCCGATGGAATGCTTCAGCGATCTCTCTGATGGCATCGCTAACGCTATGGGTGGGATTGAAGCCGGTTTCCAACAGTTTTCTTGAATCTTGCCTATACGAGCGTGGATCGTTAGAAGAACTTACAATGATCTCAGCTCCGACCTTCATCTTCACTCTCTCGGCGATGTCGATAATTCTGATGTTTTCGAATCCCGCGTTGTAGCACCCACTTGGGATCTCGGGATGGGCTATGAAATGGCGGTATACATTGGTAATATCTTGAATATGAATATTTGGCCTAGTCTGATCGCCACCGAAGACAGTAATGAGTCCGTTTTTGAGCGCTTGATAGGTGAGCATGTTTACGCTTACATCTAAGCGCATGCGAGGCGACACCCCACACACTGTTGCCGGACGGATGCAGTGCACTTGCATCTTGTCCTGATATGACAGGAATACACGCTCGGCCACCATCTTTGTTTTGTTGTATACCGAGATCGGAACCAGGGTGAGGTCTTCCGTCACTTTCGGTTCATCTTTGACCCCATACACGCTGCCGGAGCTGGCAAAGATGAACTGCTTCACGCCTGCACGAACGGCTCGATCAGCCAGTTGCTGGCCGGCTAGCACGTTCACTTCCCAGCTGAGAGTTGGGTTGAGCTCCACTGCTGGGTCGTTCGCGATGTTGGCCAGGTGAATGATCGCGTCTACCCTCTCCAGTGGAATGGCGTCGATGTCTCGGATGTCAAGTTGGAGGTTGGTCAGATTGGGATGCTGCTGCAAATGGTTGCCAAACCATTGCGTATCTACACTTACCACCTCATGGCCATCGGCCAGCAGGAGCGGTACCAACACTGAGCCTTTATAGCCGCAGCCTCCGGTAACAAGAATTTTCATGCTTTGTGTTGATAGTTCCAGGAAATGGTTTGGAGCTGGTCGAGATGGTCATCCACCCAGGCCAGGGTTTCTTTGAGTCCTTCTTTAAGGCTCACCTGTTCACTCCAGCCGAAGGTCCCACGGACGGCAGTACTGTCAAGCAAATAGCTCTGATCTTTGCCTAGACGTTCGCCGCTGTCCTCCACCACGGCACTGAACTTGGCACCACAGAGTTCACAGATCTGTTCCACGAGAGCGCGGATGCTGATCGGTTCACGAGTGGAAAGGTGCCAGACGCTGCCAGGATCAGCCTCTAGTGCCAACCGTAGCGTGGCCTGCATCGCATCACGAATGTGGATGAAGCATCGTTCGGAGTAGCCGCCGCCATGGAGCTGCATTGGTATGCCGGTGCGGGCACTCAGCATCGCTCGGGGAATGATCCGATAGAGCTGCTGGCCTGGACCATAGACATTAGCCGCACGTGTGAATACCACAGGAAAGTCATATGCCTTGTGGAAGCTGTGAAGATGAAGATCGCACGCAGCCCGACTCACTGCGTAAGGTGTGCTGGGTGAAAAGTTATTATTCTCGCGAATCCAACCCTCGTCCGTGCTACCGTACACTTCAGGTGTTGTTACATGCAAATATTTTTGCAGGAAAGGGCGTCGCCGCAGCTCGTCATGTAGGGCAACCTGACTCACCACGTTGGTCTGATACCAATGTGTTGGGTTCAACCAGCTCTCTGCCACCATCCCCTGGGCTGCAAAGTTAACGATGATTGCAGGCTGCACATGATCGACGAGCTCAAGCAGAGCGGCTAACTGGTTGTTGAGGTCAATCGCTTGGAATGCAAAGTTCTCTGTCTTAGCAAGCGGCACCCCTGATGTTGCTTCAGGCCAGCGATAGGGCAGAAAAACACTGTCAGGCTCTTCGGAGCGGCTGACTCCCCACACCTGATGAGCCGCTCTTAGCGCTTCTGCCACGAAGTTAGAGCCACTGAAGCTGTTGCTGCCAATGACAAGGATCTTCATGTTCATGGTGCCAGTGCCTCCACCAGGCTGTTGCGCAGTGTCTCGGCCGCGATCGGTGTATTGCCCATGGTTTCGACGGTCAGTCCTGCCATGCAACAGGCCAGGGCAGCCGTTGTCATCATTGATTGTCTGCAGGCCAAGCCCGTGGCCATCACAGCGAGCACTGAATCCCCCGCCCCTGCTACGTCCAGCGGATTCACCGACAGTGCCGGGAACGGCTGTCTGTGTATCTGTCCATTGCTGTCGCGGTCATAAGCAATGAAGCCCTCTGCTGCGAGCTTGATCAGCAACCTTTGACAACGGGTCCTTTCCAGTAATTGTTGGCTCAGGCTTTCGAGGCCACTGTCCTTGTCTTGCAATGCTAAGCGTAGCTCCCGCTCGTTGGGGCAGAGTAGGGAAAAGTTTTGGAAGCGGGTGATAGATCCTATTTGGCTGCTGCACTGCAGATCACCAAATAACAATAGGTTGTACTGCTCCGCGAGCTCTGTCACAGATTTGAGCACTCGTGGGGTTACTACCCCATAGACAAAATCGGAGACTACAATTCCGTGGGCGTTAGGGGCCAAGTCCTCTAACTTGGCTATCAGCTGTGCCTCAATGGCCGCATCGAGATTGTGCTGCTCGAGCCTGCTCACGCGAAATAATTTCTGGTTTTCGACCACATAGCGCTTTTTGAACGTGGTGGGCCTTGAAGGGTCGCGCGTCAGGGCATCACCGATGCCCTGGGCTTTGAGCTCGCGCTGGACCAGCTCGGCGGTGCTGTCGTTGCCAACGACCGACACCAGATCGCACTGGGCCCCTAACGCTCGGATGTGAGCGGCTACGACAGCTGCAGCACCAATGAAGTTACGTTTAGCTAGCTCCCGCACCACTACCACGGGTGCCTCGGCGCTCATGCCAATCGCTTCGCAGGCTGCGTATTGGTCAACGATTGTGTCGCCCACCACGATCAGGCGTGATTGAGACCAAGCCTGCATCGAATCCACCAGTTGCCCATAACTAAGCCCTTGACGTTTGCAAGCTGTCTGGAATTGTAGTCGGCGTTGCAGGCGCAAGTCGCGCTCAGGAGTGGTCAGCAGCTCGGCGCTGGCGTAGTGCACATCGCCGGCGTGGAACTGAACAGTTCCGCCTAGTGTTTGAAGCAGAGCTAGTGGTTGATGAAGTTTTGCTGATTTCTCCAGTTCGGTACCGAGTACCAAGATTGCTGGTTTGAGCTTGTTGATGGCCGGGGTCAGATCATCGTCTTGGAGCAGCACGATGGTGTCTGCCAGGCCCAACAGGGCCAATGCTTCAGCACGCTCTTGTTGATTGAAGGGTAAAGGATTAGACTGAGGATGGCATATATCTCCTACCAGTGCCACCACCATTTGTGGTCCTAGGCTGCGGGCATGTTGCAGGTAACGAATGTGCCCCGGGTGAATCGTGCTGAAGTGGCCATAGCTCAGGACACATCCATGGCAGTCCAGCGCCTGATTTAGCGGCAAGAGGCGCGTTCTCAAAGCTGCAGCATCACCCTGCCGGCAGTGCTGCCATCACGCATCGCGGCGATGGCGTCATTGATCTGGTCCAGCGGGTACCGGGCGCTCACAAACCGATCGAGCTGTAGGCGACCCTGCTGCATCAGGCGCATATAGCGAGGAATGTCCCTTTGGGGCTGGCTTTCACCACCCTGAGAACCCGTGAGCACCTTACCGAAATGAAGTGGCAAAGTGTAAAGGTTCGCGGAATGGCCCTGGCGCGGTACACCCACCAAGATGACACGTCCCTGACTGTGGGTGAGCCGGTAGCCCTGCTCGATCACGGTCGGTGAACCCGTGTTGTCGATGAATACATCCAGAGGCTGCCCCGCCAACGCCTCTTGGATGCAAGATTCGGCATTATCTCGACTGCTGTTGATGCAGTGGGTGGCCCCCAGCCGTCGGGCTAATTCAAGTCGGCTGTCAAACAGATCAACTGCCACAATCACAGAGGCCGACACCAGAGCGGCGGCCTGGATGATGTTCAGGCCTATTCCTCCGGCTCCAAAGATCACCACCGATTCACCCATTTTGAGCTTGGCATTGTTTTCAATGACGCCAAAACCAGTGGTGATCGCACAACCAAACAGCGCTCCGGCTTCAGGGTCAGTTGTCGCCGGTACTTTGGTGCAGCGGTTTTCGCTCACCACGGCATGGCGGTTGAAGGTGGTGACCCAACCGGCGTTGAGGGGCATGCTGCGCCATCGGTATTGGGGTGGGTCGGCCTGAATTCCAGCACCTGGGCGCCAATGCAGCACCACGGTGTCTCCGGCTTGCACATGCTTGACCCCAGGGCCCACCTCGAGCACAGTGGCAAACCCTTCATGCCCCATCAAATGGGGCAGATAGCGATCTGGGCCTTTGACGCCGTCGATCTCCCCCAGTTGAGAACCGCAGATGCCGCTCACATGAATATGCACCAGCACTTGGCCAACGCCCAAATCGCTTGGCAGTTCAATCGTGTCGACCACCAGCGGCTCGCGTTGGGCCACAAGGATTGCGGCTTGGGTGGTTGTGGGGCGTTCCGGCGTCATTCGAAATAGATGAACGAGTGATCGCCACTGTAACCCGTATGGTTGAACCACCAATCCCATTCTTTGGGTGTGTTGAACGCTTCGCAGGTGACTTGCCAATAGAGCAAATTGGCTTTTTCTTGCTCGTTGCGATAGCTCTCAACGCAGAGGTATTTATTTGATTTTCCCACGCGCTCCATCTCTCTGAGGGCCGTATCTAGATTGTAGGCGTGTAGGTTATGCAGCGTTGTGATTGAAATCACCAGGTCAAAGTAATCATCGGGCCATGGTAATTCGGTGGCGGATCCCACTTGTAGTCGATCATGAATCTCTTCTTTGCTGTTGGCAATTGCATAAGGAGAAATGTCGATGCCGTAGATCTCCGCATCGGGAATCACCTTCAGAAAGTCGTACAGCAGAAAACCCTTGCCGCAGCCAATATCCAGGATC
>Ga0194123_10003451_pt1 | contig 18956 bp, 14 predicted proteins | sample TA2MahsurfametaG_5_FD_155479 | JGI IMG/M metagenome (GOLD analysis project Ga0194123, IMG submission 155479) | Freshwater microbial communities from Lake Tanganyika, Tanzania - TA2015023 Mahale A surface | ecosystem: Environmental > Aquatic > Freshwater > Lake | place: Tanzania: Lake Tanganyika... | reverse complement strand
AGCTGGGCCTTGTCGAAGTCGGGCCAGAAGACGGAGGCGAAGACGATCTCGGCGTAGGCGGACTGCAGGAGCAGGAAGTTGCTCAGGCGGAACTCGCCCGAGGTGCGGATGATGAGGTCGGGGTCGGGCAGGCCGGCGGTCTGCAGGCGCGCCTCGACCGCGGCCCAGTCGACGGACTCGGCCGTCAGCCGGCCGGCGGCGACGTCGGCGGCGAGCGACCGGGCGGCGGCGACGATCTCCTGGCGGGCGCCGTAGTTGAGCGCGACGACCAGGCTGAAGGCGGTGTTGCCCTGGCTCGACCTGATCACGTCCTCGAGCGGCACGCGCACGAAGTCGGGCAGGGCGGTGACGTCGCCGATGACGTGCAGGCGGACGTTGCGCTTCTCGAGCCGGGCCAGGTGGGCGCGCAGGATCCACTCGCCGAGCTTGAACAGGCCGCTGACCTCCTCGAGCGGGCGTTTCCAGTTCTCCGCGGAGAACGCGAAGACCGTGAGCGTGTTGACGCCCGCGTCGATGCAGGCGTCGACGATCTCGATCAGGCGTTCGGCGCCGCGGCGGTGCCCTTCGAGGCGCGGCAGGCCCTTGGCGGCGGCCCAGCGGCCGTTGCCGTCCATGATGATGCCGATGTGCCGCGGAGGCGCGGACGGGACGGAGGGGCTGGACGCGGGGGACGACACGTGGCCGGAGGATGGGCTACGCGGTTCGCGTCTGGCAACCGCGAATCAACGCTCGTCGGCCGCCACCAGCACCCCGGGGAAACCGGCCTGCCGGGCCAGTTCGCACACCTCGAGGAACATCTGCATGGTCAGCGACGCGTCCGCCTTGATCAGCACCGGGCGCGTCGAGCCGCCGGAAGCGGCCACGCGGCGCAGCTCGGCGCCCAGGCCGGTGCGGTCCATGACGCGGCCGGCCACGACGTACACGCCGGTGCCGCGGGCGGAGACCAAGGTGACCGTCAGGGAAGTGCGGGCGAGGTCGGGGCTCGTCGTGCGCGGGGTCTCGAGGGCGGACGTGACGGCCCCGGGTCGCTGGTCGAAGCCCACGTACATGCCCGGCGCGAAGATGAATTCGGCCGAGAGGACGTAGGTCAGGGCGGCGCAGACGAGCGCGAGGGCCAGGGGCGCGAAGTCGAGGCCGCGTTCGGCGGGGCGGACTTTCTCCAAGACTCCGAGGGGCGTGCGCATCTCAGGGCTGGCGCGGTTTCTCCTCCGGCAGTTCGTGGCGCACGAAGGTGATGATGGAATGGGCGGCGATCTCCATCTCGGTGACGATGGAGCGGACGCGGCCGACGAGGAAGTGGTGGCCGAGGGCGCAGCCGGCGGCGAGGACCAACGCGAAGCCCGCGGTGGCCAGCGCGCCCTGCACGCCGAGGAGGAGCCCGTCGGCCGAACCGTAGACGCTGCCGTCGCGCAGCGCGGTCGCGAGGTCGAAGCCGGCGAAGACGGCGCCGGCCAGGCCGAGGAGCGGGGCGACGCGGCCGATGGCGGCGATGGTGCCGAGACGACGCTCGAGCACGGGCAGTTCGAGGAGCGCGGCTTCGGTCGCGGCGGCCCGCATGGCTTCCTCGCCGGAACCGGCGCGGAGGAGCGCGGCCTTCACGACGCGGGGCACCGGGCCGGGCGATTCCTCGCAGGCCGCGAGCGCCTCGAGCGGGCGGCCGGCGCGCAGGTTGTTGCGGACGCCTTCGATGAAGTCCGACGAAAGGACGAGGCCGCGATGCAGGAAGAGCGCGCGTTCGACGACGAAGACCAGGGCGAGGAAGGCGAGGACCAGCAGGAGCCACACGAACGGACCGGCGTCGAAGGGGAAGGAGAAACGCTGGGAGGCGAGGAGCATGGGGCTTACTTGGGAGTGGACGACGAACCGCGGAGGGTCGCAAGTTTGCTTTCGGCCGTGGCCTGGCCGGGAAGACGGCTCAGCCCGGCGGGGAGGCCTTGGTTGACGGCCACCAGGATGGAGTAGGCGGCGATGGCTTCCGCCCGGTCGCCGTCCTGTTCGCAGAGCTCGCCCAGCAGCAGCACCGCGCGGGCGAGCCAGAGCCGTCCTTCGGCGGAGAAGCGTCCCGCCGCGTCGGCGGGCCGTTCGCCGCGGAGCGCGCCGACCGCGCGGAGGAGCGCCTTGCGGGCCTCGGCGCGCGTGGCGGCGGCCTCGGAGCCGGTCTCCGCCTTGGCGCGTTCGGTGAGCGTCAGCGCCCACTTGTGCCAGGCCTCGGTCTGCGTGTCGGCGGAATCCTTCGACCAGGCTTCGGCGATGCGCTCGTAGGCGGCCGCCGCGCGGGCAATGCGCTGCCGGTCGAGCTGGCCGTTGCGGTCGCGGCGCAGCTGGGCGAGGCCGAAGAGCGCGTCGGCGCGGGCCATCTCGGCCAGCGGGCGGGCGGGGTCGGCGGGGCGGTCCCGGATCAGGCCGTCGAGGACCAGCAGGGCCTTGTCGAACTGGCCGAGCGAGCGGAGGATCTCCGCGCGGCGGAGCGTGACGCGGGTGAGGAGCGGGCTGAGCGGGTAGGTCTCGGTGAAACGTTCGAGCAGCTCGACGGCGTCCTTGAGCTTGCCTTCGCCGGCGGTCGGCGCCTGCAGGGCGGCCTGCTCGGCGGCCTCATAGAGCCCCAGCGCGGCGAACTCCGCCAGCGTCGGCTCGCCTTGGAATTCCTTGGCCAGCGCCTCGAATCGTTCCTGCGCGTCGGCGTGCCGGCCGACCGACGCCAGGTGGCGTCCCTCGACGAGGTAGGAAGCGGCGGCCGCGGGCACCTTGCCGAAGCGGCGGCGGAGCGCCACGAGTTCGTCGAGTCCCTGCGCCGAGCCGGCGTTCAGGGCGGTGCGCGCCTTCAGCAGGGCCGCGTGGCCGCGGAGTTCGGGGACGGCCCGGCGGAGTTCGCCGAGCGCGGCGTCGGCGGGCAGGTTCTCCAGCCGGCGGTCGATCTCGGCCGCGAGCTGGCCGGCCTGCGCGAGGCGGCCCTGGGCGATGGCGAGCAAGGCCGCCTGCCAGGTGAAGCGCAGCGCGTAGTCGGCGCGCGCGTCGGCGAGCAAGGGGCGCAGGCGGACGAGGGTCTGCTCGGCCTCGGGGGCGCGGCCGGCCTTGCGCGCGTCCTCGACGAGGCTCCAGGCGGCGGACCAGAGCGGCTCGCCCGTGCGGGTGCGGCGGGAGCGGGCGGTCTCCTCGATGACGCCCGCCACTCGCGCCCAGGCGGCGGCGTCGTCGCTCGTCTCGAGCAGGCAGAGCACGCGCTGGTGGAAGGCGTCCTCGGCGAGGCGGATGTCGGCGGCTTCCAGCTGCAGGGTCGCGTAGGCTTTCTCCGCGAGCGCGAAGTCCTTCGCCAGGAAGAGGCAGTCGGCCGCGGCGATGCGCAGGCCGGCGCGTTCCGGTTCGACGCTCGCCTCGGCGAGGGCGGTGAGGTGGGTCGCGGCGAGGCGGAAGGAGCCGTCGCCCCAGGCGGCGATGGCCAGGGTGCGGGTCGCTTCGCGCGCGAGCGGGCTGGCGGGCACTTCGCGGAGGAGGTCTTCGGCGGCCTGCCGGGCCTTCTCGCGGCTGCCGGCGAAGAGCATGAGCTGGGCGCGGGCGAGGTGGATCGCGTCGAGCACCTGCGGGTCGCGCGGACAATGGTAGGTGAGCGAGCCCGGGTTCTGGCGGAGGAGGAAGTCGTTCACTTCGTTCGCCACCGCGCGGGTGTCGACGGTCCTCCCGGGTTCGGTCTCGGCCCGCGGGTCGGCGGCGGCGACGAGCGCGCGCAGGGCGGTGAGCCGCACGGCGACGTTGGCCGGATTGCGCGCGGCTTCCTTGAGGTGCTCCCGTCCGGCGGCGTTGTCCGCGCCGAGGATCAGGCCGGCGAGGAGGTCGGCCTCGGCCTGGCGGGGAGGCGGCAACGGGCCGGCCGCCGCGAGGGCCTGCGCCGCGCCCTTGGGGTCCTTACGTTGGGCGTGGGCGAGCGCGAGATTGCGGGCGTAGGCGTAGGCGAGGGGCGTGCCCCGGGCCCGTTCGGCCAGTTCGCGCAGGGCCTCGAGGGTGCGGTCCTCGACCTTGCCGGCGAGGATCGTGGCCCGGTAGCCGAGGAGCTCGATCCGTTGACGCTGCTCTTCGGAGACCGCGGTGCGGGCGATGGCTTCCTGGCTGAGCGTCGCGTTGAGGTTGTCGCCCTGCGCCGCGGCGATCATCCAGCGGAGGGCGTGGCCCCAGGCCGCTTCCTGGGGCGGCAGGCCGGCGAGGTCGAGTTCGGCCGACAGCTTGCGGGCGCCCTCGGCGTCGTTCTCGAGGAGGGCGAGCAGGCCTTCGCGCAAGGTCTTGCGGGCGGACTTCGGGAGGAATCTCAGCGCCGCCTTCGTCTCGGGCAGGCGGACGCGTTCGAGGGTGGCGGCGGTCAGGCCGAGTCCGGCGAGTTCCCGGGATTTCTCATCCAATCGCGGATCGGCGAGCAGCTGGGCGTAGAAGCCCGCGGCGGTCGAGGAGAGTCCCGCCGCCAAGGCCTGGTCGGCCAGGCCGAACAGCGCGCGGCCGTCCGGCCGGGCGGCGGCCCCGACGGGCGCGGCGGCGGTGAGGAGGTCGGGCGGGAGTTCCTGCGACACCGACCGGCCCGGCGCGAAGACGCCGAGGGCGAGGAGGGTGGCCAAGGTGAACCGCAGCATCGCCCGGACTATGGTCGGGGCGGGCCGGCGGGCAAGAGGCGAGTGCCGGCTCAGGCCTTGTCGAGGCCGAAGGCCGTGTGCACGGCGCGGACGGCGGCGTCGGCCTTGGCGGGCTCGAGCGCGACGGAGATCTTGATCTCGGACGTCGTGATGAGCTCGCTGTTGACGCCGACGGAGGCGAGGGCCTTGAAGAGGGTGCCGGCGACGCCGGGGTGGGAGATCATCCCGACGCCCACGATGGAGAGCTTCGAGATCTCGCCGGCGGAGCGGACGGAGCCCGAGCCGAGCTTCCGGAGGGTCTGGCCGACGACGGCCTCGACCCGGGAGAACTGGTCGGTGGTCACCGAGAAGGTCAGGTTGGCTTTGCCGTCCTTGCCCAGGTTCTTGATGATCATGTCGACGCTGAGGCCGGCTTCGCCGAGGTCGTCGAAGAGGGCGGAGAGCGCCTGCGGGTTGTCCGGCAGGTCGCTGACCGTGACGCGGGTCTGCAGGCGGTCGAGGGCGACGCCGGCGATGGCCGCGTCTTCAAGGGTCTTGTCGATGGCTTTCACGATGGTACCGGGTTGGTCGTTGAAGGAGGAACGGACCTCGAAGGGCACGTTGTATTTCTGCGCGAACTCGACGGAGCGCGACTGCATCACCTTCGAGCCGCTGGAGGCGAGCTCGAGCATCTCTTCGTAGGAGATCTCCGGCAGCTTGCTCGCGTTGAGCACGATGCGGGGGTCGGCGGTGTAGACGCCGTCGACGTCGGTGAAGATCTGGCAGAGGTCGGCCTTGATGGAGGCGGCCACGGCGATGGCGGTGAGGTCGGAGCCGCCGCGGCCGAGCGTGGTGACTTCGCCCTGCTCGGTGCAGCCCTGGAAGCCGGCGACCACGACGACCTTGCCTTCGTCGAGGCGGGCGAGCAGGTCGCCGCCGGTGATGCGGGTGATGCGGGCGCGGGTGTGGACGTCGTCCGTGAAGATGCCGGCCTGGGCCCCGGTGCGGGAGACGGCGGGGACGCCGATGGCGTGGAGGGCCATGACCGTGAGGGCGATGGTCTCCTGTTCGCCGACGGCCATGAGGACGTCCATCTCGCGCTCGTCGGGGAGCTTGGAAAGGGCCTTGGCGCGGGCGATGAGGTCGTTGGTCACGCCGCTGCGGGCGGACACCACGACGACCATGCGGTTGCCCTTGGACCACTGTTCCTTGATCTTGGCCGCGACGTTCTGGATGCGGTCGACGTTGCCGACGGAAGTGCCGCCGTATTTCTGGACGATGAGGGCCACCGGAGGGTCAGGATTCGGGGGAGAAGATGCGGAGCACGACCGGCTCCTCGAGCACCGTCTTGAGGCGGCGCAATTCTGTCAAGACCGCGGACATCCGGCGTTCGCTGACCGGATACGTCGAGAGGGTGACCGTGCCGCGGCCCTGGTTCGGGTGCTCATATTGGATGACGCGGGCGATGGACACCTTGTGCTTCGAGAAGACGCGGTAGATGCCTTCGGACACGCCGGCCTTGTCGAGCAACGAGAGGCGGAGGTAGAAGGGCGAGACGATCTCGTCGATCGAGGCCATGCGCAGGGCGCGGCCGGCCTTCTCGCGGGCGGAGAGGGCGTCGGGCGAGAGGGCCTGCGGGATCGCGCCGGTGAGGGCGGCGATGGCGTCGACGATGTCGCCGATGACGGCGGAAGCGGTGGCGTCGCCGCCGGCGCCGCGGCCGGTGAGCGTGGTGGCGCCGACGACGTCGCCGCGGAGGGTGATGCCGTTGTTGACGCCGGAGACGCGCGCGAGGATGTCGCGGTTCGGGACGAGCGAGGGGTAGACGCCGACGGTCATCCAGTCGGCCTTGAAGTCGCGGCGGATGACGGCGAGGTGCTTGAGCGCGAAGCCGAAGCGGCGCGCGAAGTCGATGTCGGCCGGGCCGATCTTACGGATGCCTTCGACGAGCGTGCGGGCGGGCGGGGCCCACTTGCCGTGAGCGAGCCAGGCGAGGATCGAGGCCTTGTGGAAGGCGTCGATGCCGTCGACGTCGAGCGTCGGGTCGGCCTCGGCGTAGCCGAGCTCCTGGGCCTCCTTGAGGGCGTCGGCGAAGGACAGGCCGTCCTCGCCCATGCGGGTCAGGATGTGGTTGCAGGTGCCGTTGAGGATGCCGACGATGAGCTCGAAGCGGTTGGCGACGAGGCCTTCGCGGATGGCCTTGATGATCGGGATGCCGCCGGCGACGCTGGCTTCGAAGAGGAACTGGCCGCCGTGGGCGCGGACGGCCCGGAAGATCTCCGGTCCGTGCTCGCAGAGCAGGGCCTTGTTGGCGGAGACGACGACCTTGCCGAGGCGCAGGGCGCGGAGGGTGAGTTCGCGGGCGCGGGTCGTGCCGCCGATGAGCTCGCAGACCACGTGGACCTTCGGGTCGTCGATGATCTCGTGGGGGTTCGTGGTGACCTTGGCGGCCGGGATCCGGACGGCGCGCTTCTTCTTGAGGTCGCGGACGGACGCCTTGCGGAGGTCGAGCTTCACGCCGAGCCGCGATTCGAGGTCGGCCTGCTTGTCGTGCAGGTGCTTCCAGACGCCTTGGCCGACGGTGCCGAAGCCGAGGATGCCGATGCCGATGGTGCGAGGGGCGGTCATTGCGAAAAGGTCAGGCCTGCTTGACGAAGCGGTTCTCGGTGCCGGCGAGGAGGCGGCCGATGTTGGAACGGTGCGTCCAGACGTTGAAGAGGGCGATGGCCGCCGCGAACCAGAACTCCGGCTGACGGAAGGTCAGGTTCGTCCAGAGCGGCAGCAGCCAGCAGGAGAGCGGCAGCGAGACGCCGAGGGCGATCGACGCGAGCGAGACGTAGCGGGAAAGCGTGAACACGAGGCCCCAGATGGCCGCGCCGATGAGGATCGGGACCGGGAGCAGCACGAGCAGGCCGCCGATGGTGGAGGCGACGCCCTTGCCGCCCTGGAACTTCAAGAAGCAGGAGAAGCAGTGGCCGAGCAGCGTGCCGACGAAGCCCGCGACGCAGACCGTGAAGTGGAGGTCGGCCGCCGCCGGCGTCTCGTCGACACGCAGCAGCAGGTGCGGCAGGCCGGCGCCGACGAAGCCCTTGAGGGCGTCGAGGGCGAAGACCAGGTTGCCCGGCCCCTTGCCGAGCACGCGCTTGACGTTGGTGGCGCCGGGGTTGCCGGAGCCCGCCTTCAGGATGTCGACGCCGTGCTTCTTCGCCACGAGCACGGCGAAGTTGACGGAACCGATGAGGTATCCGAGCAGGGCGAAGATCCCGATGGCCGCGAACATCGCTTAGGCTTCGATCAGCTTCGCGCTGACGATCGCCGGGTTGCGGAGGATCTCCGCGAGGGCGGCGTCACCGGGCGCGGTGTCGAGCTGGTAGACGGCGAGGGCGTTGGCGCCGCCGCTGCGGCTGAGGGCCATGTTGGCGATGTTCACGCGCTCCTTGGCGAGCAGGGTGCCGAGCGCGCCGATGATGCCGGGCTGGTCCTGGTTCTCGATCAGGAGCAGCTTGCCTTCGGGGATGAACTCGAGGGTGCGGCCGTTGACGGAGACGATGCGGGGCGACTGGGCCTTGCCGAGGACGGTGCCGGCGACGGAGACGGTCTTGCCGCCCGCGAGCACGGCCTCGACGAGGATGAGCTCCTTGTAGTCGGCCTCGGCGGAGGAGCGGACGGACTGGACCTCGACGCCGAGGGCCTTGAGCTTGCCCGGGGCGTTGACGTCGGTGACGCCTTCCACGATGCCGCGGAGGTAGCCGCGCTGGATGGCGCGGGCGATGGCGTGGGCGCCCTGGTCGGAGCCGGTGCCGAAGGTCGTCAGGCGGAGGGCTTCGATGCGGCCGGGGGCGGCCAGCTGGCGGGCGACGGCGCCGAGCTTCTGGGCGAGCGCGAGGAAGGGCTTGATCGCGGCGAGGGTCTGCGAGTCGACGGAGGGCAGGTTGACCGCGTTGGCGGGCGAGCCGCCGCCGAGGACGGTGATGGCCGCTTCAGCGACTTCGACGCCGACGTTCTCCTGGGCTTCGGCCGTGGACGCGCCGAGGTGCGGGGAGAGGTGGGCCTTCGGGAGGGAGCGGAGCGGGTGGTCCTTGGCGAGGGGTTCCTCGACGAACACGTCGAAGCCGCAGCCGCCGCACTTGCCGGACTTCAGGGCTTCGGTGAGCGCGGCCTCGTCGACGATGCCGCCGCGGGCGCAGTTCACGATCTTCACGCCCTTCTTCATCTTGGCGAAGGCGGCCTCATCGACCATGCCTTCCGTCGCGCCCTGCTTGCCCTTCTCGATGAGGGGCATGTGGACGGTGATGTAGTCGGAAAGGGCGAAGACTTCGTCGAGGGTGGCGATCGAGACGCCAAGCGCCTTGGCGCGGGCTTCGGTCAGGTACGGGTCGTAGGCGAGCACCTTCATGCCGAAGGCGAGGGCGCGCTTGGAGACTTCGGCGCCGATGCGGCCGAGGCCGAGGACTCCCAGGGTCTTGCCGAAGAGCTCGGAGCCGGAGAGGGTCTTGCGGTCCCACTTGCCTTCGCGCATGGACTGGACGGCTTCCGGCACCGGGCGGGCGAGGGAGAGGAGGTGGGTGAAGGTGAGCTCGGCGGTCGCGATGGTGTTGCCCGAGGGGGTGTTCATCACGATGACCCCCCGCTCGGTGGCGGCGTCGACGTCGATGTTGTCGACCCCCACGCCGGCGCGACCGACGCAGACGAGGCGCTGGGCGGCGGCGAGGACTTCGCGGGTGATCTGGGTCTCGGAACGGACCAGGATGGCGTCCACGTCCGTGACCAGTTCCAGGATCTTCTCCGGGGTGGAGCCGTAGGCTTCGACGACCTCATAGCCGGGCTGGGCTTTGAGGAGGGCGACTCCGGTGGGCGAGATCTTGTCGGCGACGAGTACCTTGGGCATGGCGTTGGCGTGTAAAAGTTTGCATCGAGTCATAAATGCCCGCCCAAGGCAAAGGCAAGCACCTACCCCGGTTCGTCCGTCATAGCCGGCTCAGAGCCGGCGATGGGCGTAATCCGCCAATTCGTAACATTCCGGGCTCATTTCTTCCAGAAAACGGCAGGGATCCAGCGGACGGTAGCCATCGCCGGAAGTGGCGAACCGGGGGGCGAACAGGAAGAGCATGTTCTCGGCGCGCGTGCAGGCCACGTAGAAGAGGCGGCGTTCCTCCTCGACGTCACCCTCGTCGATGGCGCGGGTGAGGGGGAGCAGGCCGTCGGCGCAGCCGAGCAGGAAGACGATCGGGAACTCGAGGCCCTTGGACTGGTGGATGGTCGTGAGGCGGAGCATGTCCTCCTCCGGTTCGGCCTTCTTGTCGGAGGATTCCCCGTTGAGGAGGGCCACCTGGGCGACGAGGTCGCCGACGTCCTCGAACTTCGAGGCGAAGCCGATGAGGCCTTGGAGGTCCTGCTCGCGGTCCCGCCAGTCGGGGAAGATCGTCTTCAGGAAGCCGCCGTACCATCCCTCGATGCAGACGCGGACCGTCTCGGCGGGCGTCCGGGCGACCTTGACGGCGTGCGCGTCCGCGGCCGCGGCGAAGAGGTCCGGCGCCGGCGCGGATGGACCGGGCTTGGCTTTGGCGGCCTCGAGGCCTTCGAGCATGTCCTCGAGCGTGATGGTCAGGTCGTTGTAGTCGTCCTTGGCGGATTCGGGCACGCGCCGGAGCACGGCGTCGGCGCGGAGCGCGCGGACGAGGCCGCGGCCCTGGACCGCGTCGGTCTCGCGCGCGGCCTTGCTGATCTTCTCCGCGGCGACCGGCCCGACCTTCGGCAGCAGGCAGAGCAGGCGGGAGAGGGCGACCTGGTCGAGCGGGTTGTGCACGAAGCGCAGATGGGCGAGGACGTCCTTCACGTGCGCGAGGTCGAAGAACTTGTGGCCGCTGGTGATGACGAACGGCACGCCCATGGCGTTGAGCTCCATCTGCAGCTCGAGCGACTGGTAGTGGGCGCGGTAGAGGATGTGCATGTCCTTCAGCGCGTGGCCTTCGTGGTGCAGCTGCATGAGCTTGCGGACCACGAGCTTCGCCTGCTGGGAGGTGTCGCCGACGGTGAAGACGGTGGGCGGAGGGCCGCTCGGGCGGACGGCCTGGAGGCGGCGGTCGAAGCCCTCGACGCGCGGCCGGTGGCGGAGGATCTCGTTGGCGAAGGCCAGGATCTCCGGCGTGGAGCGGTAGTTGGTGTCGATCGTGTGGATCAGCGTGCCCGGGTGGCGCTTCGGGAAGGCGACGATGTTCTCCCAGTCGGCCCCGCGCCAGGTGTAGATGCACTGGGCGTCGTCGCCGACGGCCATGATCTGGTGCTCGCTGGCGAGCAGGTCGATGATGCGGCTCTGCAGGCGGTTGGTGTCCTGGAACTCGTCTACTAGGACGTGCTTGAAGCGCTGGCGATAGTGGGCGAGGGCGGCCGGGTCGTGCTCCAGCACGTGGAGCCAGAGGCAGAGCAGGTCGTCGAAGTCGCAGAGGTTGCGCTCCTGCTTCGCCGCGGCGTAGGCGGAGCAGAACCGCAGCAGCTTCTCCGGCCCGCCCTTCATCCAGTCGAGGCGTTCGGTGAGGACTTCCTCGAGCGGCCGCAGCGTGTTGCGGGCGTGGGAGTAGGCGTCGAGGATGACGGCCGCCTTGGGGTTCGTCTTGTCCTTGATGAAGGCGCCGTCGATCGACTTCACGATCTCCGAGAAGAGCTGCTCCGACTCCTTCTGGTCGAGGATGGTGAAGTCGGGCGAGCGGGCGGCCACGGCGGCGTTGCGGCGGAGGATGCGCTGGCCGATCGAGTGGAAGGTGCCGCCCCAGAACTGTCCGCGCGGGACGCCCGTGAGGTCCTCGACGCGCTCCAGCATCTCCTTCGCGGACTTGTTCGTGAACGTCAGCAGGAGGATGTCCCAGGGCCTGGCGCCTTGGTGCAGCAGCCAGGCCACGCGGTAGGTGAGGGTGCGGGTCTTGCCCGAGCCGGCGCCGGCGAGCACCAGCGCGGGGCCGCGCGGCGAGGTCACCGCGGCGAACTGCTCGTCATTGAGCTCGGCGCGGAAGTCGACGGGGGGCAGGCCTTCCACGGGTCAACGGGCGGGTCGCTGGCGGCGATCCATCAGGCTGAACTTGGTGACCTGTTCGTCGGCGCGGTAGGAGGAGCGGACCAGGGGGCCGGACTCGACGTGCTTCACGCCGGCCTCGAGGGCGAAGGCCTTCCATTCGGCGAATTCCTCGGGCGTGACCCAGCGGTCGATGGGGGCGTGCTCCTTGCTCGGCGAGAGGTACTGGCCGATGGTCAGGATGTCGACGTCGGCGGCGGCGATGTCGCGGATCAGCTGGGCGACCTCCTCCTTGCGTTCGCCGATGCCGAGCATGATGCCGGTCTTGGTGATGAAGTCGCGGGACTTGGCGTGCTTGAGCACCCAGAAGGAGCGGTCGTAGCGGGCGGTCTTGCGGACCGGGCGCTGGAGGCGTTCGACCGTCTCGAGGTTGTGGTTGAGGATGTCGGGCCGGGCGTCGAGCAGGGTGTCGAGGTGCTCCTGTTCGCCGCGGAAGTCGGCCGGGAGGACCTCGATGGTCGTGTTCGGGCAGCGGTGGCGGGTCGCGCGGATGGTCGCGGCCCAGACGGCGGCGCCGCCGTCCTTGAGGTCGTCGCGGGCCACGGAGGTGATGACCACGTGCTTGAGCTTCATCAGGGCGATGGATTCGGCCACGCGGGCCGGTTCGCCGAGGTCGAGTTCGCTGGGGCGGCCGGAAAGGACGGCGCAGAAGGTGCAGGAGCGGGTGCAGACGTTCCCGAGGATCATCACCGTGGCGCTGCCGCGGGACCAGCATTCGCCCATGTTGGGGCACTGGGCGGACTGGCAGACCGTGTGGAGCTTGTGCTCGTCGACGTTCTTCTTGGTCTCCAGGAAATCGGGACCGCTGGGAAGCTTGGCGCGGAGCCAGTCGGGTTTGCGGGCGGACTCGAGCATGGAAGCGGGAACATTGCCTTCTTCCGGCGATTTTCAACCTAACAAAGAAGAAGGGGTGCTTTCCTCTCGGAAAGCACCCCTTTTGCTATGCTGCAATCTCCCGGTGCTGAAACGGTTCCAGGCCGGGGAATGGTTCGGTCCAGGGAAGGCCGGGCGGTCCGAAGACCACCCGGCCCGGGTCCTTAGAAGACGGCCTTGAGCGAGACGCCGAAGAACAGCTGGTCGTCTTCGGAACCAAGACCGGTGTTGGCGGTGTTGGTTTCGGTGCGACCGGCGCCCGAGATGTTGTAGGCGACGTAAGGCGTCAGGGTCGCGGACTTCGAGAGGGCGATCGGCAGGGAGGCGTTGAGACCCACGTGCGTCCAGACGCTTTCGCCGCCGATGTTGTAACCGTTGCCGTCGAACGCGGTGTAGTAGCCGCCGAAGCTGTAGCCGGCGACCGCCTTGAGCACCAGGGAGGTCGAGTCGCTCAGGGCGAAGGTCTTGTCCACGCCGATCTCGCCGTAGGAGGCGTCGATGTAGAGGTCGTAGGCGTAGGTCGCGGTGACGTTCACCGGACCGACCGCCTTGGCGGCGCTCACGTAGAACTCCTGGGCGAAGGTCTGGCCGAAACCGTTGCCGGCGTAACCGTCGAAGAAGAAGAAGTACGTGTAACCGGCGGTCAGCGTGGCGAAACCGGCGTCGTAGGCGATGTTGGCGCCGAGGTCGAGCTCCTGGTAGGAGGAGCGACGATCGTTGCTCGAGGTGTAGTAGGCCAGGGCGTTGACCGTGGTCGTGTCGGACAGCTTCTTGGAAGCGCCGATGTTGTACCAGGCGTTCTGGTTGGAGAACCAGAGGCCGCGGTAGTAGTACTCGCTGTCGTAGCCGGCCGTGAGGTCGTAGGCGACCGGAGCGGGGGCGGCGGCGGTCTGGGCGAGACCGGACGCGGCGAGGAGGGTGGTGAGGGTGAGGGCGGTGATGTGCTTCATGGCACCACCCCTGATGCATCCCCCGTGCCAAAGCCTTTTGGCAGGCCAATGGCACAGGAAATTGACCGAAACAGGTCGTTTTTCGGCAATTCGACCGCAGCGTGTGCTTTTTTGAGCGAAACGGGCTGTCGGAAACTAGCCTTAGGCCGACCGATAGACCGCCAGATGCGCTTCCGCGGCCTTCGCCCAGCTGAAATCCTGCTTCATCGCCTGTTTGCGGAGCGCTTTGAAGGCCTGCGGCCGCGCGTACAGCGCGAGCGCCCGTTCGAGCGCCCAGGCGATGCCGCCCTGATCGGCGTGTTCGAAGACGATGCCGGTGCCGTGATCCCGTCCGTCCCAGCCGGTGACGGTGTCGGCGAGGCCGCCGGTCGCGCGCACGATCGGCAGCGTGCCGTACGCCATCGAGTACATCTGGTTGAGGCCGCACGGTTCGAAGCGGCTCGGCATGAGGAAGAAATCGCTACCGGCTTCGATGCGATGCGAGAGGCCGTTGTCGTAGCCGATGCGCACGGCGCAGTGGCGCGGGAAATCCGCCGCGAGCCGGCGATACTCGTTCTCGAGCGCGGCGTCGCCGCTGCCGAGCAGCACGAAGCGCAGCTTCTGCTCGCGGAGGAAGCGCGGCAGCACGCCGGCGGCGAGGTCGAGCCCCTTCTGGTCCCAGAGGCGCGAGATCACGCCGACGAGGGGCAGGTCGTCGTCGGTCGGCAGGCCGAGCTCGCGCAGGAGCGCGGTCTTGCATTCGTCCTTGCCGGCCGGCTTCGCCGCGGAGAACGCCTTGGCGATATGCTTGTCGGTCGCCGGATCCCACTCGTCGCGGTCGACGCCGTTCAGGATGCCGGTGAGGGCGCCCGCGCGGCGGCGCACCACTTCGTCGAGCCCGTAGCCGAACGCCGGCGTGAGGATCTCCTTGGCGTAGGTCGGGCTGACGGTGATGACCTTGCCGGCGTGCAGGATGCCGCCCTTGAGGAAATTCACGCCGCCGAGGCACTCGAGCTCCTGCGGGTGCCAGAGGAACTCCGGCAGGCCGAGGTAGGCCATGAGCCGGCGCGGCTGGAGGCCTTGGTGCTGGAGGTTATGGATCGAGAGGACCGAGCGGGCGCCGCCGAGGGCGGTGGGCTTGAGCGTGGTGTTGAGCAGGACGGGCACGAGGCCCGCCGTCCAGTCGTGGCAATGGATGACGTCCGGGATCCAGCTGGTCGCGAGGCACGCGTCCAGGCCGGCCCGGCCGAAGAACGCCGCGCGTTCGCCGGCGTCCTCGCGCGCCGGGTAGATCTCCCGGGCGCCGTAGAAATCCTCGTGCTCGATGAACCATGTTTCGAAGCCCGGCGACACCGGCAGCGTCCGCACGCGGCAGGCCGCCCGGCGGGGGTCGCCGCCGACGCCGACCTTGAGCGATTCGACGAGGGTGCCCATCTGCTCGCGTCCCGGGACCGAGCCGTACAGCGGCGTGACCGCCCGCACCTCATGTCCGAGCGCGGCCAAGGCCTTGCCCAGCGCGGCGGTGGCGTCGCCGAGGCCGCCGGCCTTGGACCAAGGCGCGAGTTCAGGGGTCACGAAAAGGATCTTCATGCTTCGGAAGAGGGAAGGCGGGTCCGGCCGAGCCGGTTGAGGAGGGGGACGAACGCCACGAGCAGCGCCAGCGCGCCGACCATGGCGACGTTGCCGGCGAGGTCGTGCACGGAGCCGAGGGCCGAGAAGCCGGGCTGGCCGTGCTCGATCCCCGCGAGGTCGCGGTCGAGGGATCTCGAACCGTGCTCCAAGGCGTGGAAGGTGAGGAAGGCGTTGCGTCCGATGTTGAGCAGGATGGCGGTGAAGCCGGCCAGCGCGATCAGCGCCATGCGCCGCAGGAGGGCGCCGGGGAAGCCGCCGTCGAGGAAGACCGCGCCGAGGAAGGCGCCGGCGAACACGCAGGCGGAGAGGGAGCGGATGCCGGAGCAGGCTTCGGCCACGCCGACGGCGTCGCCGTTGGGAAAGACGATGGTGTTGCCGTTCACGCGGATGACGTGGCCGCTCGCGCGGAGGAGGCCGGAGACGATCTCGGTGACGTTCGTCAGCAGCGCGCCTTTGATCTGGTTGTCGACCAGGTAGAGGAACGGGCCGGAGATCAGCCACACGCCCGCCGGGAAGACGAGCAGGCCCACGGCCCGCCAGCGGGTGACGGCGGTCGCGGGGGCGTCCTGCGGCCCGCGGACGGAAAGGTAGCCGAACGTGAGCGCCGCGCCGGCGAGGCCGAAGGCGATCGCGAGGGTCGGGCCGACGCCGGTGCCGAAGACGGCCCGGGCCGCCGCGCCGAGGCCGAAGCACGCGACGGCCAAGAAGGCGAGGACCTGCGCGGAGACCAGGGCGACGCGCCCGGCCGGCGCGGCCACGTCCGCGCGTCCGCCGGTCAGCAGCGCGCGCAGTTCGTCCCAGCGGTCCCAGAGCACGTAGGCCGAGAAGAAGGGCACGAGGTAGCCGAACGTGTAGTCGTCCTTGGTGCTCCAGATGGCCCACTGGTCCCAGGTCGCGAAGGCGGCCATGCCGACGAGGAGCAGGCCGAGCCCGCGCGTCGTGCCGTCGAGCGTCGCCGCCGGCTTGGCCTGTGCGTCCGCGGACATCAGAACCGGGGCACCGCGGCCAGCAGGGTCTTCGTATAGGCTTCCTGCGGGTCGCCGAGGATCTGGGCGGGCGTGCCTTGCTCGACGATCCGGCCTCGGGACATCACGAGGATGTGGTCGCTGACGTGTTCGACGACGGCGAGGTCGTGGGCGATGAAGAGGTAGGTGAGGCCGAACTGCTCCTGCAGGTCCTGGAGCAGGTTCACGACCTCGGCCTGGACGGAGACGTCGAGGGCCGAGACGGGCTCGTCGCAGATGATCAGTTCGGGCTGGACGGCGAGGGCGCGGGCGATGCCGATGCGCTGGCGCTGGCCGCCGGAGAACTCGTGCGGATGGCGGCGGAGGTGTTCGGCGGGCAGCTGGACGCTGCGCAGGAGCTCGGCGCAGCGGGCCTCGCGGTCGGCGCGGCTCATCGCGGGGAAATGGATCTCGAGCGGCTCGGAGAGGATGCTGAGGATGTCGGCCCGCGGGTTGAGCGAGTTGTACGGGTCCTGGAAGATCATCTGGATCTTCTTGCGCCACGGGAGGAAGGCGGCGTTCGACAGCGCGCCGATGTCCTGGCCCTGGTAACGGATGCTCCCCGCGGTGAGCGGCGCGAGCTTCACGATGGCGCGGCCGGTCGTGGTCTTGCCGGAGCCGGATTCGCCGACGAGGCCGACCGTCTTGCCTTTCGGGACGACGAACGAGATGTCGTCCACGGCCTTCTTCGGGGCGGCCTTCTGGAAGAACCAGGCGGCCCGGCCGGGGTAGTGGACGGAGAGTCCTTTGATTTCGAGCAGGGGGTCGCTCATCGGGAGACCTTGAGTTCCTCGGAAAGGGTGGTGAGGCGTCGGCGGCGCTGGCCGAGCCGCGGGATGCAGGCGATCAGCGCCTTGGTGTAGGGGTGGGTCTGCTCGCGCATGACCCGGGCGACGGGACCGCTCTCGACGATGCGGCCTTTCCACATCACCTGCACCTTGTCGGCGAAATTCGCGACGATGCCGAAGTTGTGCGTGATCAGGATGATGCTCATGCCGCGCTCGCGGCGCAGGCGGGCGAGGAGGTCCATGATCTCCTTCTGGATGGTGACGTCGAGCGCGGTGGTCGGCTCGTCGGCGACGAGGATCTTCGGGTCGCAGGCCAGGGCCATGGCGATCATCGCGCGTTGCTGCATGCCGCCGGAGAGCTCGTGCGGGTATTGGTCCGCCACGCGGGCCGGCTCGTTGATGTGGACTTCCGCGAGCGCGCGGACGACCTCGGCGCGGACGTCCTTGGTCTCCGGCCGGTGCAGCGCGATGGCCTCGCCGATCTGGAACCCGATCGTGTAGACGGGGTTCAGGGAGCTGCCGGGTTCCTGGAAGATGTAGGCGATGGCGCCGCCCCGGACTTTGGCCAGGCGGTCTTCGGGCAGTCCGAGGAGCTCGACGCCTTGCAGCCGGACGGAGCCGCCGAGCGCGCAGCCGGGGGCGGGGGGCAGGAGACGCGTGAGCGCCAGGGCGGTGACGGACTTGCCGGAGCCCGATTCGCCGACGACCGCCAGCACCTCGCCGGCGGCGAGTTCGTAGCTCACGCCTTGGGCGACGACGGTCTCGCGGTCACCGTTGCGGAAGGTGACGCTGAGGTCCTGGACTTTCAGGAGAGGCTCGGCGGACATGGGGCGGAGGTTAGGTCGGGGGCGGAGGGAGGGGAAGGAAGAACGGCGGTCATTCGGTCCGCCAACGGTCTTCGATCGTGGTCTTGGGCGCGCCACGCTTCTTCCCGTCCCGGAAGTCCTTGAGGTCGGCCTCGCGCTGGGCCGGGTCGAGCCAGAGCAGTCCGTACTGGCCGGGGTCCTCGGCGGCGCGCACGTCGAAGCCCGCGGGGAACTTGACCCAGTTCCAATGGGCGATGCGGTAGCCCGGCACCTTGAACCCGGGGATGAAGTCGGCGAGGTCGTGGATGCGTCGCTGCATGGCGAAGGAGAGCCGCACCATCTCGTCCTCCTCGGTGGCGTCGCGGAACCGGTCGATCAGCTTCGAGAGTTCGGGGTCGTCGACGCCGGTGATGTTGTTCGTCTGGCGTTTCGGCACCTTGCGGCCGCCGGCCAGGATTTCCACGGCGTTCTCGGAGTGGTGCGATTCCCAGAGCTGGGGGATCCGGCTCGAGACGGACCAGGCCCAGAAGACGATGTCATGGTTCTTCTCCATGACCTTGCGGTACATCGTCGTGTGCTCGAGCGTCTCGGGGCGGAGCTCGACGCCGCAGCGGCGGGCCGACTCCACGAGCGTCGCGAGGTATTTGCGCCGGTCGGACGTATCGAACGTGAGCCGGAAGGAGAGACGCGCGCCGGCGGCGTCGCGCAGGATGCCGTCGGCCCCTTCCGTGGTGAAGCCGGCCTTCGCGAAGGCGGCGCGGGCGAGTTCCGGCGAATAGCGGCGGGCGCGGATGCCGGGGTCGGTGAACTTGCCCAGGCCTTCGCTGAACTGCTGCAGGCGGTCGTAGTCGCCGCGGTAGAAGCCGTCGATGACGCGCTGGAAGTCGGTGGCGTGCTGCAGGCCGATGCGCACGTCGACGTCGGCGAGCAACGGCCGCTGGGTGTTGACGTAGAGCCCGTAGGGCGGCCGGGGGATGTCGTTGAAGAACTGGGCCTTGGTGAGGTAGCCGTCCTGATAGGCCCGCTTCTCGTTGGTGCCGTACCAATAGCGCGGCATCATGATCGGCATGAAGTCGATCTCGCCGGCGAGCATCGACGAATAGGCGCTGTCGAGGTCGCGGATGACGCCGTACTGGATGGCGTCGGGGTTGTAGCGGTGCCGGTAATACTTACGCCGGTCGCCCCACCAGTCGGTCACGCGGGTGAGCGTGAGGGATTTCTCGCGCCGGAAGTCCTCCGGCTTCACGTAGTAAGGTCCGGTCGTCG
>Ga0194123_10003448_pt1 | contig 18971 bp, 13 predicted proteins | sample TA2MahsurfametaG_5_FD_155479 | JGI IMG/M metagenome (GOLD analysis project Ga0194123, IMG submission 155479) | Freshwater microbial communities from Lake Tanganyika, Tanzania - TA2015023 Mahale A surface | ecosystem: Environmental > Aquatic > Freshwater > Lake | place: Tanzania: Lake Tanganyika... | reverse complement strand
TGCTACCAAATTTTTCAACCGAAGAAATCCTTCTTGGGCGCTATTTTGCTTTTGGCTGCCTTTCTTTAGCATTCAATTCTAAAATCCAGCAATTGCCAAGCCTAAAAACTGTTTTAATGGTTAGTTTGTTTGGCTATTTTTTCTACGATTTTCTTGATATTCTGAACATTAGAACATTGAGTCCTCAAGCCGTAGCGTTTTTGTATGGTAGCGTTTTGCTGATTGCCCCTCCTATAATCAATTTTTTCATCAGTAAAGAGACTCCTTCTTCTGGTCTTTTGATGAGAACCACTTCTCTTCTGATCGGCCTCTTTTTCCTTGAATGGGGCGCATGGCAAGATCTTACTGATAGCGTTATGGCTACATTTATTATTATGGTTCAAGGAGCCTTTTGGATCTATTTCACAAAGTCTATTGCTTTCAATGAAGAAGAAAAAGCCACCTCACTTGTTCTTTCAGTAGGGATTTTTTGCTTTTTTATCAGCCTCTTCGGCTGGACTTGCCATCTTGCTGCAACGCCGATTTCCCACCCTCCAAACGAGTGGCAACTATTTATCTTGCTGAGCTGTCTAAGCGGGATCGGATATTGCTGGCTTGCTAGCTATTTTTGGAATCTCGCTTCAAAAACACTAGATCGCTCATTCTTGAATATGTTCTTGCTTGGCGATGTCATCGCGGGCACTATCTATAGCAATTTCTTTATCTATCACCATTTTTCTTTGATCCATTACTTCGGTCTTTTGATTTTATTTTTTGCAGCTCTCCCCTGGAAAAAATTTCTAGTAAAATTTTCAAAAATGTATTAGTAGTTGGGGTATGCGCCCCAATCACTACATTTTTTTTCTATCATCGCTTTTTCTTGTTTCCTGTTCCTATTTTGAATACAAAAACTACGAAAATAAAATCGCAACCCCCTCTATAGCGGTAAAAGAAGACACCTTTTTTGTTTATGGAAATTGGCCCAAAGAATCTTGGTGGGAACTATTTGATTCAAAAGAACTTACTAAACTCATAGATGAAGCGCTTGTATACAACCCCTCTATCCAACTAGCATATCAGCGCATAGAGCAAGCAAAGCAAATCGCCTTGCAAAAACGCTCCATTTTGATTCCTTGGTTTAATTTGAGTTTTAGCGAGCAATTTTCTCAAGGAAGCAAAACAGGCCAAAATGCTGAATTGAATCCCTCTCTTCCACTCAATGGCAATTTACTAAATCTTGCTTTGACGATGAGCTACCCTTTTGATTTTTGGAACAAATATAGAAATATGTTTGCAGCAGCACTTGGCATTGTTAAAGCACAGCAAGCAGAAGAAAAACAAGTGGAACTTCTCATCACAACAGCTCTAGCAGAAGCCTATTTTTCTTTAGCAATCAACCTCGAGAAAAAAACTCTTTATGAAAAACTTCTTTCTTTACAAACAAAGCTTGCGAATCTCGATGACCTTTTAAAGGTAAGTGGGCTTGATTCCAATTTTCCTGTCTATTCCTCTATAGAAACTAGAGAAGATGCAAAAAAAATGGTACTAGGCATAGAAGATGAAATAGCTATCAATCGACATTTGATCAATGCACTGATTGGTAAAAGCCCAAATGCGAATATTGAAGTTCTTTTTTTATCTAAAGCACCTAAAAAGCTTTCTGTTCCTGAGAATATCTCTTTGAATCTTGTTGCCAAAAGGCCTGATCTGATGGCAGCTGTTTGGAGAATGGAGTCGTTATCGCATGAGGTGGGCGCTAAAGTAGCTGATTTTTTTCCAGATGTCACACTGCAAGCACTTTTTGGATTGCAAACGTTGCAGCCATCTAAATTTTTTACGAATCAAGCAACCACTTTTTCTGTTACTCCCGCATTCAACCTCCCCATTTTTACAGCGGGCTATATCAGAGCGGGTGTTGATGAAAAAAAAGCAGAATTTGAAGAAGCTGTAAGAGAGTACAATCGTCTTGTATTAGAAGCTGCAAAAGAGGTATCTAACAAATTAGTCAGCCTGCAAACGTTTTATGAGCAAAAAATGAGTCAGCAAGTAATTGTAGAAAATGCACAACTGCGTCTTTCTTTGAGAAAAGCAAGAGTTGACTCAGGTCTAGATAACCTCTTAGATCTTTATCATGAAGAAATCGCGCTTATCCATAGAGAGCTGCAAAACCTCGATCTTCTTTTCGGACAATATTATTCTGTTGTGGAGCTCATCAAAAGCTTAGGTGGAGGATACGATGATCAAACGAGTTAATCGTGTCTTTGTGATCATTCTATCTATGCTTGGTGCTTTGCTTTTTTTATGGCTTATCTATTTTCGCCACCACAAGTTCACAGATGATGCCTATGTGATGGGCAATCAGATCATTTTGACTCCGCTGCATGAAGGGATTGTAACGAATATTTACTTTGACGACACCTTTGCCGTTAAACAAGGAGATCTATTAGTCCAGCTCGATGAAACAGATGCATCGCTTGCATTAGGTGTAGCAAAAGAAAATCTAGGGAAAATTACAAGAGAGCTTTGTCAGATGTATCACGAGCTTTTCGCGCTCGAAGATGAAATACAGGTGAAAGAAGCAGAGTATGTTAAAGCAGTTCAAGACTTGCAGCATCGAGATCTTGTGATTCAGTCCGGTGGCGTTTCATTAGAAAACTATGAACATGCACAAGCGGCTCTTCTTTCTAGCTATTTTTCTTTGGAGCAAACAAAAAATCTCTACAAAAAACAATACGCTTTTTTGCAAGGCACCTCAATTCGTAACCACCCTATGATCATGAAGGCATTTGATGATCTAGTAACAGCTTGGGTCTATTTGTATCGATGTAAAATTTATGCCCCTAATGATGGCTTAGTGGCTCAAAGAAAAGTGCAAGTGGGAATGCAAGTTCATGCAGGAGAGCCTCTTTTAGCGGTGATACCTCTTGATCAAATCTGGGTGAATGCAAATTATAAAGAAACTCAAATGCGGCACATGCAAATAGGGCAAAAAGCGATTCTTACTGCTGACTATTATGGATATACCATTTTTTTTCACGGCAAGGTAGTAGGTCTTCCAGGAGGAGCCGGGAATGCGTTTTCTTTACTTCCTCCGCAAAATCTTTCAGGCAATTGGATCAAAATTGTTCAGCGTCTTCCTGTGCGTATAGAGATAGATAAAGAAGATCTCGTTAAACATCCTCTTAGAATCGGTTTGACGATGACTGCTGTTACAGATGTACGAGCGCCCAAAGATTCTCATCAAACCGCTTCTCCTCAGTATGCTACCTCTGTTTTTAAAAAAGAGGAGGATGAAGGCTGGAAAATAGCTAACGAAATCTTTTTAGCCAACATGGATCCTTTGCTAACTGAATATATAGACGTCCCCTTTTATGAGTAAAAAAATCATTATATTGATACTTTTATTCATCTTTGGAGTGCTATTCAATTTTTCTATCACGACCATGTCAGCAATTTATATTGTAGGTGATCTAGGAGGAAGCAGCTTTATTGCTCCCTATGCGATGTCTTTTTTTGGTGTCGGAAATGCCTTAACTTTGCCTTTAGCCAATTACATGCGCTTAAGAGTTGGCTTTAGAAAAGCTATTCTATTTACCCTCTTTTCTTTTGCATTTGTCACATCCCTTGTAGGATGTGCTACTTTTTTCCCCTCTTTCATTTTTCTACGCTTTCTTCAAGGGGTTTTTGCCGGCCCCCCTTTTATTTTAGCGATGGCCCTTATGAAAGAAAATGCTACAGAAGAGCAAAGAGAAATTTTCTTGAAATGGGTCATTTTATCATTTCTTACTGCATCTGTGCTCGGCGGCTCTTTTAGTGGTGTGATTGCTTATATGCGTTCATGGCAAATCAGCTTTTTTATCGACGCAGCACTACTTTGGATCCTTTTTGGGTATATGGCAAAATACCTCCCCGATTTTGAAAATAAGGAGCCTTGTACAGGTTTTGATTTTTTAGGTTATGGCTATTTTGTTTTTTTTGTGGCCCCTTTTGCCTTGTTTTTGATTTTAGGGCAACAGCTTGACTGGTTTAGATCCCATTTCATAACCATTTGTTTTTTTGTATCGCTATCTTCATTGATAGGACTGATCTATCGCTGCACATCCTCTAAAAATCCTTTAATCAATTTTACGTTATTCAAAAATCTAAGTTTCTCTTTTGCTATCGCTACTGCATTTTTTCTTTTTTCCTCTTACTATGGTCTATTGAATAATCTTTCTCTTTGGCTAAGTATCGATGTAAATTACACACCCGCATGGGTGAGCTTTTCCCTATTGATGATGGTAGCTGCTGCGATTGTTTTTAATGAAATTTTATGGAAAAAAGAGTATCGAGGCAGCTGGGTCATTTTGCTATTGGGTATATTCTTACTTGGCTGGTCTTGTTTTTACTCGCAAAAATTCAACGTAGAGATCAATTTTGGCAGGATCGCATTTGCTAGATTGCTTGCCGGTTTTGGTTCTGCGATGTTTTTACCAACACTGATGTCAATCATTTTACGCTCTCACCCTGATGAAAAGAGGATACCTGTTGTTTTATGCTTTCAGCTCGCAAGGGTTCTTTCAAGTACTTTCGGGGTCGCTTTCTACTCTACAATGTGGCAAAGAAGAGCAGTTTTTTATCATAGCCGCCTAGGAGAGCAGATGACAATTTACTCCCCCTTGACAAAAGCCAAATTTTTAGAACTTAAAAGCTTTGATCTCTCAGACGGCCAAGCACTAGCCGGTCTAGAAAAAGCGCTGGATCTTCAGTCGAGATCTCTAGCTTTAGCTGACTGCCTTTACTTTATTGGATGGATTACTGTAGCCCTATTTTTAGGTCTCATCGTAAAACATGGCTTTTTAGACAAAGTGCTTAAAAAAGAAGAAATATCAGAAAGGTAAAAACACTTGATGATTTTGACCCCTTGGTGATTAAGGGGCGCTAATCTTTTGTCTTGGATTGTGTCGATATTTTCTATACGCATAAAAAAGTAAGACAGGAGAAATCATTACAACATTTCCCATCAAAATCATCATTGCATAGTGAAAGCTCGACTCTACCTCAATCATATTGGGGATAAAATAGCCGACAACAATGGTTAATATAGCTCCAATAAGCCCTAAACATACAGTAAGAACCATACCCATATTTTTTCCTGGAATCTTAAACGACTTGGGCCTATCGATAAAGCGGTAGTGGAGTCTTAGCGCCGATAAGAACATAAGGATGTACATTTTCATGTATAAGGCGGTGCTTAAAGCGGTCAAAAACCAGTAAAAGGCATTGATAGTCGGTACTAAAAATAGTGCAAAGCATAAAAGTGTAACAACAGCTGCTTGCATGAGTAAAATATTCGATGCCACCCCGTAGCGGTTCTTTTTAGTAAAAAATGGAGGCAAAAAGCCAAATTCCGCGGCATGCAAAAGCCCTTTAGCAGGAGATATAAGCCAGCTAATCATATTGCCCATGCTACCTAATACAATCAAAAAAGCTAAAACAGGTGTCGCCCAGCTCATATGAAATGTTTTAAAAAAATAAGAAAAAACCTGAAGAACACCTGCAATCAAATTGATATTTTCTTCCGGCATCACCACAGCGATAGCAAGTGATCCAAATAACATGGAACACAAAATAAATGAGCTTGCAATCAAAACTGCTTTGGGAAAATTTCTTTGTGGTTCTTCAATGTCATTGACGTGGACACCAGCGAGTTCCATTCCTAAAAAAGAAGCCATGACCGAGACCAAAGAGACCCAGGTATCTTTGTTTTGCCAGCTAGGCAAGATCTCACTTACGCTAAAATTGATTTGCAAGGGATGTCCGCTTGCCACCCAAACGATTCCTAATACGGTGAGCAAAATCATAGGAAACATCGTTCCGATCATGCCGAAGATCTCATTGACCTTCAAAGAGACATTCACCCCAAACATATTGATAAAGGTCATCGACCAAAAAATGGCCAAAACGACACTAAGGACATAAACAGGCGAAGAGGCAAGCTCTGGATTGATCAAATAAGCAATGCTGCCTGCAAGAAATGATAAAATGGTGGGATACCAGCAAACGGTGTTTACCCATTGAAGCCATATCGCTAGCATCGCTGTCTTACCGCCAAAAGCGCGATTTACCCAATAATAGATTCCCCCTTTTCCGGGGAAAATTGCAGAAAGCTCTGCCGCTACAAGCGCTGTTGGCACCAAGAAAATACAGGCTGCGAAAATAAAAAAGAAAATTAACGAGCTGCCAAAAAGAGCTGTAGAGGGTAAATTTCTGATACTATCGACCGAAGCGATGATCAAAATGATCAAAGAAGCTAGAGATATTTTTTTATGCATGAAATGTTTATACCACTTCTGTTAATATGTTTCCATGACAAACTACGCTCTTAGTCTTTCATTAACAACATGGAAGGAATGGGTTAAATCCCAAAATGCTCCCGCTTATGTGGCAGATCAAATTTATTCTTGGATTTTTTCCAAAGGATGCCTTGATCCTCAAAAATTTTCTAATCTCCCTAAAGAGATTCGAGACAGTTTACAAGCATCTTTTACTTGGGATCTTCCTGAAATCGATGCACATTTGATTTCAAAAGATGGTTCTGAAAAATTTCTTTTAAAGACCAAAGATGGCTTTGTCTTTGAAATGGTCTTTATGTTTTACGACGATCGGTCAACCCTTTGCATCAGCAGCCAAGTAGGCTGTAAAATGGGCTGCACTTTCTGCCAAACAGGAAAACTAGGTTTTCGCAGAAACCTAACCTCTGGGGAAATTCTCTCCCAAATCGTCCTTGCAAACCAAAAAAAGCCTGTAACAAACGTTGTTTTTATGGGTATGGGCGAGCCTTTAGACAATTATGAAGAAGTAGTCAAAGCCTGCAAAGTGATGATCGATAAAAATGCGCTGAATCTCTCTAGCTCTAAGGTAACGATCTCTACATCAGGTCTTGCCCCTCAAATTGAGCAGCTTGGCAAAGATCTTCCGGTGCGATTAGCCATCTCGCTGCACGCAGCTGAAGATGAAAAACGGAGCAAAATGATGCCGATCAATCGCCGCTATCCTCTAGCGAAATTGAAAGAGGTTCTTTTGACCTACCCTGCGCCAAAACGCTATGGCATCACCTTTGAATATGTAATGATCGAAGGTGTCAACGACAGCATCGAAGATGCAAAAAAACTTGTCAGCTTCCTTCATGGGATCAAAGCAAGAGTAAATCTCATCCCGATGAACCATTTCCCGGGAGTAGACATGCACGCTTCAGCAAAAGAAAAAATCACAAAGTTTCAATCGTATCTTTCGGAAAGGTCAATACCTGCCCCTGTTCGCTACAGCAAGAGCCAAGATATTAGCGGCGGCTGCGGACAGCTAGCGGCAAAACGGCAAGAAGAGCTTTTGATTGATCCTCGCGTCTTGAGAAGAGCGCGAAGCGAAGCGAATTCTCATTAAAAATGATTCAACACAGGCTAGCTGCGCTCTGGCCTGCTGTGTATCCTGTAGACCACGCATTTTGGAAATTAAAGCCCCCTGTAACGCCATCGATGTCAAGAATCTCTCCTGCAAAAAATAGATGGGGAGCTATTTTACTTTGCATCGTTCTGAAATCAACCTCTTTAAGCATCACACCACCTGCTGTGACAAACTCTTCTTTGTGGGTCGTTTTTCCCTCCATTTTGTAGACATCGTTGTGAAGCTTTTCTGCTAAAATCAATAGATCTTTATCAGAAACATCCTTCCAGGGTTTATCCATGGAAAATAGCTTCCAAAAATTTTTGGGAAATTGGAAGGGATTGTCTGTAGACATCACTTTTTTAGGGTGCTCTTTTTTGTAATTAAGCAGTATCGGATATGCTTTTATGCTTGATAGCCAATCGATATGCACATCTGCTAAATAGCCCTTTTCATGCAAGAATCTAGCTGCCCAGGCAGAAAGTTTTAGTACCGCAGGGCCGCTAAATCCAAAATGAGTGATCAATAACGGACCTCTTTGGCTCATAGAAAATCCGTCGATAGTTACCTTTACATCTTGAATAGCGATACCAGACAGCTCTTTTAGCGGGCTTGTAGGGATATTGAATGTGAATAAAGAAGGGACAGTAGGAACAATCGTGTGCCCATACGATCTAGCTATTTCGTAGCCATCAGGGCTGCTTCCGGAGGCTAGGATTAAGGTTTTAGCTTCAGGCAATGTTGTAATTTTTTCTTTTAATCGGATTTCCACCCCTAACTCTTTGGCTTCACCAACAAGAGCATTGATGATCGTCTCTGAAGAATCGGTGATAGGAAACATCCTGCCATCTTTTTCTGTTTTGAGCTCTACTCCCCTTTCTTTGAACCAAGCGATAGTGTCTAAAGGGCCAAAGCGATGGAATAAACCTAAAAGCTCTTTTGACCCCCTAGGGTAGTTTTTAGAGAGTAAAACAGGATCAAACTGGTGATGGGTTACATTGCAACGCCCGCCGCCGGAAATGCGCACTTTAGAGAGTAAAGCGCCCGATTTTTCAAAAATGGCCACCTTTAATTCAGGTCTAAGACTTTTGGCTCTTAGGGCAGCAAAAAAGCCAGCTGCCCCTCCACCTATCACTGCTACATCATACATGGGCGAAAATTATAGCACTTCTGATGCTAACGCCGCAAGCTCTGAACGCTCAGTTTGTTTAAAGAAAATATTGCCATAGAGGTGATATTTCTTCATTTTAGCGATCAAATAGACAAGGCCGTTAGAATCTGAGTCTAAATACGCGTTGTCAATTTGGGTAGGATCGCCAAGCACAATTACCTTTGTATTAGGACCAACGCGTGAAATCAAGGTCTTCATTTCATGCGGGGTAAGGTTTTGTGCTTCATCAATGATGATATAGCTATTAGCGATTGAGCGCCCTCTCATGTAGGTAATCGCTTCAACTTGGAGTTTATTGCTCTCTACAATCCATTTTTGGGTCTCAGCACCTAGCTCTTTATCTTTTGAAGTGCCGCAGATGTATTCCAAATTGTCGTAAAAGGCCCCCATCCAAGCGCGGAGCTTTTCCTCTTTTGTTCCAGGCAAATAACCGATGTCTTTACCTACAGGAATAACAGAGCGGGTGATGATGATTCTTGAATAGACCCCTTCATCAAAAACTTTGCGAAGACCTGCTGCTAGAGCTAATAATGTTTTACCAGTACCTGCTTGACCTACAAAGGTGACTAGTTTGATGTTATCGTCTAAAAGCAAATCGATGGCACATTTTTGCTCGACGTTTTTTGGTTTAATACCCCAAAGATCCTTATTGATATGGGCCAGTGGGACGAGTTTAGCCCTTTTGCTATCAACGCGGCAAATAGCTGAAGATCCTTCAGCGCTCTTTAAAATACAAAACTCATTAGGAGAAAATTTTTCTTCTTTTGGAAGCTCGATGTGTCCATCTTTATAGAATTCATCGATCAATTTTTTTTGCACATCTAGAGTTTGTATACCACGGTAAAGCGTGGAGAAATACTCTTTAGAAGTTGCATAATTTTGTGTTGCAATACCAATTGTTTCAGCAATGATTCTTGTGATCGAATCTTTGGAAACAATGACAACATCTTCCCCTTTTTCTTTTAAATCGTAAACGGTGCAAAAGAATTTGTATCTGGTTCGATCAGGAGTTAAAGTAAATTCTTTGGCTTTAATTTGAGGCGATTCTAGCACCACACGAAGCTTTGAGCCACCTTCTAGCAAAATGCCTGCTTGAAGATTTCCCGAAGCGCCCATGCGATCGACAAAACGCATAGCTTGTCTTGCGTTTCTTCCCATTTCATCGTTGAATCGTTTGATTCTATCTAATTCTTCTATCACATTACCTGGGATAACCACATCGTGGGGACCAAAATTTACAAGAGACTGTGCATCGTGCAAAATGACATTTGTATCCACCACATAGGTTTTTCTCGCCATTGAACCTCCAAATAAATTTACATACTAGCCCCCTTATGCAAAAAAAAAGCTCTTATTACAACCCTTTTTATTTATACGTATTAAATTTTTTAATGTTAGTATATTGGGTGATTTTTCAGCAATCGTTGCGCTTAAGTGCTAAAATAGGTATAATGATGAATAAGTACTTCAAGGAGGTCTTATGAAAATTACCGACAAAATTCTCCATATTCCCCCTTATATATCTACTACATGGGACAGAGTCGATTACCTAAAGATGGAAGAACATCACCTTGTGATAGGTCTTAATCTTGATAAACCAGTATTGATTCCAAACCTTAGCAAAGAATGTGTAAAACATATTTTTGAATCTCATGCTAAACATATCGAATCTCATGAATCCAATAGAGGAGATCTTGCCTTAAAACTCGATTCGCTTCCTATCGGAATAGAGCTCGAAGGAATGCCGCAACTTGGCAATTTAGTAGGACACAATCCTTTGCTTGCTAATGCGCCTGATTTACCGAAACCAATCCTCAAAAGCATAGAAGCAATTACAAAAATGCTGGGTATTGATCCTGCAATTTTTCAAATTTCTGTAGAAGATCTTCATTGCAACTGTCCTCACTGTCAAATCGCTAAAGCGATGTACGCCCCTTCTGCAGAAATCGAAGAATGCATCTCTGAAGAAGATTTGCGCTTCAAAGATTGGGATATTACACAAAAAGCAGAGCATTTGTTTGAAGTGATTCACCCTCTTGATAAAGAAGAACACTACCAAGTCTATTTAGGTGAGCCGATCGGATGCACGTGCGGCAAAAATGATTGCGAGCACATCCGTGCGGTTTTACTCAGTAGTTAAGTTTTTTAGACCAATCGCGATTTGGGTTGCTCAAAAACGAACAAATTCATAGAATGGGGCCATTATTCATGAATCAGGATGGTGTCCATGAGAAGAGCTATTGTTCTCTTAACTATTTGCTGCAGCAGCGCGCTTATTGCTAATGAAAAAGGCAAGCTCACAGCTGTACAAACATTGGAGCCTGAGCTGTCAAATAGCATGCCTATCAGACAGCCGGCACAAATCAAATCAACTCCTGCAATGTCTGCAAGTTCAGCGCAGCCCGTTGCTGAAAGACAAGCGCCAAAATACAACGCCTTCACCGGTAGAGTTGTAGGAAATGGTGTAAGACTTCGCTTACAGCCCGATGTCGAGAGCTCAATTGTAAAAGAACTCTCCAAAGATGATTGGGTAATCGTTGTGGAAGAGAAAAACGATTTCTACGGAATCGAAGCTCCAAGCGATATGAAAGCTTACGTATTTCGCAGCTTTGTTTTAGATAATGTTGTTGAAGGAACACGCGTAAATGTTCGCCTTCAGCCAGAATTAAATGCTCCAGTGATTGGACATTTAAACACAGGCGATAAAGTCAATGGCGCTATCAGCGATCAAAATTCAAAATGGCTCGAAATTGCCCCGCCTAAAAACACCCGTTTGTATGTAGCTAGAGAGTTCATCGAAAAAATGGGTGGTCCTGAGCTCAAAGCAGTGAGAGACAAAAAGAAAACTTCTGTCGTTCAACTTATGGAATCTGCAAATGCAGTTTCACAAGCAGAACTTTCTAAATCTTTTGATGAAATCGATTTCGATAAAGCTACTGCTAATTACAAGCTTGTGATCCAAGATTACAGCGATTTCACAGAATTTGCTGAACAAGCAAGAAACCATTTAGTAGAACTGCAAGAGTGCTACCTTCAAAAGAAAATTTCTTTCCTTGAAGCAAAAGCAAACAAGCTTACAAGACAACTCACCATGGCAAAAGAAGCAAATCCTGCTCTTGACATCCCTGTTGAAGTTGCTCCATTAACAGACAAAATGAAATCATGGATTTCTGCTGAAGAGTCTTTATTCCTTGTTTGGGCATCGCAACACCCTGCAAGATCTCTTGATGATTACTACCAAGAGCAAAGAACTAAAGCGATTCGTGTTTCAGGAATTTTGGAGTCTTACACAGCTCCAATCAAAAATAAACCAGGAAATTTCATCATTCGTGATAGAGATCTTCCACGCGCATATCTTTACTCTACAAAAGTAGATTTAGAGAAATTCGCGGGCAAATACGTAAGTCTTTACGTTGCTAGCCGTCCAAACAACAACTTCGCATTCCCTGCCTATTTCGTTCTTGATGTTGTCGATGGAAGTTAGAGAATTTGCACTCCACATTTTGGAAAATGAAAGGATCGAGGATAAACTTCTCGATCCTCCTTTTTTAACAGACCTTGATCCAGGTTCACCACTTTTCTTAAGAGAACCTGCACGCGCTCACAATATCCGCTTTTCAGCCCATACGCGAGGCGAAAGAAAAAAACTCCCCCCGCTGCAAGAACTCTATGACATTGAAAAAAGAGCTGTTTGCTTACACAGATTCTGCGGCCATGAACTTCTTGCTGTAGAAATGATGGCTTACGCCTTATTAGCTTTTCCTGAAGCTCCAACGGCTTTTCGCAGAGGACTGTTGTTCACCTTAAAAGAAGAGCAAGAGCACGTCAGAATTTATATGAAGCGCTTAGAGGGTCTTGGCCTCACATTTGGAGACTTGCCGCTTTACAAACATTTTTGGCGTCACACCCCATTTATTACTTCTCCGATACGTTACGTTAGTATGATGAGCTTGACCTTTGAAATGGCAAATTTAGACTTTGCACCCTTTTATGCTTCTGCATTCAGAAAGATTGGGGATAAGGAATCGGAAGAATTGATGAATCGCATTCTTTTAGATGAAATTAAGCATGTCCGTTTTGGCATCAACTGGTTCCATAAGCTGCAGCAAAGACAAGATAGCCACGACTGGGTAGAGTATTGCGAAAGCCTATACCCCTATCTTACCCCTAAAAGGGCTAAGGGGCACATCTATCAAGAAGAGTATCGACAAAAAGCGGGTGTTCCCGACGATTGGATCAAAAAAATCGAAGAAGCATGATCAGTTTTTACACCAAATCTTTTGGGATCTGATCAAGAAGCTCAGGCTCATCAATTTCAATAGAATCTGCTGCCGCTCCATACTCTTTGAATTTTCTTGCACTCACTAATACTCTTTTTTCTAGTGTTCCCATGGCTTTATTGTAAGCGTCCACAGAACTTGCCAAGCTTTTTCCTAAAGTAGCAAAATGCTTAGTCATATCGTAGACTCTTTTATGGAGCTCTTTGCCTAATTGGCTTATTTCATGGGCATTTTTAGAAAATTGATCTTGTTTCCAGCCATAAGCAATGGCTCTAAGTAAACCAATCAATGTCGTAGGAGTAGCGATGACAACGCCTTGCTCTGCAGCGAATTCTATGAGCGAAGGATCCTGCTGTAAGGCGCTGCTAAAAAATATTTCAGCTGGGAGGAAAAGGACCACAAACTCTGGAGATCCTTCAAGAAAATTCCAATAGGTTTTTCTACCTAGCTGGGTAATGTGCATGCGGATATGCTTTGCATGATCTTGCAGCCTTTCTAGTCGGACATGATCATCTTTAGTTTGATTTGCATCCAAGAAGGCTTCAAACGGAGCCTTTGCATCAATTATAACACTTTTTTCACTAGGAAGTCTTACCACTACGTCAGGGCGCAGCCTTCCCTCTTCTGTCTGGAGCACTTGCTGCTCAAAAAAGTCGCAATAATTGAGCATGCCAGCTAATTCAATCACCCGCTTAAGCTGCACTTCTCCCCACATACCACGGATTTCAGGTTTTCTTAAAGCAGAAACAAGATTTGCTGTTTCTTGGCGAAGATGCTTTTCTGATTCAATCATAGCACGCATTTGCTCTTTAAGAACCTCTTGCTCCCCTTTGCGCTCTTTTTCAAGTTTTCTTAGGCCATCATCAAGTCTAAGTAAGGAGTCTTGGACTGGCTGGACAAGTTTAGCAATAGCTATTTCTTTTTTTTCAAACTCACCTTGAGACTGTGTATGGAGCTTTTGCAAAGATTCAAAGGAGGTCTCTCCTAGAGTTTGTTTCATTTCTTTCAAAAATTCCATCTTGGCTTCTTGGATTTTCAGTTTAGACCAAAGAAATAAGATGATAAAAGCTAGAGCAAAAAAGGATAAAATTACGTATATCATAACCTATATTCTAGGACAAAGAGCTGTTATCCCCAAATAAAAAATAAATTTTCACTAAAAATTTGAAATATAATAAATAGATACATAGATTGATTATCTTTATTAATGTATAATATAGCTTGGAAAATATTATGATTTTATTAAAGAAGTTATTAGTTAATCTTTTCTTTCTTTCTGCTACTTTGCCAATCCCTCAGCATTTGAAGCCCTACTCTGTTGCTTCACTTTGCCCTATTGCGTATCAAGAGGAACTAGAGGAATGCAAAGAGGAAAAGATCCTCTTTTTTGCAGATAAAATATTTCCTGCCTATAAGGTCAGGGTATATGAAAGGATCTATAGGGCAGATCTAGCTGAGGTGGGCTCTATATATTATGTGATGGATGAAAATGGTAAAAAACTTTGTGTGATCAAGAGATCAAAAAAAGAGATTGAAGCTCTTCAATATCTAGAAAAAAAGAAGTTTTCCTCTTTTAATACGCCAAAAATTATTTTAATTGAAGATGATCTAGTAGCGATAACAATCGCTAAGGGATACAGCTTGAATAGCTATTTAAAAAAACTCTCTAGCTCTTCAATTGAATCTAGAAAAAAAATGGAGCCATTACTTCTTCATATAGTGAAAAAAACCCAGCTAGCACTTGATGAAATTCATACGAAAACTACTCGTATTCATGGGGATATGAATCCAGGCAACATATTTTACGACCCCTTAACTGATGAAATCACTTTAATTGACTGGGAATTTTCAGCAAAAAAACTCCCGCCGGCTTATGATGTTGCGGAATGTACCTTGTTATTAGAGGCGTTAGCGTTTTATCATGGAATTGAAGTCAACTTCACCGAACTATTTAAGATGACAGAAGAAGTTGATCACTATAGAGAACTATTAAAAGAGGAGTATATTCGCTCTTTTTCATTAGATGATTGCCAAGGCGTCGATCCTATCTCGATCCAGGCGTTAGCACTTTCATCTTATTTTTCTTCTTCATCATCAGGCTCAAAATCGAGCAATTTTTGAGATTTTCTTCCCGATATTTTTCGGATGATCGATAAAATTAGTCCAACAATGATATAACCCCAAAAACTTACAAGAACTAGAATCGATAAGTAGTGTAGAATTCCGTAGATGAGTATAATCGCTGCCATCACCGTCAAAAAAATCAGGTGAAAGGAAGCTACCTTTATACGAAAGGTCTTAATGCTGGCAAAACGCCACTTGCTAATCATGAGATACGCTAAAGCCATCATGACGCAAGATAAAATGACCGCGCGAAGAGTATGGGATATGCTTACTAGGCTCTCAAAAAGAGGTGTGCTAAGAAAAAGGGCTGGAGAAACAGCCGCCATTGCTGCAGCAGGAATAGGGAGGCCTTCAAAACTTTGCTTCATATTCAGCTCAGCTTCTTTGTCCCCTTTAGCTGAAGAAGATTTAACGCTAAAGCGGACAAGACGCAAAGCGCCACATACGGTATAAAGCATAGCGCCGCCTAAAGCAAGAAGAGCGTAAGGGCCGCTAAACCCCACATCAAGTGAGCGTAAGAAAAGGACAGAAGGAGCGACTCCAAAGGAAACGACATCTGCGATAGAATCAAACATCAAGCCAAATTCACTTTCGGCATGAATAGCTCTAGCAACAGCACCGTCTAATACATCTGCGATCGCAGCGAGTATCAAGATTAAAAGGGATTGTCTAAGCATTTCATATGTATCGATGCCTGTCATGCTTGAATGGAATATGACAAATAAGCCGCAAGCTAAACCAAAAGCTGTTACCGCGTTGGGTAAAATATAGATTCTTCTCATAAGATGATCGTAGCATGGAGTCCTCTTTTAACGCGAGATGCGCTCTTAAGAAAGTTTTTCTGGACAATATCCTATAAACACAATATATAGTGTTATAGTTGCGAAAATGACACAATATGTAGTATGATAACCCTCCATAACCGTCAGGAGAAATATGAAAAAAGTTAAGACTTTGGAACCCACAGAGATCCTCACAGGTGTTACAAAGAGTGTGTTAATATCTGAGAACTGTTCTTTGAACACGGATCTATTAACGGTAGTTAAAAGAAACGGAAGGATCGTTCCGTTCAATAGAGAAAGAATTGAAAAAGCTATCGAATCAGCGTTTCGCGACACAAAAAAAGTGGCAAGACCTTTAGCTCTTCCTGAAGCGATGTCGCAAACAATCGAACGTCTAACAGATAGCGTTATCATCCAAGCAAAAACACTTGGAGAAAAAGGGGTTACCTTAACGGTTGAAGGGATCCAAGATTTAGTTGAAGTTACACTCATGAAAAACGGATTGCATGATGTAGCTAGAGATTACATCATTTATCGCGACCAGCATAAAGCTAAACGTGACCAAAGTCCCGAGAACATCAAAATCTATCGCCATGACAGAAGCACTTTAGTGCGCTTCAATCCAATGAAAATCGGCTTTAGTATTGCAAGAGCTTTCCGTTTGGCAAGAACAATAGAATCAGAAATTCTTCCAGAAGACATCTTAGCGGCAGTTAACGCACTTACACAAAGTGTTGTTGATCGTGCGATTGAAAAACACAACCTAGAAGGTTCGCTACACCTTTCTTGCATTGAAACAATCATCGAAGAAGAATTGATGGGCGGCCGCTTTTTTATGGAAGCTAAAGCTTTTATTCTTCAAAAAGTTGGCAAGCAAGATACAAGATTCAACCCATCTCAAATCCAAAAAGATCAGTCGTTCAAAGTTGTTACAGAAGATGGCAAAGAGCGCGTAATTTCTGAAAGAGAGATCCGCAGCAAAATTGAACACGCAGCGCGCAACTACAAAGAAGAAATCGATGTCCCCTACCTTGTTCAATTGACAGTGAACAACTTCTATAACGGCATCAAAGAAAAAGAAGTTGATACCGCGATGATCATGGCAGCTCGTTCTATGGTAGAAAGAGATCCTGCATATGCCTTCATTACAGCTGGGATTTTACTAGATGTTCTTTATCGTGAAACAATGGAAGTTTCTGCTTTAGATCCTAAGCTTGAAAAAGCGCACCAAGAATACTTCCCTAAATACATCAAAATGGGAATTTCTTATAAAAGGGTCTCCCCTAAGCTTTTAGATTTTGATTTGCCGCGTCTTGCTAAAGCAATGGATCTTCAAAGAGACAATCTGTTCCAATATCTAGGATTGCAGACTCTATATGATCGCTACTTTATCCACGAAGAAGGGCGCCGCTTAGAGACCCCTCAAATCTTTTGGATGAGAGTAGCGATGGGTCTTGCCCTTGAAGAAACTGATAAAAATGAAAGAGCTATCGAGTTCTACAATCTTCTTTCTGAGCATTATTTTACATCAGCGACTCCGACACTATTTAACTCGGGAACAACGCATTCTCAGCTCAGTTCTTGCTATTTATCTACAGTGATGGATGATCTTCACGGCATTTTCAAAATCATTGCAGATGATGCTCAGCTTTCAAAATGGGCAGGCGGTATCGGCAACGACTGGACAAATGTTCGCGCTACTGGTTCTTTGATCAAAGGAACTAACGGTAAAAGCCAGGGTGTGATTCCGTTTTTAAAAGTTGCAAATGATACAGCAGTAGCTGTTAATCAAGGCGGAAAGCGTAAAGGGGCGATGTGCGCTTACTTAGAAACATGGCACCTTGATATTGAAGATTTCTTAGAGCTAAGAAAAAATACAGGTGATGAAAGACGGCGTACGCATGACATGAACACAGCCAACTGGATTCCTGATCTTTTTATGAAAAGAGTTCAGAAAAATGGTTCGTGGACCCTTTTTAGCCCTATTGACACGCCAGATCTTCACGATCTTTACGGTAAAGCTTTTGAAGAAAGATATGCAGAATATGAAAAAATGGCAGCTGAAGGGAGAATCAAAAATTACAAAACTGTTGATGCATTGGGACTTTGGAGAAAAATGCTCAGCATGCTCTTTGAAACAGGCCATCCGTGGATTACCTTCAAAGATCCAAGCAACGTAAGAGGCGCTCAAGATCACGTTGGAGTGATTCACAGCTCAAATCTTTGTACAGAGATTTTGCTCAATACTTCTAAAGAAGAAACAGCTGTTTGCAACCTTGGTTCCATCAACTTATCCAAGCATATTAAAGACAATAAGCTTGATGAAGAGCGTCTTGCTAAAACGATCCGCACAGCGATTCGCATGCTCGATAACGTAGTTGATATCAACTTCTACCCTATCGAAGAGACCAAAAATGCAAACCTTAGACATAGACCTATCGGCATGGGTATTATGGGATTGCAAGATGTGTTCTACAAATTGGGAATTAGCTATGCATCATTAGAAGCAGTGCAGTTTTCAGATGAGAGTATGGAGATGATCTCGTACTACGCAATTTTAGCTTCTTCAGAATTGGCAAAAGAGCGTGGGACTTATGAAAGCTATAAAGGATCAAAATGGGATAGAGGATATCTACCTATTGATACAATTGATCTTTTAGAAAAAGAGCGCGGCGAAGCCATTATGATGGACCGCTCTTCTAAGCTAGACTGGAGCAAAGTACGTGAGCACATCAAAGCGCACGGAATGAGAAACTCCCATACAATGGCTATTGCTCCTACAGCGACAATTGCTAATATCATCGGAGTTGTTGCTTCTATTGAGCCAACATATAAAAACCTATTTGTGAAATCGAATCTCTCGGGAGAATTTACGGTTCCTAATAGCCATCTGATCGAAAAACTTAAAGATCTCGGTATTTGGGATGAGCAAATGCTAGATGACCTTAAGTACTACGACGGATCGATCTTAGAAATAGACAGAATTCCTGAAGAGGTAAAAAGGGTGTTCCTCACCTCTTTTGAAATTGAGCCAGACTGGCTGATCGAATGTGCTTCGCGTCGTCAAAAGTGGATTGATATGGGACAATCTTTGAACTTGTATCTTTCTGAACCAAGTGGAAAAAAGATCCACGAGATGTACATGAATGCTTGGAAAAAAGGGATTAAGACTTGCTACTATCTTCGTTGCTTAGCAGCTACGCAGATCGAAAA
>Ga0194123_10003446_pt1 | contig 18974 bp, 21 predicted proteins | sample TA2MahsurfametaG_5_FD_155479 | JGI IMG/M metagenome (GOLD analysis project Ga0194123, IMG submission 155479) | Freshwater microbial communities from Lake Tanganyika, Tanzania - TA2015023 Mahale A surface | ecosystem: Environmental > Aquatic > Freshwater > Lake | place: Tanzania: Lake Tanganyika... | reverse complement strand
ACAAGAAGTTGTTCGTTAAATACTTAATCATCTCAGCAGTTGTTGAGGAAGTCTTGATGATCGGGACTTTTGGGAAAGCAGACTGAAAAACTTGCTTTACGGTGTTGATCCAGGGGCGCGGGCCGCCGAGAATGATTCGATTCTGGTTTCGCATGTCGTCAAGTGCGTTCGCTTCTGTCAAAAATTCTGGATTAAATACAATTCTCAGTTCAGCGTCTAAGAACTTCTTGTTCCAAGTTTCAACAGATCCGGGCGGTACAGTTGATTTTACAACAGCAATTCTTTCACCCGGTACTGATGCTAGTTCTGCTAGCACGCTCTCTACGATTGATAGGTCAGCCGATCCATCTTCAAACATGGGCGTAGGAAGGCATACAAAATAAACTTTAGAAAAACCCGGTGTTCCATCTTCCTCATTATCACCAATTAATTCTGCGATGGATCCAGGGTATCCTGCGACAGGATCTCCATGCGATGGCAATGCCCCTTTTGCGTACTTACCCGCCTTATCGTAAGCATAAACATCAAATCCGCGTTCTGCGAAAACTGTCGTGAGAGATCCGCCTACGAATCCTTGACCAATTACAGCAATTGATTTTTTCATACGTTCTATTAACTTAGAAAGTGATTAAAGATTTTATAATTTGCAAACAGGGATTGGTGTCATTTTGTGAAAATTGGCTCGATGATGTTTTAGATAGATTTCAACCCACTTTTTCTGGTCGCCCTCAAGCTCATTTAGCCTGTGATAATTTCCCATAGCCCATTCAAGTTGAGCATAAGTTGCACCAATCTGTTGTTCATCAGTTCTGTCATCTTCCCAGAGACCATCAGTAGGAGGTGCATCTATAATCTCTTGAATAACACCAAGCTGTTTTGACATTTCCCAAACTTCTGTTTTATAGAGATCTGCAATTGGAGAGATGTCAACACCACCGTCTCCGTACTTTGTGAAGAAGCCGACACCAAAATCTTCTACTTTGTTTCCTGTTCCTACGACAATGCCATTATGATTTGAAGCAATTTGGTAGAGCGCAACCATTCGAAGTCGGGATTTTGTGTTGGCGAGGGACAGACCTGACTTCTCACTTTCTGGAAAGATTGTGATGAATGCATCATAGCCTGAAGTAAGATCCAAAATTCTATGTTCTACATTTGGATATTTCTTTGTCAACCATTCTCCATGCATAATCGACAAGTTGTGTAAATGTTGCTTTTGATGTAGAGGTAGACTCACAGCTATTGTCTTTATACCTGTTTCTGCACACAGCGCTGAAACAAGAGACGAATCTATTCCTCCCGAGATACCCACAACAAGTGAAACCTTGTTAGCTTCTTTTGCGTAGCCCGAAATCCAGTTGATGATGCTTTGGTAATTTTTCATAGTTTAGTCACGCCTGCTTTGTAATCACCTGTTCTTCGACCGAACCAAAGAATCTTCTTTGCCCAGTTGTAGAAGTCATCTATGTTGCAATACTTCATTTGAAGAGTTGTCTTCTCTTCAATTAATTCGTTGTAATCATCGTTTTCGATGAAGTCATGAATATTGTAATTGAATTGGTGCACATTGACTTTTTGACAGGGATAGTTTAGACGCTTCCTTTGATATTCTAGCACTTCATTTAGCACTCTTTCATCCATCTGAGCTTTTAACACATTAATCAAGAAGTTCTTCATGTCAGTTTGATATGCATCGTAGTTCATCGCAACATTTATAGCAGAACCTTCTTCAAAACTCCAGTTAATTTCTGAGAGCTCAGGAAGAACTACTCCCCAGTGTCTTTGGTTCTTAAGAATCTTTCTGAGGTTTTCGTCAACAGAATAGTACTGCTTTCCGATGAAAGATTCGGGGTTCGACTTTGCATAGTTCAAAAATTCAGTATAGAAATTTTTGTAGCTAATTCCGATGTATTTTCTTAGGAATCTTGAGATGAATTGCGTTGGACCCAAGTAATGTCCAAAGATGACCAACCACCTGTAGTGGTGACCTTCAATCCACTCTTCTTGTGTAAAAGTATTTGTTTTTGTGACAAACTTTGTTGTATCGTCGCTGAGTAAACTGTCAATGTGTCTATGATGAAAGAATGGCTGAGTTGTTGATGTTTCTATACCATACTTTTCAATGTACTCAGGACGACTAAAAGGAGTGTTAATCAAAGCAGCCATCAAGTGAATATCAAGGTAGTTGTGGTATCCCATTTCAGCGATGCTACACATTCCATCGACAAAGCTGTTTAGGGTTTCATTTGGGAGGCCCCAAATAAGTTCAACATAGCTTGAGATGTTCTTCTTTTCATATAGCTCAATAAATTCTTTGAGTTTGCCGCCATCGATATTTTTTCTCTTGATTGCATCAAGAACGTCAGGGTTCATCGACTGAAGTGCTATTGTCACGCCCTTTTGTACACCTGCTGTTTCAAATACGTTGGCGATGTCTAATACTTTGCTAGCACCACCTTTTGCCCAGGTGACTCTGTAGGCATGTGGAAATCCTGTTTCTTCTTTTCTTTGCTTTATGAAGTTTGCGAGGTCGAGGTCAAGGTCGTAATAGAGACCGTAGTTAGAATTGGCATCTGTGATGTACTCTATTTGATTAGAAATAATCCAATTAATTTCTTCCTTTATCTTATCGTACGATTTTTCGACCTTTGTGTAGTACTGCTCTCCAATCTCGCAGAACGCACATCGATAAGGACAACCTCTAGCGGATTCTACTATCGCACTGAATGACATGCTTTCTGGTTTGGCTGCCACTACTCTGTCAAACAGACCGTCCAAATATGGACTTGGATTATGAGAAATACCTCGCATTCGAGGGCGTTCGGGAGTTTTTACAGCGAAGATATTGTCATCTTTTGCTTTGTTGTTAATTACAGCTAGACTAGTTTTTTGTTTTGTGTCTGAACTCTTTAATTTGCTATTGAAACTTATTCCTGACACGTTCATCAAGTTCATTTCAGGTTTAAGAAGTTCAAGAAGAAGCTCTAAGAATGTTTCTTCTCCTTCTCCGTGGACTAAGACATCAACATAGCTATGATCAATAAAGAAGCTTCCCACTCTGTCCGCGAGAGGCTGCTGCTGTCCTCCAAAGACGATGAGACAGTTTGGAAACTTTTCCTTGATTGCTTTTGCTAAAGCAAGATTGATGTTCCAATTCCAAACAAAGCAGGAGAAACCAACAACGCTGGGGTTCTCAATTTTGGTCAAGATGTCTTCAACTTCTTGACGATAATAAAACCAATCAGCAAGCTTGTAGTTTTCGCTTATCTCTTGATTGGCGAAGATATAAGAAGCAACTACTCCTGATGAATAGGGAAGATATACCTGATTGTCAAAGACGTCAGACAGCTCAAAGAGATACAGGCTGCGCTTATTGTTCTCCAGCATGTCTGCCATCATATTCATTCTTCGGATATTGTTCTCTATACGCATGCAAAATTGCATGGTGAGAATTTCTCCAGTTGCGATTTCGTGCACAATCTGTTATTTCATTAAATACAGTTATTGAGTAACCGCACGCCGCGAATAAGACTGGTAGAGTTACATCACCTGCTGAGCCGAACTCCCAGTCGGCTAAAACAAATTCTCTGAAAAGTTCATCATTATTCTTGACGAACTTGTATACTTCGTTGAAGGACTTGGTCGCATAGATGAATGGCCAGCTCCAGCCTGGACAAGGAACTGCGCCTGGAATTTTCTTTAACACTTCTACCCAGCCCGCTTCATTATCTGGCCTCTTAGCAAAGTTGATAATTTCAGGTGCGACAAGACTCGCTTCTTTGGGTATATTAAATTGTTTTCGAACAAGAACGTCGGGTTCCATCATCAACATGTATGGTTTGTTACAAAAATCAACAGCTGCTTTATTTCTCTCAATCCAAGACATTGCTGTTGCATACAGCTTGTCTTGCATGTTAGAAGTGTTCTGTTCGGGAGTTTTTCTTTGACACCAGCCTCTCATGTCTTCTTCATGAGAAACTTTTAAATTGTCAAATTTCTCTTCTAAAAATGTGTAGTTTCCTCCGCCATCTGAAACAAGATAGACAGGGCATTCAGGATAGACTTGACGAAGTACTTCAATCGAGTATTCAACTGCTCTTTTTTCTGTATAACACGAGTACGATACACCGAAGTCTGACATACAAATCCTATTACTTTTCTTGTCCAATTCTAATAATTTTGACACCCAACTGGTCGGGAATGTATCTGTGTGGATCAATTACAACAGAACCTTCTGGGAATTCCCAAGTTGCGAACACATCGTGTCGTGTTCCAATGAAGAAGACGCTCTTTTCAAATTTAGGTGCTTCGTCTTTGTCGGTAAATGGGTCATAACAAAGCACTTCATTTCCTCTTTCTCTCAAGATATTCGCAAGAAGAATTGCAGGACTACCTGAAACTAAATTTGTTTCTGGCTTAAATGCTTTACCTAAGATAACCTTGGGTAGGTCATGTTGTTCCATTAAGACTGCCAGCCACTCTGTTTGATCTTCACGTGCTTTCATTAAGTCTTCAAAGAAATCGTGACTAAGGTCCAGCTTCTTTGCTAACCATGAAAGCGCAATATTATCACGAGGGTGGCAACCTCCACCATCACCCATACCACCTCTAAGATATTTGTTAGAGATAATTCTTTCATTAGCAAGTGTTAGCGCATCTGTGACAGCATCAACATCAGCACCAATCTTATGACAAATTTCCATGACTGTGTTGATGAATACAATCTTCATTCCTATGAATGTATTGTAAGAGACTTTAATTAACTCGGCGTTTTTTATGCTGGTCTTGAAGAAGGGTCTATCATGAAGAGTTCTATATAGACTTTCGGCAGATTTTGCAGCATCTTGATCATCAACACCAAAAAGAACGAACTCAGGATTGAGAAAGTCTCTCATTGTTGTTCCCATTGCAATAAAGAATGGATTGTAACATAGCTTCACTTTGTCGCTGATTAATGGTAAAATTTCTCTTTCGATTGTTCCCGGCAGGACTGTTGAGATGATGATGACAATCTTATCTTTTCCTTCTTTGTCAATTGCGTCAGATAGATTTTTCATACCTGACTTTAACCACGAGTAATCAAAGTCTACACGCGACTCGGGAATTCTTGTGATTCCTTCATAAAGAGGGTCGTGAGGCGTTTGAATTGGAACAAAGATTATTTCTGAACGTTTCACCACTTCTTCTAAAGAAAGAAAATCAATCTTGCTCTTGTCTAAGTGCTCTTGAGCCCAGATTTCTTTGTAGGGTAGTTTTCGTGTTTCTAGAGACTCTCTCACGCGTGGGTCGATATCATATCCACAGACATAGTGGCCCTTAGATTCAACTGCTAATGCACATGGTAAACCTAACTTTCCAAGTCCTACAAAGCCTACGTTCATTTTTACCTCTTGAGTTTATCTTAATCTATTTTTTTCAAAAGAGTATGGTAAATTGCAAACTAAAGAATTATTCATAATTCTGATTTAATTCTATTTTCCCACCAGCTAAACTTTAGTTTGTCGTAATTGTATTCTTTATCAAGCATTTGGTTTCTTGCTTTGAGTAAAAACTTTTCATCAAGACGCAAAAAGTCTCTCCATGAGTCAACAAATAAAATTGGCAAGTCTTCCATCTCTTTGTAGCCATCGTACTTAACAACAACGGGAATACACCCTAGGTACAAGCAGTCCCACATTCTATAAGTGTCTGCTCCGCAGCCGCGGGGGCATATCATGAATTCTGCATGTGAAAGATCCGAGTGATAACTGTCAAATGTTGCAAAATCTAAAGTTCTCACTCTGTTTTCTCTAAGATTTTTGCATGTGACAAAAGGCTTTTGCAAGCAGCTTTCTGCTATGTGAGCACGAATTCTACCGTACCAATGAACTGATACAGGAGGCATTGAGCAATTATAGTAACAAAGAATGTTTCTATCTTCTGATAAAACGCGCCGTTGATGTGCAATGTTTTGTAGACCCTTCCAGTCTCTACCCAGCGGAATCATATGTAGTCCAGGAGCTGAGCGTGTGACTGCATGACAAAAAACTTTGACATCATCACTAAATTCTTGGAGAATTGACATGTCTACTAGCTGCTCATATTCCGTGTTTTCAAGCAGGCTTTGATATTCTTCAGAGTATGGAAAGTCGTCTTGAAGATAAAATTCTGGTTTTGGACATGGGATATCAAGATCGCCGTTTGTGAATAACAACAATTTTTTACCTTGTTGTCGTCTTAGGTAGCGAAGCGAATCTATGATTTGACTTTTCGCATCTTGACTAAAACCAATCTGCAAAGAGATGATGTTTTTACCATTGTGCAAATCAGGAAATAGTCGTTCAAATCGCTGTATGAAAATCTGGTCTTCAAAACCGATGTTTGATAAGCCCTGTCTATATTGTCTCAAAGAAGTCATAAACTACCTTGTGATTTTTCTTCCTTTTTGCATCATAATTGTGTCCTGCAATAGGAAGATGTAGATCTTGTGGCCAGTCTCTTGGGACATTACCATTTGCAGGCGGTCCCCATGATATGTACTGAATGTTGCATTTATCGCTATTGTACTTTCTTCCAATACTATCAAGTTCGCAAGCGGGAGTGTCAATAGTTTTCTGCCACTCTTCAACTTCTTTATCAGAGCCAGATGTCCAAATGTAATGCTTTAAATCTTCCATTGTCAATATTGTACTTCAATTACTGTTTCTGCGTTAATTCGTTTTTTGTGAGACACCACTAATTTTGACTCAGGGTGCGGAGTCACTTTATAGTTTAACTTTTTTGAATATTCACGCAAGAAAGTGTAATAGTAATGTTGCATTGCGTCTCTTGACAAAAATTTCTTAGAAAATTCATACGAATTGCAAGCTATTCTGTAGCTTTCTTCTTCAATTTGTTTGTAGCAATTGACTTTGTTTATTAAGTCAGAAGGGCTTGTTACTCGAACATAATGCTCACCGTCTCTAAAAATTGAGTCGTGTTGCCACCACTCTTGGTAAGGATTTGACGTGCAATAGAAGACTAATGATTTACAAGCTAATGCAAATCTAAATGCACCACTTATTGCTTCATCCAGTCCGCCGTTGAGATGCATCAAATATTTGTAATTAGCTTTTTCTTCTCTTGCGCATGCATAGGGCGTAACTCCGATAGTATAGTTTGGTAAACCTCTTGGGGCATGATGACATTGTACGTGTTTTAAGTCAAAAATTTCTCCGTCTAACCGACCGTAAGAACCCCTATACGGATTGTTTAATGAACCTCTATAGAAAACTTCTTCTTTTCGCTGTTTCCACGTTTCATAATCTTTGCCTGTACTTTCAGCGGCTTCAAGAACTCTTGTCATCTCTTCATGATGATCGAAGAGGTTAGCTTCTGGCATCCACTTAAACATGAAGTCCGGGACTATTAACTGATTTCTACTTGCATGACAACCAGGTACTAGAACTGGTAGATCTGTATTAAGTGAATCTTCATCATAGTGAATGAACTCCATATCAGGAAGTCTATGCTTCTTCAGCAAGTCTAAAAAGTGTCCTTTGTTGCCTTCAAGTCTAGACTCATAGTCAAACATTTCATCAAAAGTCACATAGAGCTTATTATCGATTATCTGGTAGAGCTTGTATGCCGGGTGTCTTAAGAAGTTATTGTTGTAGATATTATAAATGCAAGAATTATCAAGACTTGAAAGCGATGAAGTTCTTAGCTTTGCTAATTTCTCAATATTCTCAATGTTCATTTTTTCAACTCTCTCTTTGCCTTTTGCAATGCTGAACCAACTATTTGGTGCATGTCGTAGTACTTGTATTCTGCAAGTCTACCGCCAAAGATGACGTTCTTTTCTTGGTCTGCGAGCAGCTTGTACTTGTTGTACTTTTCTTGATTTTGAACGTCATTGACTGGGTAATAAGGAATCTTATCACGGTTCCAGTCATCTGGGTATTCGACTGTAATAACAGTCTTTTCTTTGTTAGTCATCTTGAGAGGTTGAAAATGCTTGTGTTCAACGATTCTAGTGTATGGAATTTCTTTTTCTGTGTAGTTGACGACCGACGCACCAAGATAGTCAGGCGTGTTCAGAATCTGGTTATCGAACTTAAGTGAACGATAGTTTAGTTCTCCGTACGTGTAGTCGTAAAAACTATCAATATTTCCCGTATAAACAATCTTATTTGCTTGTTTGTCAAAATGGCTGCGGTTCGCTAGATAGTCCGCTTCAAGAACTACCTCAATTCCTTTAAGAAGATTATCAAATATTTCTGTGAATCCATTTGCCGGGAATCCTTGGTAAATGTCTGAGAAATAACAGTCATCATAAGTTGTTCTTATTGGAATTCTCTTGATGATTGATGTTGGTAAATTCTTAGGATCTGTGTTCCACTGCTTTTCAGTGTAACCCTTTACGAATATCTCATAGAGTTCCTGACCAACTTGGGACAAAATCCACTCTTCAAGATTTGAGGGATTGTCTATTGGAACTCTAACTTCTGATAATTTCTTTTCAGCTTCTGCAGGAGTCTTCACACCCCACAGCTGATACATTGTCATTAAGTTAATTGGAAAAGAGTAGAGATTATCTTTGTAATGAACTCTTAGACGATGATGATATGTGTCAAACTTAGCGAATCGATTCACATAGTTCCAAATACGTTCATCGTTTGTGTGAAAAATATGACCACCGTATTTACTCACATGAATATTCTCTATTTTTTCTGAGTAAACGTTACCGCCTATGTGTTCACGTTTTTCAATAACCAAGCACTTCTTTCCGGCGTCTGTTGCCTCTCTTGCAAAGATAGATCCAAAAAGGCCCGATCCAACGATGAGATAGTCGTAAGTCATCTTATACTCCCTTATACATGTCTAGAATGCTTGTTGTGTTTAAGAACTCACGTTGTGTGTAGTAAGCATAGTGAACAACTCTTGTATTTCCGACTAGCGCATTTTTTAGATCATGTTTTAGAGGATAGAACAAATTCAACCACATTTCGTCTCCAACACACTTAACATCGCCGCTAAACTTTGAAAAATCTTCGCCTGACCACATGATGAAGTTAATAGAAACAGGTTCATAGTCTAGAACAAAACTTTCAAAGTCTAGATTATACAAACCGCTATTGTCAATAATTGACTTAAACTGCGATAATAGACTTGCAGCAAACATAGGATTACCCCAATAAAGATCACTAAGACAAACCTTATCTAGACCAAAGTCTCTTGGTTTCGGTTCTTGTATGTTATCACTCATTACTGCAGGCGATTCAATAATTGCTTGCCTAACTTTAGAAAACTCTTTGTACCATTCAACATCGAAAGTGTGACAAGTTTGAACATTTAACTTGCCCAGCTTTCTTAAGAAATGAGTACACCAAGAGTTGTTGATGATTGTTGGAAAAGTTAAGAAAGTTTCTGGGTTGTCCAGCTTGTATTGAGCAAGTTTTTCAAATGTACCTGGTTCAATGTAGATTATATCGTCGTCTGCTTTAAAATAAAAAGTGTTCTTTTCTACGCAGTAGTTATAGAACCTCTTAACATTTTCTGCGCGACCCATCTGAGCAGGATCTAGCTTGTCATGGCCGTATTTAAGGTGCACAAAGTCAGGATATTCAGTTGCATACTGACTAATGAAGTCAAGATCTTCTTGCACTGTAGTGTTTACCCACAAGTGATGTTCATCGACTACATGACGATGCTTTAAGACTTGCTTAAAAAGATGACCCATTGATTCACATCGTCCTACAGGAGAAACAACAACAATTTTCTTATCTTTGTACATTTGACTTCCTATTCTGCTTCTGTGTAGTCATTACGCGTAAACTCAAAACCTTGCGGCTCTGTGACATTAAAATTGCACTTTCTAGAATACTCTTTTAAGATCTCTGCCCATACAAGGTAAACTGACTCTGGATTTAGTGTATTGCAAAAGAAACTTTTTCCATTTGCAGCAATTTGAGCAATTTCTTCTTGTTTGTCATGAAAATGGTTAATTACATCTTCTGTTTCTTTTGCATTTTGAAGCTTTAAGTAATGATAGCCATTTTGGAAAATGGATTCATCCATCCACCACTCTTGCCAGAAATTTTGTTCTGGGCCTGAGTTAATGTTGTATAAAACTGCGCTGCCGGCTCCTAACAAAAATTTTATTCTGCTTGTGTAGGCACCTCTGTGACCGTTAAGGTGTAAAAGATACTTAGACTCTGCAAGAGATTCTCTAGATATGAAAGAAGAGTCACCAGAGTTTTGGTCAATGATTCTTAACGTTACTTCATTTTTTAAGTTCATTGACGAGTTTTGTCGTCTATAGTTTGTTGGATTCGATAAATTTCCGATGAACACACATTCATCTCTCTTTTTGCTCCACTCAATGTTTGTATTGCTGAGAGATTTGTGTGAACCTACATACGTGTTGATGATGTCGGGATTGGTATTGGGATAACCAAAGAATGTGTGATCCGGGGCAATCACGTTGTTTGAACCTGGTAGTCTAGCGTGGGTGAATATTTTGCTATGGGGCATGTTTGTTCTATCATGCGTGCACCACGAGAATAAGACATTTGGAACTTGATGTCTTTGTAGAACAGACTGCAAGATCTTACCCATGCTATATTGCCTCTGTTCCATTCTCCCGTCAGGCAAGATTTCACTTTGAAGAATTCTACACTTATTATCGTAGATCTGAATTGTCAGATAGTTGTGTGGAACATTATAGACGTCATCTAGCGTGTAAACATCTTGATTCACAGAGAATCTTGAAATATTTTTAGCTTGCTCTTCTAAAATCATGCGTCATCCATTTCCAACCAATCATTGACGTTAATCGCTTTGTCGTCCACAAAAAAATCTGCAGTGGGCTTCTTGTGCATGATTAGTTCGTGGAATTTTACACCAAAATCTTTCATTTGTTTCTTGGTCAATTCTGTGTGGTCAATTTTAGAACTAGCGCCTCGGGCTGTCATTAGAATTATCTTGTGCCCTTCATCAAATAGATTATTGACTTTTTCTATTGACTTTTTAATTGGTTGAACTTTGTCATAATCGCCTTGTGTATCTGTGACTAATGTACCGTCAATGTCAAAAACATAGATTTTCTTTCTTGATTTATTGAATCTTCTCTCTAGACTCTTACTGTTACAAACAGAATCATGAATCTTTTTCTTTAGAACTGTCGTGCTGTAACCATGGCTTCTTTGACAATAGTACGTGTTGTGTTCCAATTCACTACCAGTATATGACTTTCCTTCATAGTCAGCGCCAAGAATTCTTAAGTCAAACTTAATTTCTTTCAGAAGTTCTAAGAGATCTGATTCAGTGCTATAGCTTAGAATTTCATCAACATAAACTATTGATGATAGAATTTCTTTTCTCTCATTCCACGTTTGAATTGGTTTAAGCTTATATGGTCTATCAAGAGTGGGGTCATCTTGCAATGCAACAATTAGATGGTCACAAACTTGTTTTGCCTCTTTAAACATCCGAATATAGCCTGGATGTATTAGGTCGAAGGCACCTGCAATCAGACCGACTCTTTTCATCAGATTACCGCGTGCAAGAAAATGGAATGCATGTTCTCAACAATTCCATAGTCATGTGAGTCAACATAATATGACAACTTGGCGTTGTTGGTATACTGTGTCTTTAGATGATTATCTTTATCAAATCCAGTTAAGATTACAAAATCAATATTCTTGCTTACACAATAATCTGCAGCATTTAAGATATTCTTTGAGTTTCCGGATGATGAGATGAGAATGCACAGGCTTTTTTCGGAAGAGAAATGTTCAATGAATTTAGCATAAGCATTTTCTATACCATAATCATTCATATAGCAAGTCAAACGAGAACCGTCAGAAAAACTTAAAGCTTTTAAACCCATTGCTTTCGTGTAGTCTTGTGCAAGATGAGAACAAACTGCATTGCTACCACCATTACCGATTAGAAGAACAATATCTCGATTCTGAAGAAGGTCGTTGAGCTTGTTGACTTCTGATGGTCTAATAGCTTCAAGACAGTTTTTTAATTTTTCCAAGTTCATCATAAAATCTCTGTTGATCTTAGCCCTTGTGAGTCAATTCTGACCTGTCTTATACTACACTGTAAGTCTCTTTCCAGTTCTTCTTGAGTTGCACTATTTTCTGTTAAGATAAAAAAGTATCCTCCGCTACCTGCGCCTATGAGGCGGTGTGCAAGTATCGACTTAGACTCTGATAGTTTATCGTCAAAATTTACTAGTTCTTTGCAACTTAGAATATCAGGAGTTGTACTCTTCTTTAATTCCCAGACTTCTTTACAGATGTCTATAAAGAGTTGTTTGTTTTTTGTATTTAAAGCCTGCTTCATGTCATGTGCTGTTTCATGAAGTCGTTTAGTAAAACTCCAAGTTTTTGACTTGCTCAATACATCTGTAGAAGATCTGCTGACATTAGTCGGCACAAGGAACATGTTGAATTGTCTTAAGAGAGAATCATCGATCTTTTCATAGACAACTTCTTCATCACCTGTCTTCTGTATAAAGTTGACTCCTCCAAGCGAGCAGCCATATGGGTCTTGAAAACCCGTGTGTTCATTAAAACATCTTTCTAATTTCCACGATAATTCAATGACTTGATTTTTGCTCAATTTGCGGCATTCAAGCGATGTTAACGCTTGAACCATCGCAAGCATATAAGATGATGAATTTGCCAAACCTGAGCCGTGTGAAGGAATGTCTGATGTGAACCAACAACTAAATGGTTTGCTTTCAAAGTATTCGGCACAGGTTCTAACAATGTCGTTCTTTAACTCTGAGACATCAGGTGTGAGTTCAACTTTAGAATAGTGTACGTTGAACAAGTTTCTTGCAGAGTTTTGCCCAAACAGATCTCTAAAAACTGAAACGTACGTGTAGAGGTTTGGTGAAAAAGAAACAATTGCACTCTCTCCAAATTGTTTTCTATACTCGTCGAGGTCAGATCCACCGCCGGCAAAAGAAATTCTCATTGGACATTTAGAAACAATCATTAGTTGATTCTCTTAAAAGCTTCAAGAATGGCATTCGCTCTATTCACAAATGTATGGTTGTCTTTCACGTACAACATCTGTTCACGAATGTAGTTTAAGTCACTTGCTTTTTCTCTAGCAAGATGCGCAAGTTGATATTCATCATCACTATAAACGATTAAATCTCCGAATAGATTCTTTACTGCTAGTGAGTTTGTTGCCCCTAGTTGTCCGTAACTAATGTTCTTAAAAGTTCTGCATGGAATATAGCCATTTTGCTTGTGATTTGCACCCGTATCTGGTTTTCCATTGATGTCTTTTCTTGTTAGACCACCTCTAATGTCGGGTGCAATTAATGACTTCTGAATCAGAGAGCGACCTTCTTCAAAAGAGACTGGTGACTTCCATGGGTCAACTTGATAGAAGGGAACATTAAATTCTTGCAGTGCTTGATTAAGTCGTTGTAGTTCTTTTACGTTGCTCTCACCTATTGTTCCGATGTAATAGAAGACATTTTCTCTCTTGATGAATCTATCATCAAGATCTATTTCATGTGGAAGCTTATCTGTTGCCCATGAAAGATAGAGCGCGCTGTAACCCGACACGCCACTTCTAAACTGATCGGCTAGAATTGAATCGTCAGCATTTTGTAAGAAATATTCACAATTACCTAGCTTTTCTAGACTCGCTCTGTCTGTAGTGTAAGAGTAATTTAAGTCATTAATGTGGTCAACATTAAATCGAATATCTACGAGCTTGGCACCAACGTTTAGATACTTTTGTGGATTGACAGCAATGTGAACAAAGTAAGATGAAGTATTGTTCAATGGGATATTTTTGTCGGCGTATCCCTCGGTGATGAATATACAATTATTGAAGTCAAAATCTAATGGAAAGTTTGTGTCATCAAACCAGTGCACTTCATGTTTAAGATGTTGAAAAACTTTTACCCACATGGCGTGAATATAGGAGTGCGTGTGAGTATGTAGAGGGTAACCCCAGATGATAATTTTTGGTTTCATGATGTTCTCCATTAAAGTCGAGGCAGGCTGAGTCCCATGTTTATGCCGACGGCCTGTATTCCATTTCTTGCAAGATTGACTGCGCCAATTAGTTCATTACAAAATGGCAGTTGTTGTAGTTGAATATTTTCAAGATAGTCTCTTGCCGACTTTTGCATTGTGTTGAATGAAGAACAGTATACTGACATGTTTTGCTGTGAACCAAAATTAATCCAGTCAGAAACTAGTCCTTTAGGTTGACCCATTTCTTCATAATAAACATGATCATTGTTAAAGTTTAATAGATCTAACTTTCTTTGTATGTTCACGTCAAATCTAACTCGAACAACCACGTCATAGACAAATCCGTTCTTCATAGAATGAACGTTTGCAAGCATATTTGACATCATGATTCCATACCACATACTATGACCGTCACCAAAGATTTTTGATGCATATTGTTCCAAGCTCAGACCTGCTTCTGACGCCTCGTTTGGTATACTTGACTTAAACTTGTTAAAAGTGTGCACTAATGCTGGGCACTCGACTCTTATTTTTTGTGCTGGTTCTACTTTGTGAGCAAGTGGTTTATAGAGATCTATTGCTTGATGATGTGCGTCTTTGTTGATTCTATGTTTTTTCCATCCACCATCGCCTCCAAATTTATGAGGCTCATCAGGGTAATCTTCATATGACCACGCGTGCATAAACACATCTGCGCTGTTTGGCTCAATAATGTTGGCATATATTGATTTGTAGCTCTCTTCAAAAAATCGAGGCTGACCAGACACACACACTGCAATCTTTCTCATTTTCTACCAAATGAATCTGCAAAAAAATGTGGCCACTTTTCAGTTTCTGATTTCAGAGAATCTTCGGTGTAAGTTTCTATCTTTCTATGCATTCCATCTTTCTGATGACCTCTGTATAGTTTGCAACCGAGATTCACAATTTCAAGAGGAACTCCTTGAACCTTGAGAGCGCATTCAAAAAATTCGTGAATGTGAATAAGACCTTTCATTTAGAAACGCCTATTATGTCGTTCAATAATTCACCTAATTCATCAGCGTCTCTCCTGATGTTTAAAGCATCACAGCACTTGTAAGGGTTAGTACGAGAATAGTCATTGACAATGATTCTCTGTGAATGAAGCATCCCATACAAAATCTGATGATAGAAAATTCCTGCTTCCTGCAGCTGTTTTTCTGTGATCTTAGAATGCTCCTTAGTTCTTGCAGTAGTTAGTACCAATTGAAATCTACCTGATGAAACTAGCTTCTTTATCGTTTCGATGTTAGCAGAAATGCCAGGACTTTCACCCCACTTTGGTGAAAAGAACTCTGATGAGTTCTTGAAGAGAACACCGTCAATGTCAAGAAAAATAGTAGCAAATGTCTTCTTGTAATTTTGCCAGTCAGTCAGGGTTCCCCAGTCTTCATAAGATTTACAAAATTTGCCTGCAAAAGAAGAACCGTTCATCATCATGAATTCTATAACATGTGAAACGTACAGATTTTCATGATGTTTGATTTTGTCGTAAGAAGACAGAAATTCTTTGCTAGAAAAGAAAGAATAACCACCTACACAAAAATGCTGAGAAATAACCTGCTTCTCAACTATTGCAGTAATTCTTCCAAGATCATTTATTTTGCAATAACTTTTTGCAACGGCACATTCTCCTGTCAAAAGACCGATATTACCAAGAATCACTTCGTTTTGAGGATTGATCTGACAATCAAATTGGCCATCACAATCTTTGATGAAAATAGGAATATCTTCATTTAGATGTTCTAGATATTTTGCTATCGTTTCTGGTTGTGATCTTGTCTTTTCTGACAAGGAAAAGAATTCCACAGGCTTATCGCAACCTGATTTTTCAAAAGCTCTTCTCAGAGAGCTTTCGTTTCCTTCGAGTTGTTTCTTCTTTGCAATTAGGACAATTTTTTTGACAGAAGTAAGATCAAGTTTTGTGATTGCATCGCAGACCATCAAGTTTCCATTAGGTTGAGTCAAAAGCCACTTAGGTCTGACGCCTGGAAATCTGGTCGATTCACCGCCACAAGGCAATATTAGAAGCAATTTCCACCTCTTGTGACATACATTTCATGATGTATTGTACTATTTTTTGATCTGATGTATATGGAAGAATACGAGATAGACCTAATACTTGAAACTTCTTCAATACACGAAAATCAATGTAATCTTTCAAGTCATTAATTGCAATTTTCTCTGCTCTCTCCCAGTAAATTTTCACTCTGGTTTTGTCACACTGCCCTGTAAATTTGTTGAGACTCCAAAAGAATCTAACATCTTGAAGAAACTTGGCGACGTCTTCATAAGGTGTTTCTATTGGAGGATTTAGAAAATCAAAAATGCACAGGGTTTTGTCATCCCTAACTAGGACATTTGAAAATGTCATGTCACCATGACATCTGCCCATAAGAATGTCACTAGGCAAGTCTTCGTTCAAAAATTTGACTATCCTTGAGACTTCATACTCGTCGAGAAGATGCCGCTTTTTAGATTCTTCAAATACATCGCGTACCTTCTGAGACCACACCTCTAGAGGGAATCTTTGAAGAGAAGATTCTTCAAATTCTAGTCTTATCATGTTAACAAGAGATTTGACAGTTTCCAAAAACTCATCAAAATTAGCGCTGGCGGTGAATGTGACAAAATCAGTGGCTCTCACATACTCCATGTCTATTATTGTGTCATTTCCATCTTTGAAGACTCTGAAAATTTTAGGAGCTGAAATTCTCTCAAAAGCAAGAAACTGTTCTTGCTTTTTTGCTTGTAGCAGTAATCTGTCTTTGTTGTCATTTCTGGCTATTTTTCTCAGAAAAGTCAGATCATTTGCATACAAAATTTGAATGTCGGCACTTGAGTGACCTGGAATCAACATTTTAACTCTTGTGTAGTATTCTCTCTACTTGAGAATAGTTTTCTATTTGTTTTCTCATTTTTACCTATTTTTCTCTGTTTGCAACTATGATACTTGACACAAGTTTCACATCATTAAGTTTTTCTTTTGGCATGACATCAAGAAAATGTTTAGAAAAAATGTTTAGAATTTTCATAGTCTGACCCTTTCGTGCAATAGATTATTTCATCTATGACAAAGCAATAAATCATGATTAACTAAATGTCTGATAGATTAATTCAAAATTACGGTGTTGTTGACTATTGTTTCTTAAAATTAAGAAACTATCATTGTTCTTCTTTAACAAGTAACCAATGGCAATTTGCTCGTTATTGAGTAAGTTTTTATCCAGCATTTCATGAATTAAAACTTCTTCAACAATTTTTGAGAGATTCTCAATAGCAATTTTATCAACTCCAAACATTCCTCCCCAAACATAAGATCTACTGTCGTAAAGATAATCATGATCTAGAGGAGTATTTCTTAATGATATGTCAGTGTAGGGGAAAACATACATTTGGTAAAGAGTCTTTCCAGAATGCATTTTTATTTGTTTTATAAAATTTTCACCAGGAAAAGTTACAGTAGAAGTATCGATGTCTGGGATAAATCTTGACGCGCCTGCATCAAACCAAAAGAAATAGTCGCTATTAAAAAAATTCTTTTTAGATGCATCAAGTACCCATTTAAATTTTGAATATTGAATAATTGAATACAGGCTTGTCTTGCACTCTATTCGATTTGGATCAGAAACCCTAGAAATAAAGTCTGGATCTGAAAGGACTTTGTCCATTCTTTCTTTAAGATAGTAATACGGAATATCTTTTAGCTCTTGAACAATTATTTGAGTTTTTAAATTCTTAGGTCTATGTTTTTTAATGAAATCAACATGAGAATTTTCACAATAAATTACCATTGGACACTGAATTAAAAGAGTTTTTGAGAACCACTCATAATATTGACTCATTCCTCTTCCGTCAATTTTTTCTCTTCCTATGTCATACAGTGCAGTTACAATTGTTGCAGTCATAATTACTTTTCCTCTATAGACAAAAGATATTTGTTTTTAACTATACTGTTCCAATCAAATGATTTTGCGTATTCTCTAATCTGCTGTCTTTGAGAAACTGATTTGTGTCTATTGACTTCTAGAACTTTTGCAACATAAGCTTCATCGCTTATTTTTTCTTCAGGCACAACATCTATAAAAGATTTGTTTAGGTCTAGATTAGCTGTTGCACACTCCGACAAGACCAGGCCAAGACCAGCAGAAAGTGCCTCAAGGCAAACGAGAGGATGAGCTTCACCATCAGACAGAAGAGAAATATTAGCATAGTCTGTCAAACTAGAATAAAGCGTTTCTTTGTCCCATTCTCCAAGGTATCTATCACTGCTTGTGTTAAACTGTGGATCTACACAATTACCTGCAAAGTAAAGACCCTCTATTCTTTGAAGTTTTGATTGTCTCTTTCGAGGGTCAACTTTAGCAAGATAGAGAGTTCTATCTGGGTATTTGCATGAATCGCTAAACTTAAATAAATCAGTTCTCACGCCATTTGGAACTACGCAGAGTCTATTGTCAGGAATTCCGGCTTTTGAATAGACTTCTGCGATTCCTGGTGAGAGGCAGAATATTCTTGCTGTTGTGTTAACGAACCCCCAAAAGATGTTTCTATAACTAGGGTCCCATCGATGAGGTTGTTCAAGGTAACCATAGTGGCTAGTGATTGCTACGTTCTTACATGAGAGATGAGGAATAACGTGCACATGCTCATCGTACTGAATGTGAACAAAGTCTGGATTAAGCGCATTAACTAAACTAACAATCAAGTTTGGATTTCTAGTGTTTACTATCTCGACTTGATGACCAAAATTTGTCAATGTCTTTCTGTAGTCATCAATGAGAATCTCAACAGCACCCCAACCCTTTGGTGGGATGGGCATAGTTCCTGGTCCTACAATGCAAATTTTCATTATCTAACTCCGCTAAATCTTGGAAACTCATTCATCTCTTTGTGAAGATGCACAAATTTAGTAGGATAAGTTTTTCTAACTTCATCATAACCATACTGAGGTTGCGCAAACCCAGGATGAAG
>Ga0194123_10003444_pt1 | contig 18996 bp, 19 predicted proteins | sample TA2MahsurfametaG_5_FD_155479 | JGI IMG/M metagenome (GOLD analysis project Ga0194123, IMG submission 155479) | Freshwater microbial communities from Lake Tanganyika, Tanzania - TA2015023 Mahale A surface | ecosystem: Environmental > Aquatic > Freshwater > Lake | place: Tanzania: Lake Tanganyika... | reverse complement strand
AGTTAATTTCTGGATAAAGAATTAGTTCATATTGGGTATTATCGTTATTAATATAGATGATAAGTTTAAATTCTGCTTTTATTTTTTCATTATTTTCAAATTCTTTTATGGATTGTAAAAAAATATTAAATTTTTCTTTATTATTGTAAACGTCAAGTTCAAGCATATACAGAAAAATAATTGAGTTACTTTCATCGCTTATTAAATCTATAAATTTTTGTCCTCTACGGTTAAAAGTTTCAATAAGAGAGGGATCTTTAATAAGATTATGATGGAAGAATAGTGTTTCAGGATAATTTTTGGAGAAAACTTTATTTTTTTTGGAATCTAATTCTTTAGTAAATAATGAAAAATTTTTATTTATATTATCATTTACATATTTTATACCCAAATGACTTTCCATCAAAAGCCAGTCGAATGGTAAGCTATTATCTCTGAACTTAAGATGTTTTAAATTACCTGCTGGATGACAATTTGGACCTAATGATACATAAATCATAATATATGGATAATTATAAAAAAATAAAATAAACCCATTATATAAATTATTATGGCTGATAAATTTTTAATTTATAAATCATCTGGTGGATTAGCTCATTCTTTGGGTGGATTATGGAGAGCTATTAATGTTGCTAAGAATGTAAAAAGATTTTTAATTATAGATTTCCGTGCTCATAAGGCTTTTAATAATAATTTTTCAGAATTTTTCATAATAAAAGACAATTTAAAATACAGTGATACATATGATATGATTCCTCCAGATTATACCTATAAAAATCTGACAATTGATGATATGAAAAAAGGAACATTAAAAATAATAGATAGGGGATATACTATTTTGGGTAATAGGATAAGTAAAAATTTAAAGGAGAATGAGAATATACAATTTGTTGCTGGAACTAGTGGTAAAAAGGGAAGAGTTTTTATAAAGGGTCTAAGAGTGCAGCCGAATATTATGGATAAATTAAAGAAGGAAAAACTAATACAAGGGAAATATATTGCTGTTCATTATAGGAATACTGATTTAAAGAATAATTTGAATAGAAAGGTTGAGATTTTAAAATATTTGTGCAAACATACAAATATAAATACAGTTTTTTTGGCGAGTGATGATTATTATGCGTTAGAAAATTTTAAGAGAGAATTACCGAAAATAAATTTTATAAGATATACAATTCCTGAGAAGGATGTGCACAATATTCATTATTTTTCTAAGGATAAGTGGAAACAGGTATATGAGTGTATCAGAGATATTTATATGATTTTGCAGGCAAATTTTTTCGTTCCTTCAGAAAATTCTGGATTATCTAGAATGATTATGCAGATGATATTACAGAAAGAAAATATGTTTGATTTACCGCAGAAAACAGTAACTATTTCTGTATAGATTCTTTATATCTTTTGAGCATAATATCTCTTCTTTCATTATGATTTACGATTGGTTTAAAATAAATTTTATCGTCATATTCAGTATCCCAATTTATTATTTGGTTAATTGGGACTTTTCTTAATTCAGGTATCCATTCTTTTATATATATGCATTCAGGATCAAATTTTTTAGTTTGAGTCCAAGGATTCATAACACGAAACCATTCAAGGGCGGAGACACCTGTTCCAGCAACTGTTTGCCATCCAGCATTATTTTGTATGGGGTCATAATCATATAGATTTGTTGAGAAAAAATGTTCACCGATTTTCCAGTCATATAATAAATCTTTTGAAAGAAAACTGGCGACTAACATTCTGACGCGATTATGCATAAATCCTGTTTTAAGCATTTGTTTAATTCCTGCATCGATAATTGGAAATCCAGTTTGACCTGAATAAAAAAGTTTAAGTTTATTATCTGGATTATCCCATTTTATATGGAGAAATTTTGGATTGGAAGTTTTTTGGAAAAGTTTTTTATTAAAGTAGTAAACATTATAATAGAAATCTCTGAAATAGAGTTGTCGTAGAATTGCTTTCTGATTTTTTACGTGTTGGCAGAATTCTCTTATAGAAATGCATCCAAATTTATTATATGCACTCATTTCAGTAGTTGCTATAGAAGGTATATCGTGTGTATGGATATAATCGGTTGGAATTTTGGTAAATTGAGATATAGCATTTGTTCTACCGCCTTTATGGAGTATATTTGGGTTTTTTTTGTAAAATTTATGGATATTAATTTTTTTACCGAGATTTATATTAGCAAAATGTAATTTATTTGTTTTTGGGATTGGAATTGGATTTTTTTTAGCTTTATTGTAGAAAGGAGTAAATTTTTGGTAAATAGTATTACTTCCTGTTTTAATAGAACCTACCGGTAAAATAGTTATATCTTCCAATGTAATAATTTGGATATTAATATCATCACAGAATTTTTTAATTTTTTCATCTCTTTCGCAAGAAAAATTAGTATAATCCATATTAAATCCAATTCTACATATATCCATTTTTTTTATAATTTTTTTTAAAACTTTGACTGGATCATCATTAAAATAATTTAAGCTTCCATTATTTTCTGAAATTTCTTTGGATAATTCATCAAGAGATTCACACATAAATTGGACGCAATTATTGGAGAAATATTTATTTTTTTTTGGATTAATTTGTATGGGGTCGAAAATGAATATAGGTATGATAGGTTCTGGGAATTGGAGGAGATGATTAAGTGTATTATTATCATGGATGCGTAGGTCTCTTCTGAAAATAAAGATTTGATGCATATATTATAATTAGTTAATTTTTGGACAATTCATTTTTAATTTCTTGAATTATTTTTTTATATTGGGGTTTCACTTTAATACTTCCTCCTGCTAAAGCTTTTGCCTCTAATTTATTTGATAATTGACCGATTGGAGAAAGAATTTGTGCATTTTGAGCAGCTTTTTCAACTGAAGATGTGGTAGTTCCTGTTTTTGTAGTTTCCGTTTCCGTAGTTTTGGTGGTTTCTGTATCTTCTTTTTCGGCTTTACTGACAGCTTTTTTGAAGCGGTCCATTTGTTCTTTAAGTTGTTCTTTAAATGATTTTTGAGGTATTTTTTCGAATTTAAGGTTTCTGGCGATTTTTTCTGCGGCATTGGAATAATTTTTGATGGCTTTATTGAGAGTATCTTTAAGATTTGTGATATCTTTTTCGAGGTCATTAAATGTAATATTTTTATTTGGTGATTTGTTTGTTGCAGCTGCAATTTGAATTTCATTAAGGAAACCTTCATAATTTGCGAATGGTGATGGAGTAAATTTGGGATTAAGAATTCTTTTAGCGAAGAATACGAATAATATAATAATAAGTATAATTCCTCCGGTTATTCCAGCGGCAGTTTCACTATAAGCGCCTTTTAATGATTGAATAATAATGAGAACAAAAACGATTAAAAGAAAATATTTAAAACGGTCCATAAAAGAGCTGTGTTTATCTTCAATAAAATATCTTGTTCCATATGTGAGTTTGTCTACAAAAATGAAGTTAATGAAGTTAAAGAATACGGCGAATTTGGTCCAACCGGATTTAATTTCAGCTTGGTCGGTTTTAGATTTTAACATTGAAACTCCGAGGTCTTTGAATGGGAATTTTTGTTGTTTTTCGAGTCTTCTTTTTTCTTCTGGTAAATTAAGAAGATAACCGTGTTTTCCTGAAAATAGATATGCGAAACTGGAAAACATTGTAGTAGCTATACCTATGATAAGTTGGATAGCACCAAAAAAAACTAATACAAGTTTTTGATACCAGCATTGATTATCGTAATTAACAAGAAAGATTGGAGTTGTGCTAACTTCTGCTTTATTACCTTCGTTTAGAATTGATGAAAGTCCGGTAAGACCTTTTAAGATGCTAATAAAATTTCCGCCCATTTCAAGTAATTCGTAATAGGTTGCTGATTCTCGACAGCCTTTAACTGTTAGATTCATTTTTTTAAAGAATTTGTCTGAATTTTTGGGGAGAGTATTGGAATGGAAAAGAGTTCCGAGGACAGGTTTTGGATGAAAAGTTTTACCGACTGGAAGAAATAAGGGAATAAAATTCATACCAATTCCTGCAATATAATTGTTACTAATATATGACATAATGAGGAACATGATTATGTATAAACTAAAATATTTTAGGGCACTTGCATATAATCTGGATAATTTTTTTGAATCTTCATCCATTTCGGGAGATTCTTCTTCTATTTTTTCATAATCATTATTTGGGGGTTCAGGAGATTTTTGAAGATTATTTTGTGTATTATTTTCCATTAACTAATATATATATATTAGTTATAAAATATTATTACATCATACCACCAGCAGGAAAACCAACTAGATTAAAGCCTAAGCCTAAACCTGCACCATTTCTAGCGGCAGTTCCAATAGATGGACTGTAAAGATCAAGAATTGCGAATACAGCAGCGGCACAAAGTGCAATAACTAAGACTGTATCGAATGGAAGAACAACACCACGAACTCTTGGGACGATGTAAGCGGCTAAACCAACTGCTAAACCTTCAATTAAATATTTGGCTATTCTTTTAACAACTTCACCGATATGGAAACCGTTTTGAGCTTGCATTTATAATTTTACAGGAGAAAAAATATTTTATTTATTTCTAAATATGTTTACGTTTTAGTTTAAAAAAAACTTTATTATATTTTACATAAAATGTCTAAGTCTGAAGTAGTAGAAGATTTTCTTGAGGTAGATCAGCCCATTCCAGGGCAGAATTTTGTTTGTTTATCTTTTATATCACCTGACAAGGTTTTAAAGAGAAAGGAGACAATTATTGTAAAGGAATTTGCTAAATGGTTTTTAAAGGACCTTAAGAGCAATATGGATCCAAGTAAGTTGGATCCCGAAAAATTAACTCCTGAATTTATTGATACACTAAATGTGAATGATAAATTTGATGATTTTCTTTATGCGAATGAGGATAAGATCAATCAGAAGTTCAATGATGATAATGATTTTCAGACATCTATTCGTGGATTGAAGGTTCGTGGTGTTTATGAGTCAAAGAGAGAGGCTGAAGTAAGAGCGAAAGTTTTACAGAGAAGAGACCCAAATTTTCATGTTTTTGTTGGACAAGTTGGATATTGGTTACCTTGGGATCCTAACCCAGATAATATTGCTGAGCAAGAATATGCAAATGACCAATTGAATACTTTGATGAAGAAGTATCAGGAGAATCGTAAGTATAAGGATGATTTATATGCACAGGAAACTGAGGAGAGAAAGAAGGCTGCAAGAGAGGAGAATCAGAAGAGAAAGTATTATCAACAGAAGACTGATGAGGAGGAGAAGGAGGCTGAGCAGAAGATTCGAGAGTTGAGAGATATTGTTGATGAGAAGGATAGAATTTTCACGAGATTGAATGAGGGCGAGGCACCAAATATGGGACCAAGCGCTTGTGAGGGAGATGGAGTATCACACCCAGCAGGAACTGGTGGTGATACAACTGAGGCTTTGGGATTGATGGCTGGATTGGACGATGGAAAACATGCTGATCCTTGGATGCAGAGGAGGGAGATGGCTGCAGCAGGAAAGAATTTTGATGCTGGATGTGCACAGAGAGAGCCAACAAGAGAGGAGAAGGCGAAGATATTAAGCAGTATTGTGAAGGACATCTTCTGATTTTTGGCATAGCCAAAAATCCTCGGGGCGTTGCCCCTCGGCGGGGCCCCAACCCCGCACCTAGGGAGGGAAGCAGGAGGGGAGTTAGAGGGAAGCAGGGGGGAGTTAGAAGGAGGGAAGCAGGAGGACAGGTAGGAGAGAGGGATATGGAATTAATTTTTTAATATATTTATGTAATAACTTATTTTTGGTAAGTTATTGTTTTTTTTTTGTGAAAGATATAAAAAATTTATTTTAGATAGTATGAGGTCATTATTTATATTAGGTTTTTTGGTTATAATTTGTATAATTATAGTTGGATATTTAAAATCTAATCAGACTTGTCCTCCACCAGTTATGGACTTTAAATACGTTGGACGAACATTTAATGAGGAACAGAGTATGCCTAGACCGATTATTACAATTTTTGGTTCAATGTTTGAGGGTTCAGATGCTTGGATACAGACAAATGGTAATGCAAGAGGTTATACATAATTTTAGTAAAATTATTTTAGCTTATTATTTTAAGATGAGAGCTATAGTAATTTTATTTTTATTAGTTGGGATTTGTTTAGTGGTAGTTGGATATGTCCAATCTAATCAATCTTGTCCTCCACCTGTTGTTGAATTTAAATATATACCTAGAACATTTGAGGATGACCAGATATTGCCTAGACCATTAATGTCTATATTTGGACAGATGTTTGAGGGTGATGATGCTTGGCAGCAGACACAGGGTTTTGCGGACAAAGTTTTTTCGAGACAATTAGCGGCAACTGATGATTCACAGGAGGGTGCTGGACCTATTGTTGCGAAATAATATGAAAATAATAATATAAAAATAAATAAATGAATGCTAATGAAATCATAGATGGATTATGGATAGGAGATGTTAGGTCATCCGAGGATAAACATTTTTTGTTAAAAAATAATATATCTGTTGTAGTTAATTGCACAAAAAATTTACCGAATGTTTATGAACCGTTACCAGTAACAACAATACCAAATGATATTTTAGAAAAATATTTTATAAAATATTATAGAGTCGGATGTGATGATAATGGTAGAGAAGAAGAAATCGATAATTTTATAAATGGAACACAAAAAATTATAAATTCTGTTATTGAAGAATATAAAAATGGTAAAAAAATTTTGGTTCATTGTGTAGCTGGACAACAAAGAAGTTGTGGGTTTGTTCTATGTATGTTAAAAAAAATGGGTTATGATAGAGATACTGGATTTATGATAATAGTTGGAGCAAGAACGAATGCATTTAATTATGGTAGAGAGGTTCATTTTGAGAGAGGTATAAAAGAATTTTAGACGATTATACGATTAATCTTGTAGTCAAAGAATGCGAGACTCAATAGAAAAAACGCACCAACACCTGCTAAAAGACCCCAATGATATCTAATTTTCATAAATTTGTAAACATCAAGCCATTCTTTTACTTGTTTATTATTTTGAGTGAATTCTAACATCCAAGCGGGTTTTGGGTAAAGAGTATAGAACATGTAATTAACGAATAGTAAGACTGCTGTAAAAAGAAGAGCGTTTCCGTAGGTGTTAAATTTATCATTAACAAAGTAGAGCACTAAAACAGCAAAAACAAATCCTAAAACGATTCCTTGAAGCCATAAATTAAATCTGAAAGAGATTATGGATTTATAAACTTCTAATTGTTTCATATCTAAAGTATTTATGAATTCTTGTTGTTCAATATTTTTGGAACTAATAATACAGAAAATCATGCCAAATAATAGGGCAAAACCAATAAAACCATATCCTGAATAATTCATATATTTTATATAAGATTTTAATAATATAAATTTTTATAATCTTTATCACTAAAATGAAATTTAGAAATATCTTCTTGATAATACATTACCGGTTTTATTGAAGAATCTGCAACTTCTTGTTTAATATATATTTCTTCTCCTAATATTTTCGGTCCATTATTAGTTTCGACAAGACTCATAATATTAAAGTATGAATTAATACCGAGTAGTTCAAGAAATGTTATAAAACTAATTTCTTTGTCAATATATTTCATATTTTTCCATATTATAAGTAAAAGAGCTTGTTTTCTGTTATAGTTAATTCTGGATATATTTTTTTTGGGATTAACAAATTCATAATTACATAATTTAGATTTTTTCTTTATTATATTTTTATTAAAACAAGAAAAAAGTCCATCAACTGAATTTTTATAAATATGTTTTGTTAAAATATTATTCAAATATATATTTGTTGAGATATCTATAAAATGAATATCTTTTATTGTAATATATTCTCTTGTTAAATATTTTTCTTTTTTTTCGAAATATAACGGGTCAGATATTCTAGAATATGGTGTTAAAGTATAATATGAATATAAATAATTTTTATTAAATTTAATAATTTGTTTTGTATTATTCTGATGATAAAGATAAGTATTTTTTTTTATAATATTATTTTTAAAACATTTTAAAATATCTTCTTTCGTTATATTTTCAAGAACAGTTATATATTTTAAATTTATAAGTGTTATAGGCTCTATTATATATTTATATTTATTATATGTAATTTTTTTGTAATAATTTAATAAAGTTAATGTTTTATTTGAATTAATGATATATTTACTGCATATTATGGGATAATTTTCGTAAATAAACAAAGTTTTATTAATTGGATTTAATAAGAAGAAGTTTTTAATAGGAAATAATATTTGGAAATTGTCATATCTAGAGTCTTCAACATATTTAATTTTATTAAGACTTTCTTTTGTGTTATAATAATTTTTTAAATATCTTTTCCATAAAGTATCTATATCAAGAACGTTTTTTTTGTTTATAAATTTTTTATTTGAGTATTTAAAATTGGAATCTGAGAAAGTAATAAATGGAAATTTGAGATAGAAATTTTTATCTGGGTATTTTAAAAAATCAATGGGAATTTGATTATAAAGTGTGAAGAAAAATACATTTTTTGTTTTTATGAAATTCTCCAAAAAAAAATCAGCATATAAATCTATATCATTATTAAACAAGTATGAAAACATTTTCACACAATTCTCTTTTTTCTCAATAAATTTTATTCTATCATTAAATAATAAAAAATAATATAATGATATAAAAGTCCGATATATTTCTTTTGGTGTATTATTTTTTGCTTTGTAAATATCTTTTATATCCATACTATATAAAAGAAGTTATTATAAATTATTTTTGATATCAGTTTCACTAAAACCCAAATATATAGAAACACCAATAGCAGCCATTATTGCTTCAATCTCTATTCTGCTATTTACATTTTGAACATTGAATGACAAAATTCTATTTGGCTCTTGGTAGATTATCTTTCCATTATCGTAATAAATAACAGGTTTTCCTTTCTTAACCGCAGTTGTTAGAAGTAAAGATTTCTTATTTGCACTGAAGCATATTATCTTACACTTCATTAATGGCATCATTTTTGTTAAATAATCAAGATATTGATCATCACAATTAACAATTGCGCATCCATTATCACAAATGTGTCTGTATAATAAATTGTGGTATCCCATTTTTCCGTTTGGTTCTCTATTATTTAAGAAAACACCAACGTCACAATTATTAAAGCCCAATCCTGCTCTAGCAATACCATTGCAACTTAAACCAAGAACAGCCGCATCAACTGATGGGTCTAACAACATTTTTTCCAAATGCATAGATTGACTATTTTCACATTTGTTATCGATAGTTATACCATTCTTATTTAATTTACCAATACTGTATCTGGTTCTCATTACATCGGCTATTAAATCAACACAATAAGTTTTACCATAACCACCCACAACACCTACGATTGGAATATTATCACCACATCCATAATCTCTTTCTTCAGGTGCTGGTCTACCACATCCTCCACTACTGCAACTGGGAATGAGAGATAAATTGTTACTAGGTCTTGGTCCATCATCTCGTTTGACTGAGTTAACTACAAAAAAAATTATAATTACTACAACAATAAAGCCAAGAAGAATTAATAGAGCATTTTGATTGTCAATACTTAAATTTGACTTTTTCATTTATAATTTATTATAGAATTTTTTTTCACTTATTCTAAACATTTATTCAAGAATTAACCCAGAAAAAATATGCAAAAACTACTCCCATAAAAAAATAAATAATTGGATTTCCATTTTCGTATCTATATTTGTAAAAACTAAATGCAATAGCATTTATTGTAACTGTTGTATAAAATATAAATAAAAACATCATACCTATCATTTTCAAGCTAATCGGATTATTTAATTTAGAACAATGATTATCTTGAATTGGATTATTTAAAGGACAATATGAATAATATATTGATTGTTCATTGATACATATATTATTCAAAGCAGTATGATAATCAATACAAACCGAATTTGAATTTTGAAGTTCATTCGTAATTACACTATCATTTGGAATAGTAAAACTATTTTAAAGAGAGGGAATAATATATGGATAATTGTTTCTTGGTAGGTTTGGTTTAAAATTTCTGGATTCAAATCTGTTTTCCAAGGTTGGATAGATTGATAATAAGGACTTACTTATTTTTACTAAATAAAAAAGAGTAAATTAAAAAATCATTTTTTATTTCAAATGTACAACTGGCTTATACTTGATTGTGCGACCTTTAAGTTCAATGGGTTCTTTAAGTTTTTCGACGTGACCAGAATAAGGGCCATAAGTTTTTTTCTTAGAACCTTGAGTAGTTTCACGAAGACTAAATTCTACTTTCTTTGCTTTGGTTTCTTTGCACATTCTGCTAACAACTTTGCGGGCTGCTGAGGATGGAGATGAACCGGTGTAAGAACCGTGTTCCTTTCCATTTACAACTACTGTGAAGTGACGTTCTCCTGCCATTATAATATTATAAAGATTTTTTTTTAAAAAAAATCGATAGTATTTTATTCTAAACCTATCTAAATAAAAAAAATGTTAGAACAATCAATTGAAGAATATTTCCTTATTATTGGTGAAGTAATAAGTGATATTGATAATAGTTCGGAAAATGAATACTTTTATATAAATGATCTAGATGATGATTATATATCTGAACCTTATGAATTACTTGGAGAAGAAACAGTAGATATAAGGAGTTTTTTTTCAGAAGATACAACAAAAAGTATAAATGAAATACTGATGTAATATTATAAAGGGTTATTTATGGATTTTTCTAAAGATTTTTCATTTACGTGTTTTTCAAGTAATAATAATTCTTGTTCATCTTTATTCAGATTTTTATGTAAAACCTTTCTATCAATCTTTCTCATTTGTATTTGTTCAAGTTTGATTAAATTTATTTCTTTATCATTTTTTCCATTTTTTTGGAAATTATCAATTTCAATTATAAAAAGTATTTGATTTTTGTTATATTTAAGATTAAGACTAAAACAAGTCCCATTCGGTATATAAATTAAATCTCCATTCCTTAATTCAATTTTTAATTTATCTTCCAAACTTTTTCTACAAAATGGATAACAAACATAAGGTTCCAATTCACTAGTAATATTCGGTTCAGCATAAAATATTTCTCCAATTGAAGATAATGAACAAATAAATATGTCATTTTTGTAAAACAACGTAGGAAAATTTATGGATTGAGAACAGACAAGTAGTTTTATGGAAATAATAATTTTTTCTGGATTTGGGAACATTTTGGATATTTCAGGTAGAATAAATGTGGAATAATATTTTTTGGGAATATTCTGCAAAATAAAAAGATTATCAGCTGAATTATTTTTCACCAAATTAAAATAATAATTAGATTCCATTTTTGTTGATTCTAAACTAAGAAATTTTTTTGGTGAAATATTTTCATTATTATTATACCTTGATACATTGATATATTGTTTATGGAATATTTTCCATAAATATTTAGGTGTCATTAGATATTTCATTATTGCTAAATTTCTGGAAGGTGCATAATTAACTTTTTTCGACGGTTCATAAGTTAATAATATACGAACCTGTTCTTTTTTCTTTTTATTAACAATAAATGTAACTAATTTATGGATACTAAAACCCAATGTAATAATTATAATTATGATTATAAAGATAATATTTATATCAATTTTCATTCTTCTTATTACAATAAAATAAAATCTCTTTATAAAATACGAATGATTATCATGAATTGCGCATTTAATAAAGAAATTGGAAAAGTTCCAATTTATGAAACTTTTGATAATTATCTTTCTAATACTAGAGGTATTGGTGGTCTTTTTATTTCTATTTTTATTATCTTTATCGTAATATTAGCAATTATTATTGCAGTCAGGTGTAATCCAGACAACCAGTTTGCGTATGCATTTATTGCATTTTTGTTTTCTGAAATATATTTAATCCAGTTTTTCATAAGAAAATATATTATTCAGGAAAAGAACTATTGTAAAGGTATTTTTTAATTCATTATAACAAAAAAGTTATAATGATTTTTTTTTCGATATTTTCACAAAAATCCCATAACGCTAATTTACTTTTTTATCACATTTTTATTAAAATATTTTTATCAATAATATTGAAAAAATAAATATTGAAAAAGTGAAAACGTTTAATTTTTTTATCAATACTGTTAAAAATCGAAAAATCAAAATCGAGTTTATAGAATTAACTTAAAAAAATTTCTATGGCATCATCAATAAAATATTTTTAAAAAATATTTTAATCAATAAATAACAATAATTTAAATTTTCATACCATAATTAAATTATAAAAAATTATGGTAATAAATATGGTAATAAATATTTTTAATATTTATCTTTTTAAATAATTATTATGGATAAATGGTAATAAAATAATTTTATAAAAAATAATTGTTGATTACCATATGGTATATTTTTACATATAATCTGTAACAAAATACAAAAATATATTTTTTTTACATTATATATCGCATTTAAAATATATTATCCAGTATTATTTAATTACAATGTTTTATTACCATAAAAAGTATGAATACCATAAACGTGGTAATAATTAAAAATAACCGTGGTTTTTTTATTACCATTTTTTAGAATACCATGTAAATACCAATGCAATATTATTTTTCTTATTAATCATTACCATAATATGATAATAAATAAATATTTGTGTTCATCATTTTATTTTTATTAAAAAATTCACTTAAAAAAATTTCTATCTTTTTTTCATAAATCAAATTATCAATGGATTTGATGTTTTTAATATATTTTTTGGTATATTATTGATATAATCATTGATAACTATATTGATAAATACCAATTACGATGAATGTAAGTTTGACATGATGGTTCTGGTAATGTTATTACGATGGAAAAATAGAAAAAATAAAAAGTTAAAAAAACGAAAAAGGATGATTTGTAAAATATGGAATATTACCATTTTATTACCATTTTTAAAAACGCAAAACTCCATTTGAAAAAAAGACTACCATATTTACATTTATTACTTTATAAAATACATATAACTTCATTCAACGCATTACCATATATTATGATGAACGATTGTTTTTTAAGTGGAGTTTTAATGAAAATGGTAATAAATATTATCATGCACCCTTTTATCATGGGGTTAAAAATGAAATTTGTTATTACCATAATACCATTTTTGGTAAGGGATATGAAAAAAATAAAAAGTTTATTATGAACGAAAAGCTATTTTTGATTTTTTTTGAATTATGTGCGGTGGTTTTCAGAAAGTCATTTTGTTACCATGGATTACCATGAGATTTTAGAAAATAATTTCGAAGCGAAGAATTGCATGGTAGTTTATTACCATAAATCCAGAATTCATTAAAAGTTAGAAAAATATTTTATTTTTTTTATTACCATAATGATAATAAGTTTTTTTCTAAAAAAATAAAGTTATGATAATTTTTATTACCATGCTTATCCCCAAATCGGGCTTTTTTTTAACATTATCAGACAACATCTTGCTCGTTTTGTATTTTTCAGTTTTTTTGTTTGTTAAGATTGATATACCATAAAAGGGGTATTACCACAAAAGGAACAACTTTTTAAAAAGTTGAATTACCATAAATGGTTTATTTTTGAAGTACCTCTAACTTTTTGATCACTTTTGAACCATTCATTTTTTATTTTTTTTATTAATTTTATTATTATTTAATTATATTTTAATGATAAATAATGATATATAAAATAATATAATATATAAAAATAAAAACGTATGATAAAAAACAAATTGACTAAAATGCTGCAATATTTTTTTTCAAGTTTATAATATATAAAAAGTGAAAATGGTAATTTTGGTTAATATAAAAAAAATGCTATTTATAGAAACGACTTTGATTTCAAATTTTTCCCCCCGTCTGCACAATAGAAAAATGGTAAGGGGTTTTGGTAATTCGATATTTTTTAACCCTATAACGTCATGGTAATAAAATGGTAATGGTCGTTTGATTTTTTTAATTATCCAAAATTTAATCAATGTCCCTTAAAAAAATATTTTTACAACTAAAAACGATCAATAGAAAAATAAACTATAAAATATTAACTTACTAAATTGCTGATAACAAAAAATACTACCGTCGTCGCATGCTTACCATAAAAAAAACCGCCACATGGTAAGGCAGGGTTTTTCCGTATTACCACGGATGGTAATAAAAACTCATTTTTAACGCATATCGACCTAAAAAACCGTTAATTCCGCAGAAATCCTGCGGAGGGCGGTTAGGTTTTTAATTTTTTCGAAATGGGTCCGACCGGCGCCAAAAACCACCGTTCATGGCCTGTTTTTTGCCGATATAAAAAAGTGTGGTAATAATATGGTAATTATAAGAATAAAGAAGTGATTTTATTTATGGTAATTATTATAGATAAAAATTGTAGAGTAAAAATATTATGGTAATCACATACCATAATTATAAAAACTCTATGGTAATGCATTACCATAAAAATAATTTTTACATTACCATAAAAAGTATTTTTCCCTACCTTAAAAATCAATTGGTAGTATTTTATCACCATAACTCTTATTTTTTATCTTATCCAATAAACGTTTGGTAATAAGTCTTTGATAAAATGTTGACCTGTTTTTTTTTTAAACGTTTGAAAACCTTAACAATAAATTGTAAAAATGAACGATTTTAAAAAAAGATTGATAAATATAATAAAAAAAATGAAAAATAGATAGTAACATGTAATTAAATAAAATATATTTTTATAGCGAAAGTCGATAAAAATACTATAAATAAAAATTATGTTTACTATCTATATTTTTTTCTTTAAAAAACACAGAAAAATTAAAAAAATATGGTAATATGTTAGACTTCATCGTTCAAAAAATATTATTTATTACCATTTTTATAGAATAAATTACCAAAATAAATATTATTATCATATTTTCAAAAATTAAAATTATGGTAATAAGTTAGACTTCATCGTTCAAAAAAATATTACGTATAAAAAAAATTTCATATTTTTTCAAAAAATAAAAAATATGGTAATGAGTTAGACTTCATCGTTCAAAAAAAAATTATTTATTGGTAATTTTTTCAAAGTGTGATGCTAATTGAAAGTTGTTAATAAGAATAAGATTAATTTGTTTATATAATTTGTCGTATAATCTTTTATATTTATTCATAATTGCTTTTTTGGAATCATTTTCATCTAAGATAATAGTATTGAGATATTCTTCGATTGCTTCAGTATATGTTTCATATTTTTCATGAGTTAAAGCGTCAATAATTTTATCCTGTTTTTTAGTAATTTCCATATCTTGAGCGACAAGCAGATTTTCGAGATAATCATCTGCAATTTCTTTTTTACTAATTATAAGGTCTTGAATGGTATCATCTTTATCTCTTAATTCCCAATTTTGTCCGTTAAAAACTTTAAGATAAGGCTCTTTTTTATTTTTCAGACGAACATTCTGGTTTTGTGGTTGTTCTGGATTAAAATGGATTAAACGTATTAGTTGAGGAATACCATTATCTGGATTTTTAAGAATATTTTTCATAATATTGTTCGTTAAAAAACTAATATCTTCTTTTCCAAAAGGATTAATCGGATTTTCTGGTGGATAATTATAGTTGTTTATTGTTTGGAAATTATTAAAAGTTTGGAAGTTGTTGATAATAGTTTGTTTTAATTCATCTTCTATATCATTTTTCCTGTTTTTACAATTGGAACGCTCGTGCCTTAGACAAACGTCTTTTCTAGAAAAAACTTTATTACAATACCTACAGACTAACTCGTTACCTTCATTAATTGTTTCTTTAGGAATTTCAATATTAATTTCTTCTGATTCTTTGCAAGGGAAGAGACGCATAATATGAGAATTATAATTTCCTAAATGAGTAAATATTTTTTTACATTTTTTACATTTATATTCAACCATTATTAGTAATACTAATAATAATTTTTTTAATTTAAGAAAAAATAATTTTTAGCTATAATTTGGTAATGTTTTTTTCCAATTTAATGTATGTTGAAGATATTTGGATTCCAAATCAATATTATATAAATCTTTAAATCTATTTTTAATTTCTTTTACTTCTCTATATTTTTCTGCAGGAAATTTATCGGCATTTTTTATTTCATTTGCTAATTTTGATATATCCAATTGTATAAGTATTTCGAATTTAATAAAAAATTCTATATTTTCTACAATTTCTTTTACCATTTTATTATTTATTTTATATTCATTTCCTTTTTCATTTAATGATAATATCTTTTTAGTGGAGCAAAAATATAAAATATCTAATGCATTTTTATTCCATACTTTACCAAATATTTTAGAAACAGCTTTATTAAAATCTTTTACAGTATTTTTGTCCAAAATAATAAGTAAAAGTTCTAGAAATTTATTTCTAATTTTTTTATCACTATCCATTTTAAGTAAAAATGCAAAATCCCAGCTGTATTTATTTATCATCGGTATTTTCGGTCTCATTAATGGTCCATACATTAAATAAACTATATCACTATCTTTGTTTACATTATATAGTTCATCCACTAATCCTGCTAATACATCATATGCTCTAAGACTTTTATATTTAAATTGTATATCCATAATATTTTCTAATTTTTTTATGAAAAGTGGGTTTACTTCTGCTTTCCATCCTTCGAGCATAATTTTCTGGATTGTTTGTATCCATTCTTTATCTTTGTATACATATTCTTTCACATTTACTCTTTTACTGTTAGCAGCAACTAATATAATTATTTGTAATAGTGATAATAAATTGTATGAAGAAAAATGGTCAAATATTCTAATTTCCATACCATTCGGAATTGTCATTTTTGCACCAGATATTCTTGCTTTGGGATCATCTGGTTTTGAAGGGTCTGGACCAAATGTGCGTATATTACTACTGAAAGATGAGATAGCTTGGTCTTCTTGCCAATGAGGTGAACGACAGGCTTCGGTTTTGTTACTTTCGTGGAATTTAAAATTGTCACGCCAGTAAGGTTCAACATTTGCGTATCTTCCGACACCAACATCTTCATTTTTTTTGCGCATATCACTTCCAGCGAAATTTCCCCAACCTACCCTAGCTACTCTGAAACTTCCTCTAATTCTTTTTTGGTTGGTTCCAACTGATTTTTGGTCACAAGAAAAATATGCAGCTAAAAGAAGAGGTTCAATCCATTGAAACATTGCGCCAAAATTATAATGCATATCTACGAATTTTTTTTCGTCTTCTTCAGTATATTTTTCTTTTTTTTCGAATGGTAAAGTAACAGTGTAATGATAACTTCCTGTGTAATCTTGAAAATGTTTTTTTTCTAATGTTTTTAAATCAGATGTATAATCTTTTCTCACCCTGATATCGGAACACATTCCAAAAGGATATGGTCTGATAGCTAAAAAGTTTTCTTTAATAAATTTTTCAACAGAGTTTGCATTCTCAATCAAATAAATAAATCTTCTTTCTTTTTCAATAATTTCAGAAACATAATCAAAAATATTTTTAGCGTTTTTTAATGTGGAAAAGGGTTCTTCAGTAATAAATTCAGGCATTCTAAGAGGTTGTTTTTTACCGTCATATTCAAATGTTAATTTATCCAGAATTATTTTACCTCCACATCTACGACCAGTTTCTTCATAATCTATTTTTTCTAATAATTTTTTATCAGATGGTAACAAATTTGTATCATATTCATATAATTCTTGAGCTGGTAATTGAGTTGCAATAACTACACTTTCTTTTAAAGGATAAATTGGTTTTTTGGGATGATAAATAGTGGTGGGGACATAGAAAAATTGTGTTTCATGCTCAATGCCCATACCCCAAGTAAGATTTTCAAGTTTTTTTTCGCGAATAGTCCTCTTTTTTTTCTCTTCAAGAAGTTCAAGGAAAGGGACAGAACGTGTTGAATTATTATTAGTATTTCTAACTATTTTTGGTTTTTTTACTTCTTTCTTTTTCATCTCTTCTATAAAAAAGAGATAAAATAAATTTTTTATTATCTATGTGTCTTCTTAACCTCAAACTGCATTCCCTTCTTCTTCTTATTATTATTATATTTCGACAAAAAATCTCCATTGTCCTCCTCATCACTACTCTCACACTGCAATGCAGAAGCCTGTTTCCATAAAATCTCTGCTCCAAGTCTAAAATCAGGATGTGGCTCAGCCTTATACCAAAACACCTGATCCTCCAATTTATTACTCTTTGCATTATTATTTATCACTAAACACTCAAAATTTTCTGTGCATTGGTCCATAACATTGCAAAAAAACTCATAATTAGGGAACATACCACAATATTGTTCAAAAAGTTTTTTACGATTGCTGTGATAAGGTTCACGCAAAACAAAAACATAGTCCACGTTAGTTCTCAAATTAGGAGGAATTCCTAGAGCATATTGCATTGTAATGATAAAAAATGCCTTATAGTGCCTACCATTCATAAAGAGGGCACGTATATTTTTATCCTTAACCCAAGAGTTATCATAGAGACAATCATCAAGAATTAGAAATGCTCTTGTATCTACATTTTGGTATTCAGGGTCCCCTTTTACTTGTTTGTTTACTAATTTTTTTTGTCTTTTTACAAAGTTATTGATGATTTCTGGTGTGTATTCATCGTGAATGAAAATAGGCGGAACTGTTTTGGAATAGAACTGGTTTGCGCCTTCTGTGCCACTAATAACTGTTCCAACTGGTAAATCACGGTGGTGCCATAATAAGTCTTTAACAAGGAAAGATTTACCTGTTTCACGTTTTCCGATGAAAACAACAACTTTATCATCTTTAATTGATGCCATATCGAATTTTTTTAATTTAAGATTCATTTATTTATATAATATTTTATTTATCGCATTTTATCCTAAAGAACTAAATACTTTATGCAAAAAACAATGTAAAAAATAATATTTTCTCGTTTGGGTAAAGGGTTTTTATTTAAAATTATTCTGGGATAAGGGTGTAATCATAAAAAAATTATGGAAGATTTCATAAAATAAT
>Ga0194123_10003441_pt1 | contig 19005 bp, 15 predicted proteins | sample TA2MahsurfametaG_5_FD_155479 | JGI IMG/M metagenome (GOLD analysis project Ga0194123, IMG submission 155479) | Freshwater microbial communities from Lake Tanganyika, Tanzania - TA2015023 Mahale A surface | ecosystem: Environmental > Aquatic > Freshwater > Lake | place: Tanzania: Lake Tanganyika... | reverse complement strand
TAACACCAGATTTTCGCCAATCGAATCAACGTCATCAACAAGGTCTATTCTGGAATCACTCAAGTGAAGTTTAAAATTGGATCGACACCATGAATCGCGCTCTACCACAACATATCTATCAATCGGAGTCGACAATCTAGTAATAAAGTACGATATGGTTCCGATACCTCCACCAATTTCCAAAATCGAAAGTCTATTTCTTGATGAAGCGAGCAGGCCTATCCAACGTAACGCATTTTGGGTTGCAATTGAATCAGAGCCTACCGCGCTAGAAAACTTGGAGTGGACTTCATGAGCCAATGTAGAAAAATCGAGTTCTAACCGCAACACAACTTATTAAAGCAGTGCCTGTAGGATTTGTCAATGCGTAATCGCCACAAAGATTCTTTAAAGCAGAGACTCTTTCGCCGTCTCAATAGAACTTTTCATTTTGTAAGTGGTGGGTCAAATCTACTTTCGCTACGTTCCTCAGTTGCCTTACATGGAACAAATTTTATCTTTACAGACAAAGTTTTGGCAAGAGCTATTATTTCGGAGTCAGGATTTGCAAGACCTCTTAAACTCATGGATGTGATTGTTTCTCCCGCTTCGGGAAATGTTTTTAAGTGGATAAACGGTTCGGCGTATTACATTACCGAGTCTGATTTCCGTCATCCTTACCAAGCACTTTGGTCGAGACAACGTCCAAAGAAAATACCAACGCTTCACGTGAGCGAACCTTGTGTTGTCGTGCCGAGAAGATCTGGCAACTACTTTCATTTTCTTATCGAAGATTTACCAGATTTGATTCAAGAATTAGAGTTAAGACCTGAGCGAATCTTGGTGAATAGGGCAGCACCTGAATTCGTGAAAGTTCTACTTAATACTCTTTTTGAGTATGAAGGAATCTCGGATGAAGAGATATTTTCAAGGAATCTCATAAAAATGCCAAAACTTCAAGGATTTGAACATGTTGTGAAAAGGGAACGACTCGCGATGGTGCGTAAATTACTAGTGACGACTGTGAGGACAACGCAAGATCTCGATATTTTTGTCCTAAGAGACAAGAATGATGAATTTGAAAGCGCAATTGCAAAAATTTTTGAGTCTAAAGGTTTTAAAGTTGATACGTTGTTGGAATTATCAATTTTTGATCAAATCAAGTTGTTTAATAATGCTCGAATGATTGTCGGGTTCGCAGGTGCCGGACTCACAAATGCAATTTTTGCAGCCAATCCTCGGAAAAGCACAATAGTTGAAGTGAGTGTTACTGAGAGTGATCACTTATATTGGAGAAAAAGCGTCGCAGGAGAGTGCTGGGAACCTTTTGCGCTCGCTCTCGGAGCAAACTACAAGTTTCTAGAATTGGATCCTTCTTTGAATCTCAAATTTCAAATCACTCAGGGTCTGAAAATCTAGTAATTGCTCGCCATCACTACTCCTTGGTTGATTTTGTCCCCACTGCGAGTAGAAAGTTACCAGGAAATGGCGGAGATGCGGTTTGAGTTCTATGGTTGAAAGCTTTTTCAAAAGTTGACATGTCGAAGTATGGAGATTGCCAAAATGGGTACGTCACACTCTTTACGGATAGTTTGTAATGGCGCATCATTCTCAGCAATGAATCCTGAGAAAATAAAGCTATGTGTGTGGGCTCGTTTAGCATTCGATACCGCTCACGAAAGAGTAATGCTGAGGGACTGAGAAAATCGGGGGTGCCTATTATGATTGTCCCTCCTGGCGTGAGCGCATCAACTAAGGCTCGAAATACTTCAGTTGGATTTTCAAGATGCTCAATCACATGATTTGCGATAACGAGTGAGAATTTGTTATTTTTGATTTGATTTTCATCTTTTATCAGGTTTACTCCTAGTTCAACTAAACTTGCTTGCGCTAAGTCACTTTTATCGAAAGCGTACAGATTTCTGTCCTTCAAACCTAGCCTCAATAAATTCTTGAAAAGGTAACCGGGTCCACTTCCGTAATCTAAAATTTTGTCGTTTTTGTCTGTTAAGTTGATTAATTCGAAACATAACTCAACAAGCTCGGAATTGTTTGATGACCAAAGTTCAAACTCTTGGAAAATATCGCGCTTCACACCGTCAGGGTCGATACTGATGTCCCAATAATCGGCCCTTTTATTTGATTGATCGAGTCGGACAAAATACTCGGATGAGTCATATAGATTTTGAAGTCTCTCGATATAATTTTTTTTGGTACACTTTAGCTTCATAATATTGGTGAAGTTTACCCTATTTTGAATTCAATATGGATTTACAATTCGAAGGACATATAGGTGCGTTTGTCTAAAACGACGGGAACATAGAAAATCATCTAGTGTGTTTTGACTCTTTCTGCGTAAGGTTTTGCAAGTTCTAGTTTTGAGCACGTTCAATTACGCGTATAGTGTGGGAAGTGGGGCCTTTAGCTCAGTCGGTAGAGCAACGGACTTTTAATCCGTGGGTCGTCGGTTCGATCCCGACAGGGCCCACAATTCTCTTTTGCTTGAACAAATCTCCATGTTTTCTACCCGGATTGCAATGACATTGAACTGGAAATCACTTACTTTCCAGAATGTGCCTGTAACTTTGAGGAATGAATTTGGGAAAGGTTAAGCATTCAAAAGATTTCTTAGAATTACAAAAATCACTTGAAGAGTGTGATGTACTGATTGTCGGCAGTGGTCTTTATGGACTGACAGTTGCAGAACTTGCGTCAAGAGTTTTTAATATGAATTGCGTAATCATAGAAAAGCGGGCAGAGATAGGCGGGAATGCGCATAGTTATTTTGACTCCGAGACAGGAATAGAAGTTCATAAGTATGGTTCACACTTATTCCATACAAACTCAGAGAAAGTTTATAATTATATAAGAAGATTTACGAGACTAAATAGCTACATACATCGAGTATACGCAAATTACGGGAACCGAATTTATACCCTACCTTTCAATTTACTGACATTGAACCAAGTCTACGGTAAAATCTTTACGCCCACTGAAGCCAAAGAACTCCTGGCTACATTTGAAAACCCAATTAAACCTTATCCCCAAGATTTTGATTTTGACGATCTAGAGACAAAAGCCATAAAAATGGTCGGTAAAGATATATATGAGAGATTGATTGAAGGCTACACATACAAACAGTGGCAATTACATCCAAGTAAGTTACCTGCGAATATTATTTCTCGCCTACCGGTAAGGACAGATTACGACGATAGATATTTCTCTGATAAGTATCAGGGATTGCCAGTAGATGGGTATGCAAATTGGTTCGAGAAGATGATTCAGTCGCCAAGAATTAAAGTGTTTAACGAGATTGACTACTTTGAAATTAAGGAATTTACTGAGAATTTACCCACGGTATACACCGGAGCTATTGATCGTTTTTTTGATTACAATTATGGGACGCTCGGCTGGCGAACTTTAGATTTTGTCAATGAAAAACTTAAAGTAAGGGATTTTCAGGGAACCTCAGTAATGAATTACCCAGATAAAGAAATACCATTCACAAGAATTCATGAATTCAGACATTTGCATCCAGAGCGAGAATACCCCTCTAATGCCACAGTGATTTCGAGAGAATTCAGTAGACTGGCGTCACAAAGTGATGAACCCTATTACCCGATTAATAGCTTGGATGATCGAACGAAACTAAAAAATTACAGGAGCATGGCAAAATCAGTTAGTAATGTACATTTTGGGGGCAGATTAGGTTCATACTTGTACCTTGACATGCACATGGCTATTGGAAGTGCAATACAGTTTATGGAGTCTGAATTTGAGAACTGGTTAAATAATCTCAGATTGACGAGAGAGTTCTAGCCGTTATGTCTAAGTTTGCACTTTGCCTTCCAGTTTATAATGAAGAATTTGGAATACAGAATTATCTTCTTGAAATTTCTCGTCACCTTGGAGCGGATATTGATTTAATTGTGCTGAATGACGCAAGTAAGGATGAAACCATGTCTCAACTTGAGACGGCGACCAATAGGTTGCCAAATCTATATATCTTGAGTAACGAAACAAATTTGGGCCATGGACGCAGCACAAGGCGACTTATGGATTTTGCATTAATGTCGGGATTTGATTGTATCTTGACTATAGATGGTGATGGCCAAGTTTCTGGCGAGGAATTGGAAAAGTTCTTCAAGTATTGTGTGGAAATGAAATTCGGATATTGTGAGGGCATCAGAACCAATAGATCTGATCCCATGTACCGAAAGTTTGTGTCAGCACTTACTAGATTAATAGTTTTTTCTTTTTCGGGAAAGTATCCGAGGGACGGCAATACCCCCATCCGTTTTTACGATTCTAAAATTGCAAAAACGCTCTGGACTATGGTTCCAGAATATTCGATAGTTCCTAATATTCATATTTCAATTGCGTCAAGACGCCTGAAAATAAACTTGCATAATTTTAGAGTGATCACTCGCAATAGATTAGGAGCAGAGAAAATTGGCAGCACCTGGAGAGATGGGCGGAAAAATCTCCAAACATTTCCGTCGAGAAAGTTCATTTCATTTTGCTGGAGCGCTATGCGCGAAATCTTAAGACTCCTAATTAGATGAAGTTTTTGAATTCTATTCTAGAGCGCATAGATATGCTCTCAACCTCACTATTTTTAAGGTTTTTGGCACTACTTTTTGTTTTAAATTACACTTTAATTCGTTTTCCATATTCAATTTATTTGGCCGGAAACAATCAGGGCGTAGAAGCAGGCCGACTACAAATGATAAACCCTCCGGCCCGAGCCCTCTTCGCAGATGCTATTTTCTTTAGCACCCTAATTCTTGCATTTTGTATCGTGCATTTGATTCGAAAACACATCAAATTCCTCTCAAATTTGAATTCATGGATTCTAAATCCTTACCTCTTAGTATTGATCTTGGTAATAATTCCTAGTTATTTTTCAGTTGCGCAACCAAAGTTTGTGTCGAACTACTTCCTGTATGTTTTTAGTATTGGACATTTAAATCCAAACTTTGGTGATTTGAGAGGAGTAATGTCAGGCATTTCAAATGTAACGAAAGTTGGTGAACAAATTCCTTGCTTTCGTGGGGAATGTGTACCCACAACATGGATATATGGGAGGGTTTTACTTCTTCTACCAGAATTTAGAGCCACAGATACTTTTGTAATATTGATTTCTCTCAGCTTTACGTTTCTTCTTATCAAATTATTGGTAAGTGTAGGCGCAGAAAAAGGAAGAACAAAAATTGCTCCATTGCTGATCTCACCTCCGATTGTTTTACTTTTTGAGAGGCAAAATATCGAAATTCTTTTGTCAATCGTATTGATTTCAAGTGCTTATTTGTATAGCAGGAAGAGAACCAAATTATCCTTCACTCTTATTTCAATTTGCACCACAGTGAAATTCTTTCCCATAATCCTTCTGCCTTTGTTTACTTTGAAAATTCAACGTTTACGTTTGCGAATCACATACGCTGCCCTAACCCTTGCAGTGTTCCTCTGGATTTTGCCAGATTTTATTATTCTGAGAGGGAAAGTCACTCCCGGATTATCTGGAACGTATGGTTTAAGGAATTTGTTTCCTTGGTTAACCTCAAAAGAAAATACAGGAGCTACGGCACTTTATTCCCTCGTTTGTTTAATGGTTTGGATCTTGACATTTGTTTTCGTGATGCTTTTCTTCTTTTGTCGAACAATAAAGCATTCCTCAATCATTAAGAATTTTCACTTGATAATTTTCTGTTTCTCGGCCCTTATCTTTGTTTCAACATGGTTTCTCAATAGCAACTATGCCTATAGAATGATTTTTCTTGGCATTTCGCTGCTGACTCTTGATAAAGTTACCGGTGACAGACAATTGATTACTGTAGCTTTTATAGGTTATCTCTTTTTTGCGTCTCCACTCTCCACTTCTCTGGCGCTTCAGAGAAATTTAAGCGTTTCCCTTCTTTCCGGAATGCTTTTAGGAATTCTTTTTGCGATAGGAAAGAAATTTAATCTCACTAAGAATTCATTAAAATGACATATATACTTACCTCGTGATTCGTAAAATTCCAAGTTGGAGTCTAGGGTTTTCGTATGGCTATCATGATTCATCCGTAGCTGCAGTAAGCTCATCTGGAAACTTATTCTCAAGCCATCTAGAGAGATTTTCTAGAGTAAAGTTTGACTCGGAATTCCCGTATTCAGTTTTAAGTTGGCTGAGTGAAGAAATTGGCTTTGAATCAAATGATATTTCAAGCATCAACTATTTTGAGTTCCCTGAACTCAAATTTGATAGACAGGTGGCGACATTGTTAGCTGATTGGCCAAAAAGCTATCGACTTTCTCAAGTTATTCCCAGATTACTAAACAATTCGAGAAAGACCAAGGAATTAGAAATTAGAGAGGCGTTCACTAGAATTAACGGTAAAAAACTTTCTCTTCCAAAATTAAAATTTTGGTCCCATCATGAATCTCACGCTGCTTCAGCTTTTCTTCTGTCGCCGTACGAGAAGTCAATTTCGTTGGTACTTGATGCAGTGGGAGAATCTCAGTCTACTTCAATTTGGTTAGGAAATCGCAATGCATTAAAACCTCTAACTCTGGTCTCAGCACAAGATTTCCCAGACTCGTACGGAATTTTCTACTCAATGATGACCCTATACTGTGGTTTCAAAATCAATACCGGCGAATACAAACTTATGGGGTTAGCTCCGTATGGGAATCCTGTGTATCAAGATAAAATTGAGGAGGATTTCTTTCATTTGAGTGGCAGCGGATTTGTGACTCTAGAAAGAAGTTTTTTAGATTTCATAAGAGTTCCGTCAATGCACTCCGCGGGACTTGTAAAATTGTTCAATCAACCTCCAAGAAAATTTGGAGATAAACTAACCCAATTTCACGCTGACGTTGCAGCCTCCACTCAAGCCGTTATAGAAAAAGGGATACTAAGGCTTGTCCACCACAGTCGCGAATCTTTAGGAAGAAATTTACCCATCTGCCTAGCAGGAGGAGTTGCTTTGAATGCCGTTGCAAATGGAAGGCTTTCAGAGAGATTTGGCAATGACAATGTCTTTATCCCACCAGCAGCTGGAGATGCAGGGGGGGCTATGGGGAGCGCACTTCTAGGCTGGTGGAACAATACAGACTCCGAAGACGCGAAGAGAAATCTGAAGTTGAATTCTGCGCGAATTGGAAAACGCTATACGAAAAATGAAGTGCTTGACGCGCTTAAATTTCACAAAATCAAGTACTCCGAGCAAAGCGCATCGCAAATAGCAAATCTGTTGGCAGCGGGAAAGATTATTGGCTGGTTTGAGGGACGCGAAGAGTGGGGACCCCGCGCTCTCGGCGGACGATCAATTCTCGCAGATCCAAGAGTGCGATTTGGTCAAGTGACGATAAATGAGAAGATTAAATTTAGGGAATCCTTCAGGCCATTTGCCCCAGTAGTCTTGGAGGAGTACGCTGACACTTACTTTGAATTCTCTGGAAGTTCGCCATTTATGCTAAAGGTTTTTGGTGTCAAAAATGCAAAGACTCGCCAGTCCAATTACTTGTCATCGGGCAGTGAGATTTACCATGAGGCAATCAATATCAGGGAGAGAATATCTGAAGTGGATAGTCCGATACCTGCAGCAACTCACTTAGATGGTAGCGCCAGAGTTCAAACAATCAACTTGAAAGAATCACCGCTCTTGTATGAAGTCATAGATGAGTTTAGGAAGCTAACTGGAACACCCATTCTAATAAATACTTCATTCAATGTCCGAGGTGAACCTATCGTACACTCTCCAGGTGATGCGCTCACATGTTTCTTCACGACGGGGTTAGACTACTTGTTTATTGAAGGTTTACTAGTCGAGAAGCAAGAGAATTTAAACGTGAAGAGCAGTTTTGAAAGGCAAACTTTCGATGAAGATTAAAAGGTTCATGCTTGACCTCATGCTTAAATTGATCTATTTACTGCTACCAATATTTCTTGTGAGAAAAAAAATACGTAGATTGAGAACAAATATTCGGAGCTCAAAGGGTAAGAATTTTTGAAAATCGAAAGACTTTGGGGCGAAGACAGTCACCTACCAGATTTCTGGTCTACACCGCTTGAAATTTCTCAAACACGACTACAGCTCATTTTTAAATCCAAAAATATTTCCCTTGACGAATTAGGCTTTAGAAAACATCAAAGTGTTTCCCATTTGGATTCCTGTGAGATTATTGCCCTAGGGGGTTCTACTACTTTTGGCTATTATGTAGAAGACGGAGAGTCATGGCCTGCTCATTTCGAAACTATCACTCGAAGGAAAGTTACAAATCTGGCGCAAGTTAAAGGAGATATTTGGACTTCAATCGGTAGCCTTACCGATAAAAAGAGACATGATCCAGGAATAAATCCAAGGTTCATATTGACCTATGATGGAGTAAATCAAAGTTCGGCGTTCTTAACACAATTGAAACGGTTTGAAAGAGTCACATATCAGCACCCGAACTTTCCTCAGTTACAAGAGATACTTCATGGTTATCGCAGACTAACGACAAAAAAAATGTCTATAGAGCAGATAGGATATTTTCTTTACGGCAAAAGGTTCCTTAATTGGAAACTCGCACGAAGGTATAATTCAACCTTCGATAAGAAAACTTCTAACGAGGAAATTCTAGAATCTTCTAAAATTGAGGCTGAGAATTACCTTACTTGTCTCGGATTACTTCGAAAGATTTCAAATTCTTGCTTCAGCGCACAAGTTGTCGCGTTTCTTCAACCTCATCTTTTTTGCTACTGGAAAGGCGCAGACGAAGAGCACAGAATAAGAAAGATTTACCTCGATGGTCTTTATCAGGAAATCCTCTTGCGAGACGCGGAAGTAGTCGATTTACGTTATATTGATGGTTTAACTGCTGAAAACTTTTTCGATTGGGCGCACGTAAATGGAGAAGGGAATTTGATAATTGCTAACGGTGTTTACAAGCAACTGACCAAAAGAGGTCTCGACCCAAGGTGAGTGCCTCCAGGAAACTTCACCAAAGCGTGTAGCTATCAGGAGGCAAAGGTGGCTTTTTCTTGATAACAGATTTTGATTTAAAAGACTTTGCACTGCGCCTGGTCCATACAATTGCAATGAACACTGAAATCATCAATAGAAGCGCACCAACCAGTGCGAACTCCAAATGGTCTAGCATGAGACAAGAATAAGCATGTCTAACATACATTGCAACTTCGGTCAGCAAACCTAGATGACTTAATCCTGTATCGCGTAACTAATCACCAAGAAGAATTTTGACGATATAATTTTCTAAGTGATTCGTATTCTTCCTTCGACTCCGATGGCCTGCCCTTGATATCGCAATAGCCGATCAACTCATGCTTTCAATACTAAGAAAGCTTGAGATCTTCATATTCTCTCTAAATATTAGAGGTTGTAGATAAAAAATAAAAATTATTCTTTGTCCAGAACTTAGAGGTTAAATCTAAAAAAGCTTCACTTTTTCCTTTGATGAAGGATATTATCCTGCGAGATTGCTTCATGGCGCTAGGCTCTACAACTTTTAACAACATGGTCATTGAAGAGAGCCTTCTGTATGTATTGGATATTCTCATCGGAAATCCAAGGGTATAAAGGGATGCTTATCACGCTCGCGGTAAAATCCATAGCCTTCGGACAACAATTTTCAAAATTTCTATTTTTAATTCTTAGAAATGTCTTTTCCGCTGGTTCCGGGTAATGAATATCTGTCTGGATTCCAAGTTTGAGGAGCTCTTTAATGGTTTTGTCCCGATTACTGGAGAAAATCAGATAGTGATGGTAAACGGAACCTTCATTTTGCCTTAGATATCGAATTCCTGCATTGTCGCATGCTTGATCATATATTTTTGCAATCTCTTTTCGTGCTTGGTTCCATTCCTTTAGATGACGTAGATTTACGGAAAGTAAAGCGGCTTGAATACTGTCGAGTCTGGAATTAATACCTATCTCGTGGTACTGATACTTTCTTGATCTTGAACAGCCGTAATTCGACAAGAGTCGTGCCCTATCAGCGTAGTCATCGTTGTTAGTTACAATTGCGCCAGCATCGCCCAAAGCTCCGAGATTCTTAGTTGGGTAGAAAGAGTAGGCAGAAATGGCTCCCCAACTTCCAGCTTTTTTGCCGTTTGTTTCCGCTCCGTGCGCTTGGGCGCAATCTTCAATTATGTGTACGCCATTTTTCTGTGCCCATTTTTGAACTCTGCTCATCTCAACCAACTGTCCATGCATATGTACAGGGATGACTGCAGTAAATTGAATTTCCAAAGACTCGAGAATGTCGAGATCCATGAGTCCATCTGCACCGCAATCTATGCCGAACGGCATAGCTCCAACTGCATCTACAGCAAACCAAGTAGCGGCAAACGTATGACTGGGCACGGCGACGATATCTCCGGCACCTATTCCCAAAGTTTTCAACGATAAAACTAGGGCATCAAAACCATTTGCAACCCCAACAGCGTGATTGACACCGACAAATTCCGCCCACTCTGATTCAAATTTGTGGACTGGGTCGCCGAGCACAAACTTACCATCCGCGATAACCGATTGGATAGACTTAGTCCATTCATTCAAAATGTTGTTTGGTGCACCATCAAAAGTAAAATATGGAATTTTCATTTTTCTTGACCATTTTTCCAGACTAAGAATTCATTAAAATCATGTATATAGTCACTCTCATCATAAGTATGGGAGGCAAGCACCAGACAAACAGCATCTTCGCTCCAATCCTCGAGAATTCTCCAAACGCCCGGAGGAACAAGATATCCCTTGCTGTGACTTTCAACGCGAACTTTCTCGAGGGAGGCTCCGTCGTGGACGCAGAGCGAAAAAGAGCCGGATGTAGCCAAGAAAACTTGACTCAGTTCCTTGTGGGCGTGCTTGCCTCGAACAGCGCTTTTGTGAGCACCGGATATGTAGTAGATACGCTGGACCGAGAAGGGTATTCTTTGAGAAAGTTCCAAAACGCTTAGTGTTGCGGTGACTTCGGGGAAAGTTTGAATCTCAATTTCCCTGAGTACTCTTAAGCTGGCCATTGTCTCCATTTTCTAAACTGTATTTCAGTACAATGAAGCCTAGCATCGACAATACAATTAGAGAATGTCCAGCGTTAACCCAATCTACGTTTCTGACTCAAAAAATGAATTTATTTCGCGCGAGTTGGGTTGGAAGCGTATTTCCAGAATCGAATTTGAACAAAGTTGTCAGAGTGGCGATCTACCCACGAATTTGTATGTGTTTGCGATTGGCTCAAATCTTGGAGAACTAAAAATACTCCAAAAATTGCCGCCAAATTCGATAATTGTTCATCTTTATGCCGACGAAACTTACGCACCAATGCTCAATTTCAAGCTGTTGAGATTGAAATCTGTCGCTGCAGTCATTCGTAGCTACCCAATTGAACCAAAAAGTATCCTGCAATTGCAGAAAAACTTTTTAATTAGTATTCAAAGGAACCTTGGCTTGGTGCATTTTCGCAAATTTCGGAAATACTTACGAAGTCTTGTGGCAGGTCAAATCCTCGTTTTGAGGCAAATTTTTATACAGGTACTTCATAAATCTAGCGAAGTTCAATCAATACGGTTCATGCCAGGTTACACAAATCTCTTTGCGACTTCACTAATGAAAGTTACTGGACTGTCAGATAATGGTGAATCAATCCTAGAGAATGTCCATTTACGAAAGTTCGTATCTGAGGGATCGCGGACGAAAGAGATTACATTTATCGGTCAAAGTGGCTCTTATTGGCGCAGGAATGCTATCGAATCAGCAAGCGAGATATTTCGGGTCAAAAAAGGTAAACGGGATCTTTTTCAGATTCGCGAAAATTTTGGTGGGACTTTAGGCGCGAACGGCGCTTCACTTCAAACGGGTATGGAATATGTTAAAGATCTCCTTAACTCCCAATTCTCCTTGTGCCCTCCAGGAAATTACTCAAACAACACTTTCCGATATTGCGAGAGCCTAATTTGTGGAAGTATTCCGATTATCGCGGAAGGTAGTCCATGCGATCCGTCATTTAGAGCACTATTTGGTCCTGCATTAACTTGTAGAAAAGAAAATTGGCCCAGACTTCTGAAACAAATAAAGGATGAATCCCTTTCAGCGTCAGAGGTTGACGTTTATGAAATATGTCTCGAGATGAGAGCATATTTACAAGGCATCTCGAAGAGTATCTCTAGTCTTCATGCAGACCTTAAACGTGGTTCATAGTACTATTTGTCCGTTTCATCCCATAATCGCGACAAATTCACATCGGATTCGTAGTAGTGGGTAGAGGCGGCGACGGTCGTCTCTGTAGTACAAAACCGGTATAGAAATAAGGGGCTCTTTAAGTGTCACTACGCAAGAAGTCTGCCTCCGCAGGTCTGAAAGTCTGGACCGTAGCGGAGCTTGGTGCTTTCTACACAGAGCACCGTAGTGAGCTAATCGCCCATGCCTCACGAATCCTCAAAGACAGCGCAAAAGCTGAAGAAGTAATTCAAGATGCCCTGATCAAGGTCATGCTCGCCGCCCCTGAGCTTGAGTCTAAAGATCACGCACTTGGCTATATGCACAGAACAATAGAGAACCTCTGTATCGATATCTTCCGTATCGAGGGTCGTCGTCCAAACCTTGTGGTTTTAGATGATGCCTCAGCAGAGCTTGAATCAAAGTGGGTTGATAACAAAGACCACGTTGATGTAATTGCTGCTGCAGATGATGCTGCAATTGTCAGACAAGCACTTGCCATGCTCTCACCTGCAGAGCGAGCAGCTCTTGTAATGTGGGAGATGGAAGGCAGATCAACTGCAGAAATTGCAGCAGAGCTTGGTATTAAAGAATCTGCTGTTAGACATACTGTCTCTAGAGCAAGAGCATCTCTGCGCAAGGTAATGAGCGAGCTAATTGTTGATAAAGAGCGTGGTTTAACTGCCCTCGATATACTCTCAACAACTTACAAAAAAGCAGCGCAGATCGCTAAGAAATCAAGTAAGGCTGCCCTTTCACTTATTTTAGTTTTCTTTGCCTTCCTTGGATTTAATGGAATGCCAACAGATAGCGAGCTTCCTGTTGTAACAACTCAGGAAAATAACTCGCCAAATCAGACTTCAAGTGAAGTTGAAGCAGCTTCACCTGACGTTGAAGCTTCTACTACTCGTGTAATTTCTCCAGCTACTATCGCTAAAGCGCAGGTAGCCGTTCAGAATGCTAAAGCAACTACTATTAGCTTTACTGGCCTTGATAAGGCAGGAATCCCAACCGGATATACCGTTACTGATTCATCCGGAGCTCTAGGTTCTCTCTATATAACTGACCGTCCTCCAGTGCTCTCAGAGACAGAACTGAGCCTTTCTCAAGTGGCTAAGACTGATACTGGGGCGGCTAACATCTTCATCTCCCAGCAGCTTGTTAGTGACTCCCAGGGCTTTAGCTACCTACCCTCAATCTCCTATGGCAAGGCTGGAGCATGGGTCCCCCTAATAACCAAGCTCACCTACCTCAATTCTGAGCGTATGCTCAGCGGGGATTACCTAGTGACAGCCATTATTAAAGTAGAATCTGAGGTTGAAACCCCAATTGTGATCCCAGCGAGTGCTCGAGGCCGGGATCTTCTAGTAGCGCCAAAGCAGGTCATCACCCGTTTGGTGCTCAACCCAGGAAAGACTCAGATTTTATCTCAAGCAGTTTATGTAGTTGAAAAGGGAGTTAAGTAATGAACTCTCTATTTAAATTTCTCCGCCGCGTCCGGATACACGGTGGGGAATGTGGTGCAGTAGCACGTGCATTGCATCACGAGGCAAAGAAGCAATCTTTGCCAGCCGTAAAGGAGAACGTCTCCTTTACGACTAATGAAAGGAAACAAATGTCTACAAAGACAATCTTCAAGCGCTTAGCGCTTGTAGTTGTATCTTCTTTGGGGCTATCTCTCGTTTCTGGGCCAGCAACTCTTGCCACCTATGACGAAAGTAACCCAACGCAGACTTCAGTAACTGTTTCGGCGGTCGGACGCGAACAGGTAGGTATAGAAATCTATGCTTACTCGCAGAATCACCCAACACAATATGCGTGCGGTGACGAGTGCTATCTTCACACACGTTTGATCAGCGCTCCTTCAACGGCTGGAGTAGTTAGCACTACTTCATCAATTGATTCGTCGATCACTTTGGGTGGAAATGTTGCGCTCGCCAATGATTCGATAACTGTTTCAAGATGGACAGACTCCGCCTGGGTGCGTGCCTATTTAGGCCAAACCGCCGGTCAGGATACTTACACTGCGGGAACATACACAATTCAGTGGTGGGTGGATACGCTCTCTGCTAAGAATAAATCTGCTCCAGCAAATTTCGGTGGGGCAACTAAATCTGGAACAATTTCAGTAACACTTCGTGGAGCTCCCACACAAGTTACATTGGATGCAACCACGGGCACCGGGGATTCATCTACTATAACAACTAATCAAGTGACTGCAACATTCAAAGATGCCGGTGGATTCGAGACAATTCTGACCTCTGGCGAGTCCTATGCAATAACAACGGGCGCGAATGTGGCATCGACACTTCTTCCTGAGTTCATCGGTGACACAATAAGCGCATCGTCATACTCTTCTGGACACCTCCAAGCCTCCGCGGATAGTCGTGTTAGCACGGGTCGATATATTCCACCTTATTACGCTAACCAGGCCATTAACGGTGCGGTGGCATTGACTGCGACTGCTAGCTCTAATGGTGAGGGAACCGCGGCAAAAGGCCGGGAATTGAATCCCCAGCATTCTGGTGTCGTTACCTTCTGGGTAGGGGCTTCAAAAACCTCTGCTACATTCAAAGTGCGTGGAGTTGCCGATCTTTCAGGAATTGATTCATCGAACTTCACATTGACTAACGCCAATCCGGCTGTCATTGCACATGCTTGTTTGTCATCCAGCTTAAATGCAGGACGCGTGGACACTTCATCCGCATCTCTTGGGGTTCGGAATACTTCGTATTCGAGAACTATGGAATGTGCGGACCAAACTACTGCCGCCGTTGCTGATGAAGGAACTGAGTTCTACGCTAGTACAGCGACTGGAAAGACGCTGTATTGGACAATTCAGACCGCAGCAACTGGTCTTGTGAAAGCAACTGTTGCGGCTAGAACTGGGGTGATCCTCCCTGCGGGTATTACTGCTGGAGCGATTGATTACACCTCAGATTCGACGTTTGCGACGATTTCACAAACTGCGACAAGTCCAGGCAATAACGAGGGTTATGATTTGACGCTCAATATGTCTAGTGGAAAAACTTACGTGTTTAACATCACGTATAAAGCACCAATTGTTAACTCAACGATTGGAGCTGTTACCTCAAACATGGATGCTTCACCACGAGCTGCTGTAGGTTCCACAAATACGGTTACTTACACGGTTAAAGATGGCTTCGGCTCTGTAGTTTCGGGTGCAACGGTGAAATTCCAGCATAACCGCAATCCTTTGGCGGCTTATTCGGATCTAGTGTCTGCAACAACAAACGCTTCCGGCCAAGCCAGCTTTACTTTCAAGGATACGCTTGCAACGACCGCAACAATTACTACTCTGAATTCTGCGGGCACACTTCGCTACTACGCAAGCACTGCTAACGCGACCTCTGAGGCGTCATCGACTAACACTTTGAATTTCACAAGTGCTAGCTTTATAGCCCCAGGCGTAATCTCAATTACGGAAAGCGCGGAAGATGACGATTCAGTTGGTAACGTCGTTGATGCCACGATTTCTGAAACAATAACAGTTACAACTGAAACCGGTACAGCGATGGCTGGAGTTCCTTACACAGTAACTCTTTCTGATGGTCTGTATGAGCGTTCGTCAACCTACTCAGCCTCAGGCACGAGTCAGTTGACGGGCTATACTGATTCAAGTGGCCAAGCCTTTGTACGTGTAGCTGGCTTCAAGTCAGGTGTTGGAACTGTTACCTTTACTGTTGGATCCCTAACCAAATCCGACACATTCACGGTGCTATCGTCATCAACGAAGTTCCGTGCAGTATCGACAGATAAAACGACAGTCGCCACTGATGTTGACACAACAGCATTTGTGACAATCACTGCCCGAGACATTTATAACAATGTCGTACCGTCCATGAACTTGACAGTTACATATACGGGTTCAAATGCTCGTATTGTTTCTTTCAATGGTGCGCAAGCCAACTCTGCGACAACTAACGCTAACGGTGTCTTGGTCATTGGTATCTACGCGGACAAAGCTGGTTCAGGAACTCTCAAGGTTGAAACAACTGCGGGAGTTGCTGTGACCACTACGACAACTTCACAAGGAGTTGCTCCGATTGCTCGCGTTTCAGATGTTTCAGTTGCCGTGACCTCTTCGGGTGTTTCAGCGGTCCAGGCTGCGGCAGAAGCCGCAACTGATGCCGCTGCTGAGGCAATTGATGCAGCGAATGCTGCAACTGATGCTGCAAACTTGGCGGCAGAGGCCGCAGATGCTGCGACTGTCGCTGCAGAAGAAGCACGTGATGCCGCAGATGCTGCTACAGCCGCTGTGGAGGAGCTTGCAACTCAAGTGGCAACATTGATGGCTGCATTGAAAGCACAAATAACGACTTTGGCAAACACAGTTGCCAAAATCGCAAAGAAGGTTAAGGCTTAAGCCCTAATCTTCATTGAAGTAGTGAGAATTGGGTCCTCAGATCCTCTGAGGGCCCAATTCCATTTAGAAAGAGTTTCAGTGTGCTGCAAGACCACTTCTAGAAGAGAGAGGGTTGGCGATTACACAAAACAGAGACGCTAATAAGAATCTGGTGACTCTCATTGCAGATTTTTTACTTGTTGCAACAATTGTTTTTTTCTGGCCGCAGGCGCTGGATGTCTTTAATTACCCTAAGGCAGTCGTCTTAATAGTGGGCGCGTTTTCTCTCGTTATTGCAGCAGTGATAACTAATCCTTATCTATTCCAAAGAAACTCTGCAACAACACTAAACTTGATGTTTATATTGATTATTTTGGGAATCTTGGTAACAAGTTCATTTCATCAATTATTCAGTTTTGGTACTTTATGGGGACAGTTTGGAAGAGCGAATGGGATTGTTGTTCGAGTAGCACTTTTCTGTTTGATGTTAATATATTTTAATTTTGGAACTAATCGTTCCATGAATCGATTCTTTAAATCAATTACGTTCGTTTTGATCTTTGAAATAATTTATGGGCTATTTCAGCTACTTGGGAAAGACTTCTTCGAGTGGAATAATCCATACGGCAACATTTTTGTAACTACAGGCAATCCTAATTTTGCGGCAGCATTACTGGCAATTCTCTCCATTTTGAATCTTTGTAATGCGTGGTTTGGAAGGACATTAATTTCCAAACTCGGATATTTAACTGTAAGCATTTTAGGCACAGGGATCGCCTATAAAACCGCTTCACTACAAGGACCATTGCTAATATTCCTTGCCTTATTTCTACTAATGATGATTGCTATGTTAAGAAGTCGAATCAAGGCGACATTCAAGTTCTTGGGAGTAAGTGCTTTCATCGTGTTTGGTGCGTTTATCACAGCAGGAGTGGTCGGAAAGGGTCCTTTAAATAATCTTCTATTTCAGGAAACTTTGAATGTCCGTCTTCACTATTGGCGCGTTGCAATTCGAATAATTCATGATCATCCACTTGTTGGAGTTGGCATAGATTCATACGGAGATTATTTTCGAGTCTATAGGGAAGCTGCGTTCGTCCAAAAATACGGAGTTGGACTCATTTCCAACAATGCTCACAATGCTTTGCTTCAATGGGGTGCTGAAGTCGGGATTTTGGGATTAGCGATCTATGGAGCGCTAATCTTGGTTCCGACCTGGATTTACATTAAGCATTTTCGAAATTCATCTGATAAAGGGCTATTGAATAAACCAGACTTTCTATTTGTATCCTATGTCATTTATTACCTTCAGACTTTGATCTCAATAACACAATTGTCGGTCACGGCCATTGGGTTTGCGATTTTAGGCAATTTTTTAAGTTTGTATAAGTATTCTGAGATCAATCAAAAATCCAAAGATGTCAATTCGTATCAGAATAGATCGCGTCAACCCACGAAGGAAATGCCACTGGGCGTTGGTTCTATCTTTTGTTTTTTTGCGGTCTTGATTGCGATCCTCGCAGTCAAGCCTCTAAAAGTAGACATAGAACTCTTAAAAGCGTTAAATCTGCCCGGAACGCGAGAAAAGGTTAGTGATTTGTCAACGCGAAGTGAAGCGATTAAAAAAGCCATTCAGCCACTTATTAGGGATGAAGATTACGTCAGTTTTGCTATACAAAATCTTTTCAATCAAGGAGACGCTTCGCAAGGCGTAGTTATCGCGAAAGAGGTCGTTCGGTATAAGCCAAATTCATGGGTCGGTAATCAGGCCTTGGTCCTAGCTTTCGCAAATTCAAATAACCATAGTGAGTCCTTGAAGTATGGTCTTTTGACCGAAAAGCTAGATCCCCTTAATTACAATATATGGATCAACATCGCGATGCAGGCTCAGAAAGCTGGTGAGATTGAACTAGCGAAACAATATTGTCAAAGAGTATTGCAATTCGCGCCCGCAGATAGTGATGCACTCAGAAATGCCCGCGTCTTGCAATCCATGTTGAAATCATGATGCGACCCAGTCGACAGAACATCATTGGCATTGTCGGATTAGGGTATGTTGGTCTTTCCCTAGTGAAAAGCCTTTTTGAGCGAAATTTCATCGTTATTGGATATGACACCGATGAAAATAAAGTAGAGAAGATACGTAGGGGACATTCGCCGAATGAAACAATTGAAGATTCAGAACTGGTGGTGATCAATTCTTCGGGGCGATTTTATACCACCACAGAAGCCAAGGAGTTGTCGAAAGCAGAAGTAGTGATTGTCGCAGTACCTACCCCTTTAACTGCGATGGGAAATCCAGATCTAAGTCTGTTAGAGAGAGCGTGTGTGGAAATTGCTCCCCACATTAAGTCGGAGACTCTGCTAATTAATGAATCTACTTCTTACCCTGGAACTCTTCGTGATTTTATAGTTCCCTTGATAAAGCAGAATCAAGGAGACGGAAATTCAAAAATCTAT
>Ga0194123_10003434_pt1 | contig 19045 bp, 25 predicted proteins | sample TA2MahsurfametaG_5_FD_155479 | JGI IMG/M metagenome (GOLD analysis project Ga0194123, IMG submission 155479) | Freshwater microbial communities from Lake Tanganyika, Tanzania - TA2015023 Mahale A surface | ecosystem: Environmental > Aquatic > Freshwater > Lake | place: Tanzania: Lake Tanganyika... | reverse complement strand
TTCTTCGCTTGTTAAAATAGCCATAGAATGATGTTCTATCATCCCTTCAAGATATTGTTTATCATCTATTCCGATTTGTTTTTTATAAAGAAATGATAATAAAATAATAAAAAGGAATACAATTCCGTACATCGAAAAAGCTATTTTTTTATATGGGTAATCGTGCATTAAAAGCTCAATAAACACCATAAAAAAACCCATTACAAAGGACATATAAGCCTTGCCTACATTATTTGTAAAATTTGATAGTTTATCGATCATTATAAATGGCATTAGATAGTATTGAACGATAAAACTTCCAATAAACATCCAAATAATCATATTCAGTAAATTCATAATATAATGAATATTTTATTCTATTGTTTGTAATTCAAATTCTTCATATAAATTAGCGATGTATATATTATTAATTTCAGTTATTCCAATATTACAACAAGGACAATTTTTCTTCACTATTTTTTTGACACAATCTCCGCAAACACAAATATGATTGCAAGGTTTCAATATTATATCAATCATTTTTTCCATACAAATAATGCAAACAAATGGTTTTATTTCATTTTTTAAAGATGAAATTGGTATTGATACATCAAATTCAGTTTGAATATTTTTATTAATTCTGATATTTTCAACGGGTGTAACTCGCTTAAAAGATATTTTCAAACAATCACATAAATTGGATTCTTTTATAGCAATTCCTACTACTTTTACAAACAAACTAATAATACTTACTGCAATTGATATATAAAATAGAAATAATATCCAAGCGAAAGAAAATGTAAATGTATTATATATATGTTCTGAATAAGAATTTGAGCAATTATCCATATTATTAAGATAATTTCCTTTAAAAAATGTTATATTGGATAGAATGCTACAAGTAAATAAGAATAATAAAGATACATATTGCTGAAATCTAACATTAATAATTTTATCTTCTTTCTCAAAAGAAGTCAATTCATCATAATAAAACAATAATGCTCCAGTAAGTATGAAAGATATTGTTAGAAAAATATTTCCAATCATATCCAATACAGTTATTGCTATAAATAAATTATTTGCATCAAAAACACAATCATCTTTTTCCATATGAATTCTTATTATGCTAATATAAATAAGATGCAGATATAAAGAAGTAATTAGAAATAATAAAAATATAATCTCTCTGCTTATACTTTGTTTTGTAATCATTTTAGCAAATAATATATAAAATTATATTTTATCAATTTTTATCTAATAACTTAAAAATATATAACTTTATATATTAGTAATATGGATATACCGCACGATATATGGGAATATATTTTAATGATGATCAATGAAAAAGAAGAATGTGATAAATTATATTATGCTCTTCCTTATTCAACACAAAAACTATTAGAACCATCTTATGATATGAAATTAGATGAGTTTAAGGATATTTATTTAGTATTTTTTCAAAGTGTTCTAATTATTTTCAAAAATGACAATATTTATTGCATAAAAGATTTTATCTTAAAAATAAAAAATGCACAATTTAGTTATTTCAAAAGGGAAGTTGTTATCATATTAGAGGATAATGATATTTTTTATTATGATTATGAAAAAGATGTATCATTTATTTTTAGTATAAATAAAAATATATTAAAAAATAATACCATATTCCTTTACCAAAATTATCAAAAAGACAAAACATTCATTGTCTCCGGTAATAGAAATGGATTATTTTATCATTTAAATCCAGAAGAAATCCAGAAAAGTCTCTATTCAACTGATAAACCGGGCAAGAAAAAATTTATCTTTGAAATAAACGATAATAAACCAGAATTTGCTAGTTTTGTTTATCATCAATATGATGGTATTGGACACTATGAAATGAAATTGGTGAATTATTTGACGGATGAAATAATTTATAAAAATAATAGTATGAAAATTACTTGTATTTTTTTCGATGAAAATGGAAAATTATTTTTTAGTTCAGATAATGAAATTTGTTCATTGGATGAGAATAATAAAAAAGAAGTCTTTTATTACAATAATTCATATTACAAAATCGATCAAATATTGCGATATCAAGATTATGTATATTATGCTTCTTATTGTAAGATAGAAGAAGTAACAAATATAATTGCTCTTAACTATTGTGATATAAATTGCAATTTATGTGAATATTTATTATTTGAATTAAGGAATAGGGTAGAATACTTACATATTCATAAAAATTATTTGGTTGTTGGAACAAATAAAGATTTATATTTTTTTGATCTTTATACAAGAAAAATAAAAAGAAATATAAATCTTAGTTATCTAATTGAAAATAGTAATATACTAGAACTGATCGATTTGGATAAAAATGTTGATCTTCGTTTTGATCTTATATTGAAATAAGAGAATAATGATTTGAATTATTTTTTCTTCTCAAAATATACTTTATTATTATGAGTGTAAGTTGCAAATAAGATATTGGAAGAAATATATATAAATGTAAATTATTTTTGAATAAAAAAATCTGCAAATTCGCTAGAAAAAGAATTAAAGATATTCATCTAATTTAAAAAAATAATGGAAAATAATATTTTTACACAACAATGCGAATTTATAGATTTCTGGGATAATCAATACAAAAATTATGAAGGAACCTCTAAAAAATGTCGATTAAATTTTTTTAGAATTTTAAATCAAGAAATATGCAACTTTTATTATAGATATATTGATCATAATATTTTGCAATTACAACGTGCATATTTTTTCGCTTTCTGGATTGGATCTTTTTATCTTAAAAATGCAGACTGTATTTCAGAAATTGAAATTATTTTAAATTTCTCCAATTTATACCGTCCTTTCGGTAAGATTACACAAATGATTAATTCAAAAGTTAAAAAAATTATTATAGAAGCAGATGCAGAAGAATCCAGAATTATATTTGAGAAAATGCACAAATTCAAAAAAGAATATGCAATCTTCGAATCCAAAATAAATAAAATCATTAAATTCTTCCGCATATGTAAAAGAAAAAAAATGTTAAAACTCTATTCTATCGCAATTTCCTCAATGCGTTCCATATTTCCAGATGATATAATTTTAAATATCATAAAATACCTTAAATCTGACAATGATTACCAAATATTTTACTTACAATATAAAAACGATATTGATCTAATTATGCAACATTGTGGATTAAATAAAAAAAAATTAAAATATACAATTGATATTTACGATTATAACAACAAAGATGTAGAAAGTTCAATTATAGAAATCGCCAACAATTTTTCAAATGAATTTATAAATTCTTTGTTGGGAATATAAAATTTTTTTTCTTATATATTATAATATGGACTTTGAAAACTCAAATCCCTCGGGAATTAACTCCCAAAATAACCAAAATCTTGGACAAAGTCTTCTTGGAGGACTAATCCAATCAATCGCTGATGATACAATCAATTACAGTTCAAAATATCTTGAACAAAAAGTTGATCAATTGACTCAAAATTTATAATTTAAAAAAATGATTTTATTTTTTTTAGTTTTACATTAAAAAAAATGGAATATCTAAAAAAATTTATACACGAAGATTCACAACCAATAGAATTCATAGAAGAATATGGAATTTATTACAAAACTCTAATAAAAATTCCTGTTCCAAAAGAATTATACTTACATTCAAATTTAATTTTATATCATCTTGAAACAAAAAGATCTTTCATTTTCAGTAAAACATATCACCCACTCAATAAACCAAGAATGATTTTTACTCCAGATGGCATAGTTTACGAAGACCTAGAACATAGAGATAAATACCAATATATAATTGATCAATTTAGTAAAAATTATAATCCTATTCCTTCTCCAAAATCTCTATTATCGACCAATATGATTTATAATCTTCCATCCCATAATCATCAAATTCCGCAAATCTAACATCCAATTTATATATCTCACCCAAATTATCCTTTACTCTCATAATATAGCAACCCTCATAAACTTCTTCCTTACTTTTCAATTCACACCCCAACTCCTTCAAATAAATCTCAAAATCTTTTATTGATAAATTTTTCCTTAAAATCAACTTTTTTATATAACTTAAACCATATTGTTCAACAATTATCTGTTCTATGTGTTTATTACTCCTCTCATATTCCTCATTAAAACTCCATAAATCCACTCCAATCATTTTTCCGTCAAATATGTTATGTTGTTCAAATATTTTACTTGGATCATCAACAATACTCATCCCATTCCGCAATACAACGCAATTATTGTGAACACTCCATTTTACTACATAAAAATTATTATTATCATAACTAACTAACTCACCTCTATCAAAAATATTTTTCCAATTACTCATTTTCAGTAATTTATAAATTTATTTTTAAATCATTTCGATTTCAATATTTTCTTTTTTTAGTTGAAAGAATATTTTGTTCATATTTCTTTAAAATTTCAAAACAATTCATATGCGAATTTTTATATGCATAATTAAACGCATTTTCATTATATTTATCACTTTGATATATATCTGCTCCACCTTTAAGTAATATTTTCATACAACTTACATGTCCTTCCTGTGCTGAAATAATTAACGGTGTTGTTTTGTCTATATCATCTGCTTCATTCACATCTGCTCCATTCAAAATCAATTCTCTAACTATTTCAGAATGTCCATGTTGAGATGCAACATATAGTGGTGAAAAATTAAAATAATCACATTTATTCACATCCGCTCCCAATGCTATAAGCAATTTTACACAATCAATATGACCTTCTTCTGCTGCAACCATCAATGGAGATTCTCCTTCATCGTCACAAATCTCAAAATCCGCACTATGAGCTAATAGCAACATCATTACATTTATGTCGCCTTGAAAGGATGCAATATATAAAGGTGTTTCTCCTCTCTGATTCGTTCCATTCAAATCAGCACCTTCATTTATTATATTAGTTATTTCTTTAACAGATGAACTACTAATTGATTCTAATAATTTATTTAACATTTCTCGATTTCTATTGAAAGATTTTAAATTTTTTTCTATCATTTTTTTATAATTTATACATTCCTCAATATTTCGAGCCATTTTTCACAATTTATATTGTATTCTCTGGAATAATCAACATACTCTTGATCCTGTAAAAATTCTTCAAATTTACTCAATACAGACCTCGATAATCTTACATTACTTCTCAAAAAATTTATATTTCTTATCATACAATCATACATAACAAATGTTATTAGTATTTTATTTTTTTTAGTTCTAATCTGACTGATTAAAGATAAAAAAACGCGAATATATAAAGTAACTTTTACTGTAACACACACATTTTCAATAACTTCCTCAACAAATGGTAAATCAATTTTGTTAAACAAATTTTCTAATAATGGGAATGTCTCGATTAATTTTCTAAAATTTTCACAAGCTCTCATTCTCTCTTCTGACTCTAAACAGAAATAATCTGAATATTCCCCATCTATTTGCACTAAATTTGGAAAAATCCATTTTCTAGAACATTCACATTGATGTCTTTCTGGAATAATTCTAGGTATATCTTCTTCCAGAAAATCTTCTTCTTCTGAAATATTTTCTTCTGAAAAATACTCTTCACTTTCATCTGAAACATATCTATATTGGATTGATTCAGATTCTCTCGAAAAGATTTGTATTATTTTTCCAGAACTATTTTTTTCTTTACGTAATTCATTATTTTCTTGAATTAACTTCTGAATTTTATTGTTTAATTCTAAAAAATCATTGTCTGAAATTTTTTCCTTAATCGAATAAATTAGATTAAAAATATCTATATGATCACTCATTTTCCTCCCATTATCTTATAAAAAATTTAATCAATTTTTATCTGTCATATAAAATATATTTCAATATCTTATATCTTAAAAAATATTCTGGATAAACATTATTTTTATTGAGTTGATATATTAAAAATTAAGATGGATAATTTCGTGACCAGATTGGGTTTTACATCTTGTAATAATTTGTTTTTTATTTGGTTCCAAAAATAAATCTTCAACTGTATATCCACGTTCAAAATTTTGTGTAAGAATATAATTCTCAGTATTATTCATTAAATTATATACCTGAATAATTAATTGATTATTTAAAAAATACCAAGAGAAAAATTCTTTATTATTAGATATAAAACATCCATCTATTTTTGGTCTAGAAGAAATTGCAAATGAATATAAATTTGTTCCAGAAGAAATTTCCCAAACATCTATCCGTCCAGTATTTTGATAATCATTTACTACTTCAATAAAATATTTTTCATCTGTTATCATGAGTATTGAATTTGGAATGAGTCTATTAATTTTATAGTTAACTTTAAAATTTAAACTTGAATCAAATTCAGTAATATAAATAAATGAATTATCAGCAATTATATGATTATTACCAATAATCCTGAAAAATTTTATTTTAACTGTTTTTACCGCAAAAATATTGATAGTTTTTAACAATGTTCCGTTTGAATAAGAATACCAATAAATATTATATTTTTCTTGTCCTCCTCTTGGCATAACAAACAATGCATTATTATCTATAGAAATCGCAAAAAGATGATTGCATCCAGGGATTATTATTTCATTACCATAATATTCACTTCCATCGTGAAGATGAAAATTATTCATCTTCACAAAATCCATAATTTGAATTGAATTATTATTGAGAACAAACAATTTGTGTTTCCGAATTCTTAAGCAATGTACTGGTCTTAATTCTTCTATAGTATATAAGCTATTAAAAATATCATTAATAACTCTTATTTCAAGTGATTTGTTTTGGTTTGCAAAAAAAAGATATTTTTTTGTTATTTTAAATATTTGAGAAGAAGAACAAAGAAGATTTAAATTCCTTAATATTCTAGATCTTACGTTTCCTTTTAAACTCGCTAAATTATCTGGTTCAATTCTGTCTGATTTACAATCAGCCGCAAATAATGGACAAATATTAATACTCTCCTCTTGCACAACAGCGGGTATCTGAGTTTCACTAATACCTGTTTGCGATTCTCCCTTTAATTCAATTTTTCTTTGTTTTCTCCATAAATGATGAGCTTTCCATTGTTGCTCAAACACATCAAGATTATCCAACACAAATTCTATTTTATCTCTTCCTAAAATAGAAGATATTATTATTAAAAATCCTCTTGAATTCTTTAAACAATCATCTAAATTCTTTGTAGAAACTGTTGGAATTCGTCCAAGTCTATCATGATCCATTAAATCATTTTGATGATTAAGTCCATTTCGTAATTGAGCAAGTTTATATAATAAATCTTTGATTGGTTTTTCGGTTTGTCCACTTCTAACAATAGGAAACCAATCACCAAAGTTTTGTTTCAACCATTTCAAAATATAATGAACATCATCTCCTTCTGGTTCTGGTAGACGTCTACATCTGTTTTTAATATATTCAGAAAATGGCAATAAACCCTGTCGCAATATATCCAAAATATCAACCAAATAATGCTTATTTTTCATTTCAATTGGAAAATATTTTATGTAAAATTCTGTATTATTCGTTTTAAATATAATTTGTTTCGGTGGCATCATCACTTTTTCACGTGGATTTAAAACAATCTCAGTTCCGCTAATAACATTAAATAATTCATCATATTTCGCTTGAAATTCTTGTAAATTTATTTGATTGTTAGCAAACTGATGACATATACTTTTTAATTGTCTTTCTCTATTCATTTTTTTATAAGTATTTTATAAAATAAACAATCAATTTTTTTTGACTTTAAGATTCTACATTATTCAACGCGATCTTATAAAAAATTTAAGCGCCAGCAATAGTTCTAAGCTCGTTCTCACCAGAAACGGCAAGACCAGCAACAACATTCTGAGTCTGCTGTGCCTGAACCTGAGCAAGATTGGTCAAGCCAAGCTCGTCAGTATACTGTTGATTGAAGAGAGAATCTCCTGCTTCCTCGGACTGATAAACACTACCACCGTGATGTCCCATTATACTTTATTATAGAAATAAATTTTTGAAAATAAACTTAAATTTCTTAAAAATTAATCTTCTAAATATTTAATTCATTCTCTTCACTTACTGCCAAATAATTTCCATCGTTTTGTTTCTCCTGCGCTAAAATCGGATCAAGATTCGTTGAAGCTAAATTATGAGTATATTGTTGATTAAAAACTGCATTAGATTTTTCTAAATTTCCATAAACATTGAGAGTCATATTTTTATATAGATAATTATTCTTCTAAAATAAAACCCTTGAAAAAATCACGCCATCTTGCATAATTAATATTATACTCTATTGCTAAAGGTATAAAATTACTTTCTTTTTCTAAAAAATCTTCATAAATTCTCAAAACTGTTTTTGCAAATTTTTGATTTTCAATTAAAAATCTACTATTCCTCAATAAATAATCATACATCACTAATTTCAATATTCCTCTCTTTGGATAAATTCTAAATCTAGATATAAGTGCCAAAAATAACCGTGTAGTTCTTGTCACTCTATCTAAATTATATTCCGCATTTATTGGTTCCTCAATAAACGATGAATCTTGTTTTTCAAATAAATTATTTAACAATGGAAAATCATCAATTAATTTGATAAAATTCTCACAAGATTTCATTGCTTCATCACTATCTAAACAAAAACATTCTAATATTTTTACATCGGCAAAATTTAAAAAATCAGGATAAGAATTTTTCTCAACACAATTACATATCGGAATCTCAATAACTTCCACTTCTTCATCAGAATTTTCACTTGAATCTATATTTGATAATTCTTCATTTTCATCATAATATTCTTCATCATATTCATCATCAATAGCAGACCCAGATGAATAAGATCTTTCATCAATATCATTTAATTTATTTTTACATTCTTTTAATTCTTGAAGTAATTTCATTACTTTATTATTCAAAGATAAATATACTTCATCTGGTATATCATCCTTTATATAATAAATGTCATCAAAAATAGTTAGATATTCTTCCATTTTTTTTTACAATTATAACTAAATTTTTATAAATCGATTTTTATTGAAGATAAAATATGGATGTTTCTCTGCATAATGGACATTCATTTTTTATTTTTAACCAATCAATCAATGTATTTTTATCAAATACATTCAAACATTTGGAACATCCTAATTTTTTTACATTTTTCGTAAATTTTTTCTTTGAAATAGGACATTCATCACTTTCTCGAAATAATAAATTATCCGGTTTCTTCTCCCATTCAATTTTAACACCATATTTCATTTTCATATCATAATCCAATATAGCTGTATTCGCTCCCTTCTTTATCAAATAATAAACCAACTGATAATGCTCTTTCTCAACTGATTTTCGTAATGCTTCATTATTCTCTGCGTGTATATCTGCTCCTCTGTTCAATAAATATGCAACCACATCCAAATGATTATTTTTCGCTGAAATTCTAAAACCATATTCATTATCATTATGTATGTTAATATTTTTTTCAACAAAATATTTTACAACATTCAGTCGTCCACTTTCACAAGCACAATTAAAACAAATTCTTTCCAAATTACTATCTTGAATCTTATCCAATAAAAAAATAAGGAAACTTAAATTTCCATTTTGTGCACAGCCTTTAACAAAAAAATCGGATCTGGCTCTTATATCTGCACCATTTTCAATCAAAAATTTCGTTGTCTTAAAATTAGAATATTGAAATGATAAGAAAAGTGCTTCTTCTTCATTAAAATGAATATTCGCTCCATTTTCTACCAAATACTTCATCATTTCCAAATTTCCTCGGATAGCACATCTAAGAAATATATTCTCATTGTCATAATGAATATCCGCTCCATTTTCTATTAGATATTTAATTGTTTCAATGTCAAGCGAATTAATCAATGCTACATTTTTATTTCCGCCGTTTTCTATCAAAAAATGAATAATCTTTTTATATCCATCAGATGCACTATAAGAAATCGCTTCTTCTGTTATACTTGCTCCTATTTCAAATAAATATTTTACAACTGAAAAATGTCTTTCTCTTATTGCTGAAATAAACGCATCATTGATATTCTCCATATTGGCTCCATTTTCAACTAAAAATTGCAATATTTTCAAATTACCATTAAATGCTGCAATAGTAATATAATCATCTTTCTTTATATCAGCACCATTTTTGTAAAGATATTTAACAATAAGAATATTATTTAAATCTATCGCGAAGAAAAATGCTTTATCAATGTCATTCTTCATATTTTTTTCAACTAATTCACGCACTTTATAGATATCTCCATTTTTTACAAATGTTACTAAATCCATTTTTTTACTAACCAATAATAGTAAAAAAAATCAATTTTTTCCATTATAAGGTGTGAGAATTCCCAAATCAATACCAAATTTTTTCGGAAATAAATCACTCTCATATATACTCGGATCATGTGACACAATTATACAAGTAGAATTCTTTGACAATTCCTTTATCATCTCCAAAACAAATTTCTTATGATATTGATCAACCGCCGACGTAGGTTCATCCAATAAAATAATCGGATTTTCCCTAAAATAACATCTTAACATATATACAATTTGTTTTTGTCCACCACTTAGATTGTCTCCATATTTTCCAGCTATAGTATCTAAACCATTGGGTAAATTATTAAATACCTCCATTACCTTTAATTTTTTCAATTTGTCTTTAATGTCAGATACGGAATATTTCGTTCCAAATGCTATATTGTGCAAAACAGATCTATTGAAAAGTTTTACATTTTGATGAACAATCGATATTTTCTTTCTTATAAAATCTTTGTTAAATTCGTTTATATTTATTCCATCTATCAAGACTTCTCCATCATTCGGTCTATAAAAACCAAGCAATAATTTTATTATAGATGTCTTTCCACTTGCACTTTTACCAATTATTGCAACATTTTCTCCAGCATTTATCTTAAAAGAAATATTATTCAGTGCTAATTGAGAACTTCTAGGATATTTAAAATATACATTTTTAAATTCTATTTTTCCAAGTATATTAACATTATCCACATGTCCATCTAATAAAGTATCTTTAATTAATGATGACAAAAATTGATTATTTTCCTTAATATTTCCCCATAAAACAAACATTTCACAAGACCTCGGAATATTAAATCTTATTTGTTTTATCAAGAAAATCAATATAATTATAAAAGTTATAGTTTGTGAACTACTAATCTTTTTAATTTTGAAAAGATATACGATATATGCACTCAAAATACCAAAAATTGTAACATTCATAATACCAGAAATTAATTTTACATCTCCAGTGCTCTTCAATTGTTCATTATAAATATCGTCAAATTTTAAATGAGTTTTTTGTAATCTTTTTTTCTCAAATTTTATACGATCACTTGTAATTATACTGAAACAATTATGTAAAGAATCATCTATTTCCTCCAATAATTTATTCTCATTCAATTCTTTATCTCTCGATTTTTGTATATTTTTCTGACAAACCAAAAAGAAAATATAAAAGTTCACCGAAAATATAAAAATTGATAAAAGACCCAATCTCCAATTCATCACCAAAAAATATAAACATATTCCTATTATTGAAATCGTCATCGGTAAAACTGTTTTATTTAATCTTTCTTGAAAAAAAGTAAGCATTGTCGGTATTTTTAATAATCTTCCTACAAATTCTCCATTATTTATACTTTCATAATTTATCGATAATTTCTTAAATATAGCATCTATTATCTGAAATCTCACATGATTTTCCATTCGGGGGAAATAATAAGCATCAAATCTCTCTTTTATATTTCCAATTAATTCTAATATTATATAAGCCACAAATATTATACCTAAAAGTATAAATATTGAATTAATATTTTTCTTAAAATTTCCAATCATCGTAAATATCTTCCCTAACAAAAAACCAAATATCAACATTTCAAGTGGATAATAAATAAAAATAATTATAATGTTCATTATTGGCCATAATAAATTTTTCTTTTGATATTCTAAACAATTTGCATGTAAGTTCATATTTTATAACCATATTTTTTTATCAATATTTATTCACTCAAATTACTTAAATATATATTCTTCACTTTTTTAATCTCCATATTGCAACAAGGACACATCTTCTTCGACAATTTATTGATACATTCATTACACATACAAATGTGATAACAAGGTTTCAAAATAACATCAATCGTATTTGTCATGCATATCATACAGATAAAAGGCTTAATATCATTTTTTATTGAACTAATTGGAATAAAAATTTCATTTTCAGTTTGTATATTTTTATCATTTGATGAAATATTTGGTTGAGGACTTATTCTTTTGCAAGATGAGAAACATTGGAAGCAATTTATATTTTTTATTATATTTTTTATTATATCTACATTACAAAATCCGCATAAATTTGATTCTTTCAATGCAATAAAAAATGTCATAAAAAATATAAAAGTTGTTCCACAAATTAAATATGCATAAAGAATAAATATTATCCATGCAAATGAAAATGTATACATTCGATATATAATCTCGGTATTCCAATCTGAACAAGTTTCTAATTTTCCATTAACATAATCACTCTTGAAAAATGTTACATTTGTTAGTATTCCATTGATAAAATAAAAAACAATTGATAACATCTGAAAAAAACGCATTGTATTTATTCTATCAATCTTTATACTTTCAATATCTATATCATAATTAAGTAATAAAAAACATCCAGTTATTGCTGAAAAAGTTAACATTGAATTTGCCAATACTTCTAAAATAATTATCGCTTCGAAAAAATCAACGGGATTGAATGAACAACTCTTAAACTCTGCATATTTCTTTAAAATAATCATGTAAGGCGCATGAATCCATAATCCGGTCAACAAAAGGAAAAGAACAATCATTTCCCTACTAATATTTTGTTTAGATATCATTTTATTCTTACTAGAATAAATTATTATAAATCAATTTTTATATAAAAAATGAAATAAATAATCATAAAAATATTGATTAGAAAATGAATGTGGATGATTCCCTTTCCGATTGGATTATATTATCAGATGATATGTTTGATATTACACCACAAGAAAAAATAACGGCTTGTCCACTTAAAACATCCAAACGTGAAATTGGAAAGAAATATAAATACAGAGGAAAAATAATTATATGGGATGGCAATTATATGAGATGTATACTTCACGATAGAATCCAAGCAAATTGCGTGCAGTGTGGAGGAAAAAATGTATGCATACACCAAAAAAGAAGAGTTAACTGCACAATATGTGGTGGAGGTAGTTTATGCTATCATGAACGTCAAAAATCAAGATGTAAAATATGTTGTGGTTCTTCCATTTGTAACCATGGAAATAGAAAAGAAATTTGTCGCCTTTGTAAAGGTAGTCAAATCTGTGTTCATGATAAGATTAAATATGACTGCAAATTATGTAAACCTATTTATAAAAAAATTGATAGTTTAAATACCTAATTCCTAATGTATTAGGGTTACCCAATATGCAACAGGAAAATATTGTTAACAATTTATCAGAAACATTTAATGCATTTCTGCAAGCAAACGAAATTTTAATGAACAAAACTCTTTCACAAGAAAGTAAACAACATAAAAAAATTATTAGCTGTGCCCATAAAAAACACAAGCAACACTGTTTACTATGTTCGCCCCATAATTTTTGTTCACACGGAAAAAGAAAAACCCGATGTATCGATTGTTTTAAAGTAAAAATCTGTCAACACGAAGTCCAAACCCAGTATTGTCCAGAATGTCTCTCCATCAGTAAACCTCCAGTCAAAATTCCCGATCCAGACCCCGACCCAGATATTATTGAAAAATGTCCGATCGACCCTGAAGAAAGGATAATTGGAAAAAAATACATCTGGGGGACTAGACACGGAATCTGGGATGGATACAATATGCTGTGTACTCACGGCGAAGGACAAGTCTTTGGAGATAAAACTTGCTCAGAATGCAGGAGACTAAGAGTTTGTCAACACGGTAAAGGCATAAAAAACTGCAAAGATTGCGGAGGAAAAAATATATGCAGACACAATCGTTCTATCAAATATTGCAGAGATTGCAGAGGTACTGGATTATGTGTTCACGAAAAACGCAGAGTCTACTGCAAAGAATGCGGTGGCGGAGGATTATGCATCCATGGAAGAATAAAAGCAAGATGCAAAGAATGTGGAGGGAATTCTATTTGTGAACATAAAAAAAGACGCGAAATATGTGTCGATTGTAAAGGAAGTCAAATATGTCATCACATGATGGTTAAGTATGATTGCATGCATTGTCGTCTTTATACTAGTTCACCGATAAATACCTAATTATAATTTAGAAATAAAAAATATATAATATTATATATGAATAAATTCTATCAACAAGGATTTAAGTATTCCGAAGAATTCAATTATAGCGATAATACTTCTATTCAAGGACCTTTAAGTATTGATTTTACAGTTCCATCAAATCTAAAAGGCTCAAATGCTAAAAATTATATAGCTGGATTCGAAGCAAATGTTAAACAAGTCTATCAAAATGATTCCGCTGTAGATCTAACATTTTTCCCAAACTAATTTCATATTATAAAATATCTTTATTTCCCTATTTTCACAAAAATTCCTACAAAAAACTATCCTTTCCATATTCTCATCAATCGTCATATACCTTTCAAAAGAACATTCAAAAATCGCTATAAATTCATCAAATAAATGTTCCATTATTTTTATGTATAATTGTGCACTCGAACAATAACGCAAATATATTTTTTTATTTTGTTCGACATAAAATTCCGCTATTTTTTCTGAATGGATTTCTGCTTTTTCTTCCTTTATTTCTTTCTCATATTTTTCAATAATCATTTCTCGAATTTCGGCAAAACAACGATTTTTTAAACAAACATAAAAAGCAAGTGAAGACACAGAATGTGTATTGTGCAAACCTTCACTAAAAATAAAATGCTTAATTTTTTGTGTTACAGTCATTTTATCAATTTTCTTGAAATAATCGGCGACCAATTTATATATTTCATTGTTGTCCATTAAATACGTCTCATTCTCAATAATTACAAAATAAATATATCCATATGCAATTGATGCATAAATTGTATTTTTAATGTTTCCAACATATTTCGCTTGTATTTTTACTAATTTCATAAAATGATTTTCTCTAAAATCATCAAATGTTTCCTCTAATGGTTCTTCATTGTCGGGAAAACAAAGTTCTGATATAAGAAAAATATTTATATTTTTTAGATACAAATAATCTTGATAAGTAAATTGCGATGTTTCTGCTGATTGCATTTTTATTACACTTAAATAATAATTATTTTAATCAATTTTTCGTGAAAAATATCTACTTAAAAATAATTATATAAATTAAAGTGAAAATGAGTAAATGTAAAGAATTAGGGATAAAATCAGTTAGTTCGAAAAACAAAGATGAATTAATTTCATTAAATATTTCCAACGAAAATAAATTAGATAATGTTATGAAACAACTACTTGAAACAATACCTAAAGATAAGCAGAGAAAAGTATGTAAAAATTGTAATGAATTGGGACACGCTATAACAAGCACATCTTGTAAATTAAATATTGAAAAAAATGATAAATTACGGAAAAAAATAAAAAATTATTTTTTGTTGCAGGATTGTTTAAATGAAAAAACAGTTGATCAACATTGTGAAGAATTGAGCGTGAAATTGGAGATAACATCTAATTTCTGCAAAACTTTATATTCGGAAATACCACCAATAGAATTATTGGATAGATTTGTCGATATAGATAATTATATTATTCAAATGGAAAAATACAAATCAAATTGTTATGAATGTTGTAAGAAAATTTATAATATTAATGCAAATACGAATCGACAATGGAAAGGGAATATTATTTGTGATAATTGCTGGAGTAATCATGAAGAAGAGAGGAATGATTTATGGAAAAAAGTAGATGAATATCGAAAAATAGAATGTGTAATTTGTAAATCCATACAAACAAAAGATGGCGAACGTTTTCATTACGATCATATAAATATGTTTAACAAAGGAGATAGTATTTGTAGTATGGTTAATGCAGGAGTAAATATTGATGAAATTTATAAAGAAATAGATAAATGTCAAATATTATGTTTAACTTGTCATCATTTTGTAACGGATATTGAGAATAAATTGGGTTTTACGAGAATCAAGCAATCTTTAACTCGACAATTAAATGGACAAGAAATACAACAAGAAGAATATGATAATAAAGTATTATTATATCAGGAAAAATATGAAGAGAAGATGAAAACAATATATGAGAAATTGCGAAAAAATTATTGATTTTTTGTATCATAAATTATTTTTCTTATTTTATTGATCAATTCAATTGTTTTATTATTTAACCGCTGATCATAAATAAATATATTTTTGATATTGTCATTTTTGCACAAATCTATTTTATCATGCAAAGAAACGACGAAAACATTATCAGAATGTTTTTTTAATTGAAAACATTTCATTGCATATTCAATTATTTGTTGATCATATTTTTCGCGGTAAATGCATCTTTCAAAAATATTAAATTTTTCTTCACCCATATTTCCATGAATGTTAAAATCACTTCTAATATAACTTTTTCCTTGAAATGTGTGAGTATAAAATCCCATTTTTATATTTCCTATAGCCAATAAATTATCAAATTCTCTATAAGATTCAAAATTAATTTTTTAATTTTTCTCTTCTGTCACTTCAAGAGAAATATGAAATTTGGATTGATTCATAAAACATTTTGATAAAATTGGTAATTTGTTAAAATATAATGTTCTGTTCATTTCTATTTTCTAGACTATTTTTTTTAAGTTGCAAAAATTAAATAGAATTTATAATAATTTGATTCAATCAATTGTTTAAATTCACAATCTGTTATTGGAACATAACATTCTCGACATTCTTCTATATTTTTTCCATGATTGCAAATAGAACTATTCTTTTTACATATTTTGCATAAATATTTTTTCTTTAAATGAGAACATAATATTGAGCCTAAGCAAGTTCTACAATTATCCTTATATTTATTGTGACAACAAATTCTTGAACCTCCACATAGTTTACAATTTTTTTTATTTTTTCCATGTTCACAAACATTACTTTTATTACATTTTATGCAATTGATATATTTTATTTTGTGTTCACAAATACCTTTTCCACCACAATCTATACAAAATATTTGGAAAATGTTATGGATACATTTTTCACCAAATCGACAATCTAGACATCGATATTTATGTTTATTGTGCTTGCATATTTTATCTGGATTACATCTAACACAATTTCTCTTTTTTTTATTATGGTCACATATATAAGATTTATTACACAAATAACAATCACCATAATACTTATTATGTTCACAATTCAAAGTTTTACCATTCCAAGTTAATATTCTATTATCATAAATATATTTTTGACCTATTATTCGGTTCTTTTTTAGACCTGGAAGATAATTATATTGGTCCATTTTTTATTTTTATAATAAATAAAAAAATAATCATTTTTTATTATATAAAAAAAATCCATTTTTTTATTTTAATGATAAATAAAAAAATAATCATTTTTTAGTCTGCAAAAACAACTCCTTTTGGAAAGGTGTTTACTGGTTCACCTTGCAAAGGTTCACTAAATTCTTTTTGCCATTCTTCTATAGTTGATTCTGGTGTTGGAAAAACTGGTCCATTTGAAGGAAATTGAAGATTATTGACTTCCATAATAAATAATATATAGAATAAAAATTGATAATAAAAAATTTTATTGAATAATAAATAAATATGACTAAAAAATCTTATGGAAAAATAGAAATTCCAAATAAATTCACATATGAAGGTGAACTTCTAGATAATAAAATGGAAGGAAAAGGAATGAAAGTCTGGTTAAATAACAATCGAAGATACATAGGAGAATTTAAGAATGATGAACCTCACGGTTATGGAACTTTAACATATCAAAATGGTGATGTCTACGAAGGGGAATTCAAAAATGGTGAACCAGATGGTGTCGGCGTTTTCAAGTGGAGCCATTATATTTATGAAGGAGAATTTCAAAATGGAACATTTCATGGGGAAGGATGTTTAAGTGAAAAAAATGTAAAAACAAGAGTAACCTGTAGAAATGGTAAAATTTATTAGTATCATAAAATCCTTATTTTTTTAAGAATATTATAAAATCGTGTTCTTCTCGCTTCATCCAAATGAAATGATTGCAAAACATGTTCAATAAAATTGTATTTGACTACTTCACCATTATTTAAAAAAACTGTGTATGTGCCATCTAAATTAATATTGATTACTCTGTAGTAAATTTGTGTGAAAGGTTTTTTAAGGTAAATTTCATTGTGATAATTAATTCGATTGATGTAATATGTTCTTTTTATTTGGAAATATTCTTGGAATATTTTAGTTGAATAATTTACTAATACATCAACAAAATCATCAATTGATTTATTATCAGTTATTTCAAAATCTTTTTTCATATTAACGATTGTTCTGCATTCTTTGTCAGTTTTAATGGAAAACTTACAAGTATTTTTTTCAAGATAAGTAACACCATAATAATTTGTTAAATTTTGTTCTGATTTGAATGGTTGACTTTCTTTAAATATTGTTAGAATATTTGTGTTCTTAATCGCATTCAGAATTTGCGAATCTCTTTGACAATGCAAAGTGTAAAAATCCATTGTTTTATAATTTTATAAAATAATTTTAAGTGATTTCGTGAACGCAACCACTAAAAATTCATTATTTATTTTAATTTTTTATCATATATTATATAATGGCTGGAAAGCGTAATTTCACTTGCGTTGTCAATGGAAAAGAACACGGCACTTACACCGGCAGTTCACCCTCATCTGCTGCTAGAAAGGCAGTCAGCAAGATGTGTGGTCACTCATCCAAAAAGGTTGAGTTTCATTTAAGAGAGATCACCCAGGGATCTAAAAAGAAGGTTTACGGTCCTTATAAAGGACAGATGGAGAAACTTAAGAAGCCTATTGAACTTAAGGGGAGAACCATCGAGTATAAACCAGTTGCGAAGTTAGCGAAGAAGAGTGGGGGGGGGGCT
>Ga0194123_10003433_pt1 | contig 19063 bp, 13 predicted proteins | sample TA2MahsurfametaG_5_FD_155479 | JGI IMG/M metagenome (GOLD analysis project Ga0194123, IMG submission 155479) | Freshwater microbial communities from Lake Tanganyika, Tanzania - TA2015023 Mahale A surface | ecosystem: Environmental > Aquatic > Freshwater > Lake | place: Tanzania: Lake Tanganyika... | reverse complement strand
AGAGGGTGTTGCTGTTGTACTAGAGTCTTCATTCAGAGCGGGTTGTTGTTCTTTTTTGTGAAGCAGTTCAAGATCGTCTATAATCGAGCGGGGGAGAGTATGTAGATCATTCGTTGGTACATATTCGATTGGATGACGAAATATTTCACGTCTAGTTCCTACATTTCTTGTTATACCTGTGGTGGTAAGTTTATCTTGTGATGAGGTTGTTTTATGACAAAATAATGGACACTTATCTTCACTGCAGTCATGTGGATTCGGGGTTTCTGTTGTAGGATGTCGTTTTCCATTTTGTGCGTTCTTTATTGTTGTCTGTAAAAATGATTTTATTTCTTCGGGGGATTTAGGCAACGTTTGAATAATACCCTTTAGGTCGGTTAAAAGCGACGATACATTAAATGTTGATGATATATTATCTACCATTCTTGTAAACCATGTACAGAATAATTTATTGGGTTTGAACACATTGTGTGAATTATTATTTTATTTGGTTAATATATACGATTAAAATGAGTAACGATACTGGATCTGTTACTGAATCTGTTAATGCAGCAGCTAATGCAGCGAAAGAACAATTTGGCGCCTTATTTGGTTCTGAACCTAAGAAAGGAGTTGTCTCTCCTAGTGACGAATCAAAGCAAAACGGCGGTCGTCGCAAGAGCAAGAAGAGCAAGAAGAGCAAGAGCAGCAAGAAGAGCAAGAGCAGCAAGAAGAGTAAGAGCTGCAAGAAGAGCAAGAAGAGCAAGAGCAGGAAGTCTAGACGCAACTAAAATACTATATGCAGTAAAACAATAATATCATCAATCTAGATGACATTATTTGATTTGATTATTTGAATGTTTGATTATTTTATTATTTACTTATCACTAATTCCCTCTACAAAGCTAGAAGGAAGTTCACTAATCGTCGTTCCATAATACGACTCGATGTCCTTCACTAGACGAAAGTCCTTTCTAGTAACGAAATTGATTCCAACACCCTTTCTTCCCCAACGTCCCGATCTTCCAATACGATGCAAGTAAACATGAATATCCTGTGGAACATCAAAATTAATCACAATACTCACCTGCTGAATATCAATACCACGTGCAGTCACATTCGATGAAATCAATACACGAAAGACTCCCCTCTTAAAGTCATGGTAGGCCTGTTCTCTCGCCGTCTTATCCATACCACTATGAATGCAACACACGGGAAACTTATCAACCATCATCGCCTCATATAAATGACTCACACGGTGGGTCGCATTACAGAAAATAATACACTGTGACATCGAAATGGTTTTAAACAAATCCTTCAACGTGGCGTATTTTTGAATATCATCGTCAACCGCAACATAATACTGTGTAATACCTTCCAGTGTCAACATCTCCGACTTCACCAAAATCTTCACTGGATTACGCATAAACTTCTGACTTAAGGAATGCAGTTCAGTAGGCATTGTTGCACTAAACAAACATACCTGAACATCGTTTGGTAAATACTGAAATATGTTATAGATTTGATCCTTAAATCCTGCCGACAACATCTCATCTGCTTCATCTAACACCATGAGTTTAATGGTAGATGGCTGAATATTATGTCTTCTAATCATATCATGTACTCGCCCTGGACAACCAACAATAATGTGAGGAGGTCGCTTCTTCAGCTCAACTGAATCCTCGTCGGTAGATGTGCCACCGATCAAGAGACGAACATTCAACGAACCCATCATTGCACCAATACCATTAACAACCGCATTGATTTGACGAGCCAGTTCGCGAGTTGGGGCCATAATAAGGGCCTGTGTTGTGTCGACGCTGGTGTCGATCTGTTGCAATGCTCCTACAGTAAATGCACCGGTCTTACCTGTACCTGATTGTGCTTGTGCAATAACATCCTGTTTAGAAATAATTGGAAGAATCGCCTTTTGTTGAATGGGGGATGGTGTCTCGAACCCAAACGCATAGATGCCTCGGAGAAGATCCGGGCTTATTTCACTTACATCTTCCCATATTTTGAACTCCTTTGTACTTGTGCTTGTCACTTGTCCGTCATTCACATCTCTTCCGTTATTTTCAGAAGAAGACATAGTAACTCTAATTTATGTTAACGTATACTAATATCGCGGTACCTATCAGACTAATGTTGATTAGATGAATATATTTAAGTGATTTACACAATTGTTGATTTGTTGGTAGCTTTATGTTACACATATTCTAGTGGTATATATCTTGAATAAAATCAATATAAATGTTTTTATCATACATATATAGTTTGCGTTCGTTTACCTATATACGTTCACTTATATACGTTAAATAAATACGTATATCATATAGTATATCACATGTCAACATCTGTATCTTCTAGACATGGCGGAGGTGGAGCCACGGCATCGGCATCGGCATCTTCGAAAAAACATTATGACTTAAGTGACTTTTATTCGTATATGAATAGCGGATTTGATAATGTTGTATTGCCAGAAGAGACTGTTAAACTGGTGTGTGAATTGGCGGAGTTTGTGGGTGCGCCGTCCTATGTGAAAACGCCGGTATTTCCAATCAGGTCGCTTGGTGCGTCATCCGTGGTAAGTAGTAGCGGTCATTCATCTGGCGGTGGCGGTGGCGATCATGGGTCTCGTGAGATGTCGAAACGCGGAAGGAATAAGCCTCAAGAGATTCAGGAGGATGATTGGGAGGCAATCCGAGCATTTCAACGAACTGAGTTACAGAAGAAGGAGGGATTGGATGCTCACTTGGATAATATTCGAGCATACTTAAATAAAATAACAGACAAGACGTACTCAGATATGTTGCAGAATATTTATAATGAACTGGATATGATTATAAAAGAAAATGGTACTCGCACGGAGGGGGATGTTACATTATCTGACTTAGGAAGCGATTCTAGTGAGACGATGATGCGTGTAGGCAACTCGGTGTTTCAGACGGCAAGTTCTAATACATTTTATTCGGCGATGTATGCTAGGTTGTTTAAGGAGTTGATGGATCGATATGCGGTATTTAAGACAATATTTGACACTAGTTTATCGGAGTTTATGAAATTGTTTAACAAGATTGAATACGTTGATTCTAAAAAGGATTATGATAAGTTTTGCGAGATAAATAAGGTAAATGAAAATAGGAAGGCGATGTCGTTGTTTATTGTTAACTTGATGAAGAATGCGATTGTTGAGCCGGATCAGGTACTTGATATCATTTGTCAGTTACAGGATTTATTATGGGAAAATATTCGTGGTACAAATCGCACAAATGAAGTGGATGAAGTCACTGAAAATCTATTTATTATAGTGAATAATAGTCATGAGTTGTTTTCTCAAAAGGAAGGAGAGTTTAAGCAGCAGTATATGACGCGTATCCAAAAAATAGAGGAAGTAAGTAAGTTAAAGGCGAAGTCTCACCCGAGTATTACGAATAAGACGATATTCAGACATATGGATATGATGGATGCGATCAATAAAAAGAAGGTGGGAGGTAAGAAGTAGTTATGAGGGTGAAGTCATGAGAGGTGAGGGGGAGGGAGAGGGGGAGGGAGGGAGGGAGAATAATGATGTATATAACCGTAGAATAGGGTTATATATATCAAATAAAATGGTATAAACCTAGTATTATAACCTACTACAAAATATACGAGTGAAAAGTGCCTACAAGTATTATAGATTATACCCCATTTTTTATTGTTGGTTGGTTTTTATTATTTTACGTAATCGTTCTTGCGCATAATCCACGTCACGTATTTGTCAGATTTCTGGAATGAGCGAGAATGTCGACCCCTCGAACGGGTTACATGAGCATAAGCATGAGCATGACTCAATTATATTGTTTGGGATTCCACTCGATGTATCCGATGTTTCTCCGTCCTCCCCAATTTCATCATATAGTGACGCAATGGAAGAATACAGAAAAAAGATGGAAACGATTTATTCCAAATACAATTTTTTAGATATGGAAAATGAAGGTGGGGATACTGACGAACATGGGGATACAGACGAACATGGGGATAGAGATGAAGATGATAAAAATGATGTACCAGATGTACCTGTACTATCTGACGACATATTTGATTATAGTAATATGATGACGCCATTTATAATCTTAAATAATAATAATAATAATATTGTTTCAGTAGGTCTGGATGAAAATACTTCAAAACTAGTAACATTTAATTATAACATGTGTGATGAAGAACATATTGACGGAGATGATATTGCATTAAAGGCGATCATGATGGAGGAGGAGTACGCTCTAGCATACACTCAACCAATTCTTCAACATATTGCTGGTTACTATGGTTTAAAACGGTCAACGAGTAAGAAGATTATTATACAAAATATAGTTGAGTTTGAATTGAATCCGGACAATGTTGCCAAGGTAAGTGAACGTCATCGCATGTTTAATTATTTTAACGAGTTGAAGAAAGATCCTTATATGAGTATACATATGATTGTTCCAATATAACGATATGAAAAAACTAATATAAATATTTACACGTATTTACATTATTCGTAATGAAGATAATTAATGTATCGAGAAGGTTAGCACGAAACCAGGAAGCAAACACGGAGGATACAGATATCAACATATTTTGCCAGTTTTTTATCCACAAAGACCGCAAGAGATATCTGGAAATTGTGGATTGTCTAAGACGAAATGTGATGAACCCGTGTATTCACCGGGTTTACTTATTAAATGAACGTATTTATACGAATGAAGAACTCGGTATTAGCGACATGTCATCGGAGTTTACATCTAAAGTTGTGCAAGAGAATGTCGAGTTGCGTCTAACATTTCAGCGTGTGTTCCAGTTCATAACAGAGAAAAATATAAAAGGATACCATGTCATTATCAACTCGGATATATTTTTCGATAAATCAATCCAGTTATTATTGAATACGGACCTCCATGTAAAAAAACAGGCGATTGCACTGCTTCGATTTGAATATGATGGAAAGGGGAACCCAGGCGCGTCTCGATTATTCGGCCCTCGAATGGACTCGCAAGATACGTGGATTATTCATTCGAACTTCAATGTAGTTGCTAAGCAGCAAAAAACATTTTCATTTGAGTTTGGAAAGCCGGGGTGTGACAATAAGATTGTGTATATATTTAATGTTCTAGGGTATGAGGTATTCAACGACCCTTTACTTATTCAGTCATATCATTATCATATGACCCAAATCCGCGATTATGGTAGAAAGGATGTGATTCCTCTTCCATGGGGGGTCGTTGTTCCAGCGGGGTTCACATTCTCTCAAATGCCGAATACATTAGGAATTGACGTGAAGAAATGCATTGAGTTGAGTGATAACCTAGATGACTATCAGTTTAACGACAATGACCGGTTGTATCAGTATGTTAGTGCAAAATTGAATGCAGGACAACATTTTATTATTCCTCGAATTGCCGGGGTTGAAAATATTTATGCGGGGTTTGGGGATATAATATATCAGCGGTCGAGACATGTATCGCCAAATGTGCCAGATTCATATTTGACATATCAAGTAAACCCAGATGAAGCGGATTATTTTAAAAGAACAATCTGGGCGATGAAAAACAATGCGGGGATTTTGTTGCCAGGGATCGATTCAATCATCAAGTATAGTCGGATGTATATGAATGCATTTGATCATTGTGAGATATATTCTGGGTGGGAACCACAGGGGGATGTATATAAGTTTATTGAAAAGAGTCATGATTATATTCGTGCAAAATATCAGGACAAGAAGGTGTTTTGGGCATTTGCGTTCGACATTTTTCATTATATTTATTCGCCTAACCCATGGACGACTGCGTTAAAGGGGCGGCGTATACTTATTATATCTGCATTCGAAGAAAGTATTCGAGAAAAAATGGATGTTGAAACGCGGAAGTTAGTGTATGATGGTGTGGATTTATTTCCGAATTGTTCTATTCTAACAATTAAGCCGCCACAAACACAAGGTGATAATCCGTCTGAGTCATTTGATGTTGAGTTTGACCGGTTTACGAAGCGTCTTGACCCGTTGATAAGTGAGTTTGATGTCGCTTTAGTATCATGTGGAGGTTATGGAAACTTGGTGTGTGATTATATTTATACGCGTGGGAAGTCGGCAATTTATATTGGCGGGGCATTGCAGATGTATTTTGGCGTACTGGGTACGAGATGGGTTCGAGAGAGGCCAGAAATCGTGAAGATGTTTTTAAATAAAACGTGGTCGCGACCCAAAGAAAGTGAAAAACCACAGAATCATGAACGTATCGAAGGCTCTTGTTACTGGTAGTTAGTTTAGTTACTGGAATAATCCAATTTGAAAGATACATGTAGTAAATCATGTACTAAATCATGTAGTAAATAATATAATAAAGGGTTGTTATTATATTGTGTTATATCTTTCGACTCTTTTTATTGTAACACATGTCACAAGACTCCGTTTATATATGTGGATGTGTAATGAACTGTGCGAAACATATAAAAAAGGTGTTTGATAACATACATAAAATCGGAGGTGAATGTTTCAAAAACTATCATGTGTTGTTATTTTACGATGAATCGTCAGATAATACACTTCAACTTATTCACGATGAAGTCTCTCGGCTTGAAAATGCAGGGGATGTCGGTAAAATGGAAGTCATCATAAATAACCAACCCACAACACCATATAGAACTAAAAATATTGCGAATGGTAGAAATACTCTTATTCAGCGCGTTCGTTCATTAAATGAAGAGTTGGTAGTAAAAGGAGAGATCCCGTGGAAATATTTTATTATGATTGATATGGATGATGTATGCTCTCATCCTGTAAACGTATCTTCTCTTTTAAAATATATTACAGAGCCAGAATATACTACTCCAGATGGAAAATGGAAATGGGATGCACTATCATTTAATCGTCGCCCATATTATGACTTATGGGCATTATCATTCGATCCATTTATGTTCTCCGTATGGCATTGGAATGGATGCAAAACGAGAACAGAGCCGAGAGATATTGTTGAACGAAGTATTCAACATATAATGAAGAATATAAAGCAGGATGAGTTGTTTTATTGTTCATCGGCATTTAATGGGTTTGCGATTTATAAAACAGATATATTTGTGAATTGTATCTATGAATGGAACATTTTACATACACGCGTGACGAGAGAACAAATGGATAAGAGTGTTGCGGCTTTTAGAACACATAATCCACGACTTACACCTTATATTAATAACGATAAACTTGAAGACTGTGAGCATCGAAGTTTTCATTTAGAGGCAATACAACGATATGGTGCAAAGGTGGCAATATCTCCTTTATTACTATGGGATGAACCCAGTTAACAAAATATCGTCTTGATGCTCTGATATTTAATATCATATTATAGTAACGACAACATCTATAATATGGTTGTTTCTAGATTAGATTCATCTATAAGTTATCCAGAATACGCTCACATTGAAGAAGATGACATATCATACAATGCTCCATTATTTGAAGTGAATATAATTGGTGTAAATGTTATTATAAGTCTTGGAAAAGTGAAATACCAATATGCAAAGACCAACAACATTGTATATGTTCCAATGTATGTCATGAATACAAATGACGAGGTGTATAAAAAGATTGGAATTATTGAAATGCGGACATCCAATGTTATAATGGATGATGAAGGTGACGTTGATCTCATGTCATCTACATTTCAGCCTCTCTTGTTTTCTAATGTAACGAAAGAAATGTTGCATAAGTCTCTCATTGATCCAAATACAAAGAGTCGAAAGGAGGCAGTTGCTGCAAAAGAAGAACAACCAAAGGATGAAAAGAAACCAGAGGATACTGTGGATGCTGCTGAGGATACAGGGGATGCGGCTGAGGATGCTGAGGATGCTGAGAAGGATACTGATGAGGATACTGAGGATGAGGAACAAGAAGAAGGTCTTGAAACAGTCATTGAACACGACAGTGAAATCGCGCCTTTACCTCTTCAAACAAGAGATCAATCCGAGCTAGAAAGAAAACAATATTCCCCTCAAGAAGGAGATTTATGGATACAGAAATATATGAGAAATAAGTATTTTAGTATAATTGATAATGAAGGTAGTAGTGACGGGTTATTTGCAGTTATACGAGATGGGTTACTTACTCATGGAAAAAAGACGACTGTATTGGAACTACGAAAACAGCTTGCAGATGAAGTGACCGACGATATATTTCAAACATACCGAGAGAATTACATCATGTACCAGAATACAGTTAAAACACAAATGTCCGAGTTAAAGGACCTTACTGAACGGCACAATTCTCTCAAAGAACGAATTAAGAACGTCCACGACCGTGCGCAACAACAGCTTATGATTATTGAAGGAAAGAAAATATCGGCTGATCATACCGCGAAGAAACGAGAGGTTGCATTTACTAAACAAATATATGGAGAGCTTGACTTCATGACCAACATTAAGACGTTAGAACAATGCAAAAAGGTTATTCAAACATCGATTTACTGGCCCGACAAGTGGGCTGTCGCAACAATGGAACGCATTCTTAACATAAAGTTTATTATGTTATCTTCGAGTGCATATAAATCCGGAGATATTGAAAACGTAGTGATTTGTGGCAGCGATGATATGATCGACCCGTCCATTGGATTATCCAAGAGGTTTGAACCCAATTCATATATCATCGTCGAGGTAGATGGAAGTATTGGTCATTTATCAGTTATTCATGGAAATAGTTCAACTGTGTCAGAACGAACAGGGGAGACAGTGTCTGGTGGCGCACCGACCATGAGAACTGCTCGTACTCATTATCGCCTAATCACATATAAAGCACATGGCCTCCTATCTTTTTCTGAAATACCATATGATATTAAGCTTCTCATTACTTCCAAGTGTTTAGAGACACAGGCGGGTGCATTTTGTATGATTCCCCAGTTCAAGTTATTCCAGAAAGAGTTGGGGATACAAGTAGTCGACCCAGTAAGCATAGATGACATTATTGAAGAAATGCCAACGAATCGGGTATCGGGTGAAGTATCGGGGTTATATAATCCAGATATTGTGTTTCAGTTCTATGATAAATCGGATTCGTCACCTCTCCCTGGAAATGGTAGTGGAGAGAAGATACCTCTCGATGAAAAGAAGAACTTTGAGAGATTATCTGCGACGAAGGATTGGCGAAAGATGTTGTCGAACTTCTGGGCTGCGCCATTTACACTTGATGGACATACATGGCAAACGGTGGAGCATTATTATCAGGGAAGCAAATACAAAAATAATAACAAGGAGTTTTACTTGAAGTTCTCTCTTGATTCGCGTTCGGAAATAGCATCAGATCCGGTGATAGCAAAGGCGGCAGGAGGTAAGACTGGAAAGTTAAAGGGAGCGTTACTGCGTCCGAGAAATGTAGTTGTTGATCCCGACTTTTTTGGAGGTCGTAATGAGAGAGAAATGGAAGCAGCTATGTATGCGAAATTCTCTCAGAATCGTGTTTTACAGGTTGTATTATTGGCCACTCGAAATGCAAAGTTGGTGCATTATATCAGAGGTTCGCCACCAGTTGTATTTAATCATTTGATGCGTGTTAGACATCGATTGAGAGAGGAGGTGTCTGCCTAGAATAATAATAATAATAATAATATTGAGTTACTATATAATAACTATATAATGGCAAAACACGTTAGTGATAACATGAACCTCACAAAGTTTAGCGCAGTTATGATTTCATACATCATTATAACATACCTGATTGCTCCTGCTGCAGGGTATTGGCTCTTTGGCCAAACAGTTACTGCGGCTGGAAATGGATTTATATTTGGCAGTGTTCTCTCAGTTGTGTTGTGGAAGATGTTCGGCGAGAGAATTGTGCGAGGTGAAATAATGTCAATCATGGATAGTCGTGCATCATCAAAGTAAATCTTCAACGATGTATACGAATCTCACTTGTACAAAAAGATATATATATAATGTAAATAACTTATCAAATATTACATTATATCACAATGTCGGTACCTCTTATTAAGAAGTTCTATGCATATTTTCCACCAGGGTTACGAGAGAACAGCGAAAAAGGTATACCAGTAGAAGAAACATTTTATAAAACCATGTTTTCCGAGATTAGTAACGCAGTTTCCACTTTACCAAAGTATGTACATGTCGACAAATCGAGACGTTTCAAATGTGAAACAACCCCGATTATTACATCGGATGACCTACCTCAACCAAATATACTCAATTCTCTCATTCATGATAATCGAGATACCCCGTTCTTTCCATTATCCATATATAAAACAATAGTCAATGACTCCTCCTTCCTTATTCGTTTCAAATGTAATATTGATAACCGAGAGATTACGATCCACTTTATTATTTGCAATAGTGAGGTCGATAAAAGGGAAGTCGTTTTTCCGCACGATGTTCTGAAAAAATATGAATCATATGCGTATAACATGTTTGTATGGCTTTCTATTATTGGAAAACTATCCGCGAAATCATGTTCGAAAACATTCAATGCATACGTCTACATGCAAGACCGAAAAAAGGTTCTTCCATTCATTGGAAATAGTATCATTGGCCCTGAACATGTAAATACTGGTGTATCAAGAGGATGTATTTCACATGGCGAGGTCGTCGTTTTTCGTCAAGAAGAGTGGTTCAAGGTATTTATTCATGAAACGATGCACAATTTCGGCATGGATTTCGCATCAGTTGATTTGTCAATTGTTAACAGAGAGTTTCGTAGTATGTTTACAATCACTCATCATATACAGTTATTCGAGACATATACAGAAGTATGGGCACGTATAATAAATATATGTATGAAATGTTATTTTCACAATGAAGAAGAAATAACAGAAGATGTATTTGTGAAAAATGTGAAGAATCTTATACAAGTTGAATCCGCCTTCTCTCTGTATCAAATGGTGAAGGTGTTAGACTTCATGGGATTAAATTATCATGCAATCACAGTTATAAACAAGCAAAATATCATTGGGGTGCATCATTTGTATCGAGAGAATACAAACGTATTTGCGTATTATATTTTAGGTGCGGTATTGATGAGCAATCCGGGCAAGTTTATTGAGTGGTGTTATACTCATTCACGAAATAAAAATGTTCCGATTAAGTTCAAAAGTACAAGTCTCTCATATTTTATTGATTTAATTAGAAATACGTATATACTTCCTCAACTGATTGAAAAGGTAAAACGTATGGAGGAGAAACTTGAACACGATCAATCAGATGAGAGATTGCACGAGTTAATTGAAACGTTGCGTATGACCATTATAACAATGTAAAAAATTGAAACAGAATAAGATTTGTATATCAGATTGCATTACCAATTGATATTCAGACTCAGAATACGATGAAAACTCAGACTCAGACTCAGACTCAGACACAGACACAGACTCAGACTCATAAGACAGCCACAGGTTCTACCAAGAGACAAAGGCCTTCTGAAACCAGAAATGTGAAAACCCACTTATGGACCGCAATTATTCGCCAACAAAATGAGATTGAAACCCTTCGACAAGAACTCCAGTTCCAGAAAGAACAACGTAATGAAGAATGTACACAGTTATGGCGCAACATTGAAACGTTATTTACAAAGGACGATGACAGGTACAAAGAGATTCAAGGCGTTCATCGTAAAATGACAACGCTTCAAACATCGATGACAAATATAAATACGTTTGAAGCGGAGAAAAGCAACTGGCTAAGCTTCATTGGACAGACGGTGGATGACATGCTGAACCATGTAGTCGGCGTGAATGAACGCGCAAAAAAACTGGCGACGGATATTAGTGAGCTACAAACGTGTTATATTGATACGGATGATCGTATTACACGATTGAAGACAAAGGTAAGGAAGTCAGAAGAGGATATTTATCTCAACTATGAAGACATTAAACGCATTGAATCTGAACAAAAGAACCTTTTTGGAAGTATCAATCAGCGTTTTGATGACACGGTTGCATGGAGGGATGAACTTGTCGATGATATGTTGGAATATGAAAACCAGATGTACGAGTTGAAGTCAACGGTTACGGAAATAGTGAACAACAATGTGACTTACGGTGTCCCAGAAGAAGTTGATAATATGAATGCGACGATATCATCCCAGAATACGCAACTGAATGGGCTAGAGAAGTATGTTTCAACTATGAGGGATATGTTGTTAAAACGCGCGAATGAAATGAATGTCACGATTGACGAATTGACAAAGTATGTTGAATCTTTGTCAACGTTTCAAGTAAAAGCAAATAGTGATATTGATGATTTGATGTGGCAATCTAAGGCAAATCAAGATGTATGTGACTATTTGGAGTATACGTTTAATGACTTGGATTCACGAATGAAGCATGTAGAGGAGGACATTCGTTATACGGATGAAAACATGATCGACCTAGTTGATAAACTGAAGTCAGTTACAAGAGCGACGAACACCAACTGTATGCGAATCGTTGTTGCAAATAAGAGAATTGACTCAATGGAACAAAATATGACGAATACAGTCCTGAGTGTTGTTGCAGATTCAATCGAAGAGGCAATTACTGAACGTCGTGGCGATAATAATATGGAAGAACAACAGTCGCAAGAATCGCAAGAGTCGCAAGAGCATCAGACACTCACAACGGTTACCAATGATAATGATGAGTATGAACTTTGCAACAATTAAGAATAAGCGATATCTAAGAAACAAGGTGCGTAATTTATTGAGCGTATTTGTATGGTATTTGTGTAACTAATAAACATTTTTTTATGAGGTTTATACCTACGTGTTACATAGGTTATCGTTACTGATATCCTGCAATAAGGTGTATGGAGGGTGGTAAAATTGATACATAAAAAATAAATTATAATATATGTATAGAGCAATCAATAATGGGAATAAGACATTTAAACAAGTTTCTTCAACAAAATTGTCCTGGTAGTATCAAGACTATAACGTTATCAGAGTTATCAGGCAAACGCATTGCAATTGATGCAAGTATATATATGTATCGGTTTATCGCAGAAAATGGCCTCCTTGAGAATATGTACCTTATGATTTCGCTTTTTAGACATCATAACATTCATCCAATATTTGTGTTTGACGGGAAACCTCCTGTTGAAAAAAATGCGGTGATTGAAACGAGAAAGCAGAATAAGCAAAAGGCTAAAAATGAGTATGTCCGGTTGGAAACAACAATAACAGATAGCACACCTGAGGTTGAAAAGAAGGAGATAAAACACGCGATGGAGGCATTAAAAAAGAAGTTTATCCGGATTCGGGATTCTGATGTATTGAATGTGAAGAAGTTAATACAATCATACGGCGTACAATACATGGATGCGTCAGGGGAGGCGGATGAGTTGTGTGCAAAACTTGCATTAAAAGGGAAGGTATATGCATGCGTAAGTGAAGATATGGATATGTTTGTCTATGGGTGTCCTCGTGTAATTCGATACTTGAGTTTACTTAATCAATCTGCAATTATGTATGATATGAAGGGGATTCTCTCGTCTCTTTCTATGACAATGGATGAGTTTAGAATGATATGTGTTATTTCTGGTACAGATTATGGATATGGCTGCGGAGGCGGCAGCACAGGTACTTCTAATACTGTACCTACGATGGTAACAGGGAGTACAACCAGTAATACAGGCATCTCGTCTACTAGTACGAATGCTACTAATAATAATAATTCAGCAGATACTGTTGACAAAAATACGACTCCTCGTGCGATAGCGGCGGCGGCAACTTCAATGTTGGGTGAACAGGATGATGACTTTAATGTATTGATGGATATTTGTGGCAATATTGTTTCACAAGATATTGGGAGTAAAAAGGAGAAAACATGTAATAGTAAAAGAAAACCAGTTCCTAGAAACATATTCAATTCAATTGAGTATTTCAAAAAATATAAAGACCTAGTGAAGAACAATCAGAAAGAAGTCGCAAATACTGGTTTCTTTGAATGGCTTGAAACTCACTCGTCATACATCGATAACATTTGTCATATTTATTCAGTTGAACAAATGTTTGATTTACATCATATGGACTGTCCTGAACTAAAGAAACTTATAATTACAAACTCGCCTACCATTGATAAGAAAGGAATCGTTTCAATTATGACAAAGGAAGACTTCATATTTATAGATGAAGATGATGATGTAGAAGTAGTTAATGTGTTATCAGGTCCTTCACAAGATACAACAAAGACAGGTATAAGTACAAGTACAAGTACAGGCACAAGCAAAAATACCGATACGTCATTAAATCATGCAATTCATCAAATCGAACATAAAGTTGCCAATGTTATAAAGAAGGAGGTACATGATGATTGGAGCGAGTTTATTCTTCAGAGAAAAGAACATAAGAAACAACAGTTGCAACTGGAGAAACAGCGTTATATTGAAACATATGGCGTGGATCCATCATCAACAATTGGTTTTACTGGGATAAGAGGAAGTGGACGGGGTAATCCAGTAAATCATATGAATAAACTTAATCCATCAATTCGAATGAAAAACTCGCGACTTTATACAAATATTGAAAATGGGTCGTATATTTACTCTGACTGTACCCCGTCACAATATGAATTGAACATGGAGATGTGATATACTGACATTTGATAGGACACTTGATGTGTAAAAGTATTTGAATATACGTAACGTAAAATATATATAATAATCATGTTGTTATAATTATTATATTTTTTTGTTTTTGTTTTGTTTTGTTTTGTTTAAAAAATGATGCCAACCTTTTATGTCTTTTTTATATTTATTGCATCATTATTCTCTCCCATCGGTATTGTATTGTTAAGAAGAGGCAGCAGCAGGGGCCTTAACACTCTTAGCGAAGTGGATAGACATGTACTTCTGAAGGTTGAAGTAAGTCAACTCCTCTCCCTTCTTCAACTTGAGAAGAGAAGCAAGCTTGGCATCAGGGTTGATCTTGCGACCATTCTCCTTATCCTGAAGACCCTTCTCGCGGATGTAGGCATTGACCTCGCGAGTAACCTCAGTGCGAGCAAGAACACTGCCATTGGGCTTTCCGAGGAACTGAGCAAGCTCGTTGGAAATCAAAGTGGGCTTGACGAAACCAGAGGGGGCACGGTTAGCAGCAGGCTTACGACGCTTGTTAGCCTTGTTGGCAGTGCGAAGGTCGCGGGCATGCTGACGCTCGAGTTCACGAACCTCAGTGCGAAGAGCGGAGATAACGGACTGAATACTCTGGATCTTATGAAGAACGTTGGTGAACAAAGAGCTGGTAGCAGAGGCGGCATCACCACCCTCAGTGGAAGAACCAGAGGAGGCAACAGGGGCAGCAGCAACGGCGGCGGCAGGAGCGGCAGTAGAAGCAGCAGGGGCAGCCTTGGGCTTAGACTCCTTCTTGGGAGCAGCAGGAGTAGTGGCGGCGGCGGCGGCAGGAGCAGCGGCGGACTTAGCGGAAACTTCAGTAGAGGACTTAGCAGACTTAACCATGGTGTGATTGTATTATACACTTTATAGTGTCGTCTCTTTAAGTATTTTTAAGGGAATATATATTATGTGTTTTCTTTCCATCATTTTCGCATCATATTTGGTCTTAACTTTCCTAAAGTTTTCAAACATGTTGTTGCCAAAATCCCCAAAAACATATAATATTTACGCATTTGTCCCAGAATATACATATACTCATATAATCGACTCATATAACCACGGCAAGGCAGATCTAGCAGGAACACTTACGACAGTCAATGATGCTAATACATAATACGCCCCGAGACATTTACTGTCATTATCCGCCCCATTCTTTATCAGGTTTTGAATAACTGAAATATTACACTTGCGAAGTTCACCCAAATTATACACATTCATCAGGTGTGTATTTATACCATATGATATGTTTCCATTTGGTGGACAAATCTTACACTTCATTTCATTCGATAACTCCGCCCGATAATTCCATATATCCATTATCTCTCTGAAAAATCGAAGATGTTCAATACGTCCCATATTATTAAACCACGCAGGATCTGCATAATTTCCGAGAGAGTTGATATGCTGAAATAAATCAAGTACATGTAACTCTTCTCTCTTCTCCTCCGAGAGATCATTTATGTCATCATTTGAAATACCAAGTTCTATTACACGACCCACTAGCCTACTTAACCGTATCCGTTCTTTCAACTGTGCAAACATCTCATTTGGTATGTCAGATCGTGTATATGGATTCTGTATGTTAGGATAGTTATTGATTAATAAATGTAATATCGATGCAATATTGAACCCATATACAATATTATTATCCTCGGAATAGCTTATAAACTGTTCTTGTTCAATTTCGCGAATTGGCTCAAGAGAGAAAAAGTCGCTCTCATTTACACATTTGTCGCGACACATTATCGCCTCTCCGCCACTTTTTATATACCGACGAATTAAATGCCCACGATATACTTTCTGAATCTTTCTACTTTGATTACATGATAACAGATAATCATATATCCTCATTGTCAGTTCACTCTTGTTTCCGGTCTTTTTAATATGTAGCTCATTGCATATTTCTTTTAGATCAGCGAGAGAATATGAAATCGACTTTACTATTTCATACGTTTGAATTGTTGGAACAATTAATTTTCCATCCACATCTCTTGCTCCTGATGCTGATGTCTGATCATTTCTCTTACGAATAATACACTTCTTTTCTGACGTTGGTACACCAGATGAGTCGTGACTAGGTGAAGTAGATACTTCTACTATCTCTCCTGAGCTACCTATAATTACGTTTTCTGTGATAGGTACCTCGGCCACAACCTTTCTATTTCTTTTATCAGAAAGCTTTGAGGGTTTCGTTACTACTGGTTTAAGTAACGACTTAAAATAATTATATTCATTAAATGTTAATACCATGATTTAGATTATTATGTTTATCACGTATTTTTGCACGGGGTTGTATAATTGCTCTGCGTAACCAAGGAGAGATTTACTCTTGATAGTAGAATATTATACTATCGTAACATTATAATTTTATATCATAATTCATAACTATCTTCGTTATCCACTTTATCAAATACTTTTATGAAAAGTTATATAAAGTTTTTTTACTTTGTTATATTATAGCGTTTTCATTTGTAGTTGCGTTTGGTTGTAATCATGAACTCGCGTTTTCTATTACTAGCAATCTCAATTGCTTTCGTTGGTGGAATCACTCTCAATACTGCTGATTCACCGAACTCAAAAGCAATCGATGTTGTGGATTCTATGAACTCACACACTGCTATGATGGAAGGACATGCTGCATCGTCGTCGTCGCGCCAGCATGTATTGACAGAAGGACATTCTTCGAGTGTCAAGAGTCACCATCATAAAGACAGAACACACCCGATACATACACAGGTTATAAATAGTGCGACCCGAACATTGAAATCAGTAGATACTCTCGATTTTGTGAGAGATTTAGATAATGATATTCAAGAAGAACAGATGGATAATATTCAAGAACAAGAAGGTACCGACGAAGACCTTTTTGATGATGAATATGATACTGATGAAAATGAAGATATCATTGGTGGACACAAACTTGAACACAAATTGACTCATAATGACACACATTCAGAGACAAAAGGGGGTGTTGTTGAACATAAGTCTAGCGGACATATGTCATCGAGACACTCTGAAGCCAAGGCATCAAGTTCTATAGAATATTATGATGAACATGGTATTGAAGAAGATGAACACTTGATCGAAGTAGATGAACATTCTCTCGAAGAAGCAGAAAAACTGGCCGAAAAAGATGAACATAGTGCCGAGGCTGATGAAAAGAAGACCGAAGAAGACGAACATCGTGCCGAGGCCGATGAAAATAAGGCCGAAGAAGATGAACATAGTGCCGAGGCCGATGAAAAGAAGGCCGAAGCGGAGACACTAGTTAAAGAAAAGGAAGACATTGTTGTAAAAAATGATGAATCTCAAATGATGAGTGATAATAAAAAGCTTCAAAAGGATGTTGAAGAATATTTAGCACATAATCATATTGCAAAGTTAAAGGCTTCTGCTAAGGAATCGACTGCTGCCAATAAATCTACTGTTGTCAAAGCATCGACTGCTGCCAATAAATCTACTGTTGTCAAAGCATCCAAGTCTTCATCCAAGTCTTCTTCAGGTAAAGATATATTCTCTAAAATCTTTAGTATACGCAGATTGTTGTCTATCGATATCAATTCTAAAGCTGAAAATGAAGAATTAATCGGGAATAAGGAAGAGGATAGCGAAGACGTTGTTCGCCCTAGTTCTAGTCGTAAATTACTCGGTCGCTCTAGACGAGAAGTAAGACGCGCTGTTAGTCGCCCAGTGAATGCTGTACGTAGAACATTATATCGTAGTCATGGTAGGTCACCCGCTCCTTCTAAACAGAGAGCATTATCACCTCACGTTGAACAAAGAGTCGCCCGTCTTCAAGAAAGACACAACAGGGTGAATCAGCATAACTTCAAGAATAACCAGGTTAAGAAAACAAAACTCGCCACAATCGAAAAAAGAATTGACTTGTTAAAAAATGGAGGCAACAAGGAAAACAAGCCATTTAACGTTGCGATACATCAACGCAGTATGGTTCGCTTAGCGAATAGAATTAAAAACATAAAGTCGAAAAAGTACGATAATCCGCATGTTAAGGCACATAAAATAAGGCGACTTCGCAATGATCTTACTAAGATGAAGCGTCGTCTGAATACCCAACATCTCTCGGCAGCCGCTGCTGCGATTGTTTCTAATAATGAGAATAAACTGAATAAGTGGCTTACCACAAAAGAGGGCATTCATGCTAACGAGTTCTGTAAAACTCTCGGAATCAAGAATAATTTCGACGTATTTAATGGATGCCTCTTTGACATTATGACAACAAAGGACCGAGATGTTGCAAAGGAAAGTGTGCTTGCGGCGGAAGAGTTTCGCGCTCGTGCGAGAGAGACACCCAGCAAGAAGTTTTGTGTTGCATCAGGTGATCCTCACTTTACTAACTATGATGGCGACTTTTTTCATTTGCAAGAACCCGGCATTTTTACCATTGCCAAGACGCTTGATGGCATATTTGAAGTTCAAGAGAAGATGCGAAAGAATGGATCGAACCGACCAGGTGTACCTG
>Ga0194123_10003432_pt1 | contig 19063 bp, 17 predicted proteins | sample TA2MahsurfametaG_5_FD_155479 | JGI IMG/M metagenome (GOLD analysis project Ga0194123, IMG submission 155479) | Freshwater microbial communities from Lake Tanganyika, Tanzania - TA2015023 Mahale A surface | ecosystem: Environmental > Aquatic > Freshwater > Lake | place: Tanzania: Lake Tanganyika... | reverse complement strand
AGCTCGAAGACGAAATCTCGCGCAACGCCTGGCTGACCGTTGAAGCCGATCCCTCAGTCATTTTTGATGCGCCCGCTGACGAAAGGCTGCAGCGGGCTTTCGCCCTGCTTGGCATCAATCCCGCATTTCTCGCAGCGGCCGCCGGGCATGCCTGATCGGGAAGAAACGCTGCTCGGGTTTGACTTCGGCACATCGCGCATCGGCGCGGCGGTCGGCAACACGCTGACCGCGAGCGCGCGTCCGCTGGCGCAGATCGATAATCGCGTGGCAGCGCGGGGATTCGAAGCGATTGAACGGCTGCTCAAAGACTGGCAACCCCAACGCCTGGTGGTGGGCAGACCGCTGCACCGAGATGGCATGCCGCATCAAATGACCGCACGCTGTGAGCGGTTCGCGCGGCAGCTACAGGGCCGCTTTGGGCTGCCCGTTGATCTGGTCGATGAACGCTACAGCACCACCGAGGCGGAATCGGGCGACGGGTCGGGCGCAGGGAACACCGATGCACAGGCTGCCGCCATAATCCTGCGACAATATCTGCAGAACCGATGAACACGCTCGATGCCGAAAGCGCCTACGCGCACCTGAAAAACGCAATCGCTGCCGCGCTTGCCGACGCGCGCGATCGCCTGTGCGTGGTGGGCGTTCACAGCGGCGGCGTCTGGGTGGCGGAGCGGCTGCGTCGCGACCTGCAACTGGCCGGGCCCACAGGGTCGCTCTCGAGCGCATTTCATCGTGATGACTACGGCCATCGCGGTCTGCCGGCCGACATCAAATCCACACAGCTCGCGTTCGAGGTTGAGGGTGCCGACATTCTTCTGGTCGACGATATTCTGTTCACCGGGCGCACCGTGCGGGCCGCGTTGAATGAAATTTTTGACTATGGTCGCCCGGCGCGAGTGCGGCTTGCCGTCCTGATCGACCGTGGGGGCCGCGAGCTTCCCGTGGCAGCCGACTTTTGCGGGCTCAGCCATCCGCTGTCTGCCGACCGCTCGTTTTCGCTGAGCCGCGATGATGCAGGTCGTTTTTCGCTGGTGATCGAGTAACCGCAGGTCAAGGCCGATGCCCACCCGTCACCCGCAACTGAACGCACACGGCGAACTCAAACACCTGCTGACGATTGAGGGACTGTCGCGCGACCTTATCCATCACATTCTCGATACTGCCGCGGGCTTTCTGGGCGTCTCAGATCGGGAGGTGAAAAAAGTTCCGCTGCTCAGGGGCGTATCGGTCTTCAATCTGTTTTTCGAAAACTCCACCCGTACCCGGACCACGTTTGAGATCGCAGCCAAAAGGCTGTCGGCGGATGTGGTCAACCTGAACATCAACACCTCGTCCACCGCCAAGGGCGAATCGCTGCTCGACACGATCGACAATCTGGTGGCGATGCATGCGGACATGTTCGTGGTGAGGCATGCACAAAGTGGCGCGCCCTTTCTGATTGCTGAACATGTTGACCGCACCCGCGGCAATGTTCATGTGATCAATGCCGGGGACGGCCGACACGCGCACCCCACGCAAGGTCTGCTTGATGTTTACACGATCCGGCACTTCAAGAAGGACTTCACCAGCCTGCGGGTAGCGATCGTGGGCGATGTCCTCCACTCGCGCGTGGCGCGCTCGGATATCCATGCACTGACCACCTTGGGCGTACCCGAGGTTCGCGTCATTGGCCCGCGCACGCTCATTCCTGGCGGGCTTGAGCAGATGGGCGTTCATGTGTTTCACGATATGCGCGAGGGCCTTCGCGGTGTCGATGTCATCATCATGCTGCGACTGCAGAGCGAGCGCATGCGAGGCGCGTTGCTGCCATCGGCCCAGGAATATTTCAAACACTATGGCCTGACTGAAGAGAAGCTTGCGCTTGCCAACCCCGACTGCATCGTGATGCATCCAGGCCCGATGAATCGCGGCGTCGAGATTGACTCGGCGGTGGCCGATGGACCCCAGGCGGTCATCCTCGACCAGGTCACCTTTGGCATCGCAGTGCGGATGGCGGTCATGAGCCTGCTTGCGAAATCCTGATCATGAACGCAGCCGTCACGCCCCGAATTTCAATTCACCATGCCACGCTTGTGCAGCCGCTGCCTCACGAAGGCAGTCTTGCACCGCGCGCCGATGAGGCGGTGGTGGGCGACGCCCATCTGGCGGAAGGACGAATCGTCGCAATCGGTGCGCCGCCAGACGGCTTTGTGGCGGACCAGGTCCTTGATGGCACAGGCTGCGTGCTGATGTCAGGCGTGGTCGATCTTGCAGCCCGACTTCGCGAGCCAGGGTTCGAGTACAAGGCCACGCTTGAATCGGAAATGCAGGCAGCGCTGGCCGGGGGCGTTACCTCGCTTGCCTGTCCGCCCGACACCGACCCGGTGCTCGACGAGCCCGGCCTGGTCGAAATGCTCAAGCATCGTGCGCGCGGCATTGATGGCGCGCGGCTCTTTCCAGTGGGTGCGCTCACGGTCGGGCTGAAAGGCGAATCGATTACCGAAATGGCCGAACTGGTTGAGGCAGGCTGTATCGGGTTTTCGCATGCGCTCGCGCCCATCAGCGATACGCAGGTGCTGATGCGCGCCATGCAGTATGCAAGCAGCTTTGGCTATCGGGTCTGGCTGCATCCGCAGGACCCGCAGCTTGCGCGTGGCGGTGTTGCGCATGCCGGCCCGTACGCGAGTCGGTTGGGTCTTGCAGGCGTGCCGGTCATCGCTGAAACGGTTGCGCTTCACACGATCTTTGAGCTGATGCGTGTCACGGGTTGCAGGGTGCACCTGTGCCGGCTGTCGTCGGGTGCGGGCCTCGATCTGGTCAGACGAGCACGCGCCGAGGGGCTGCCGGTTACTGCCGATGTGGCCATCCATCATGTTCACCTGATCGATGTGGATGTGGGCTACTTCGACAGCAACTGTCGGGTCGATCCGCCATTCCGCTCTCAGCGTGACCGCGATGCGATTCGTGCGGCGTTGGCTGACGGCACTATCGACGCGATCTGCTCCGATCACACGCCAGTCGATGACGATGCAAAGCAGCTGCCTTTCGGCGAAGCTGAACCGGGCGTAACCGGGCTTGAGCTGCTGCTGCCGCTGACGCTCAAGTGGGCAAGCGAAGCCCGACTGCCGCTGTCCCAGGCACTCGCCAAGCTCACCTCAGGGCCGGCTGCCATTCTGGGCGAGCCAAACGCCGGGTTATCGGTTGGGGCGTTGGCGGATCTCTGTCTGATCGACCCGAACGAGCACTGGGTGGTCTCGAGGGGGGCGCTTGTCAGTCAGGGATCGCACACACCGTTTCTCGGTCGCGAGTTGTTGGGACGCGTGCGGGCGACGCTGGTCGGTGGGCGGATGGTCTATGCGCGAGGCGCTGCCGTCACTGGTCATCGCGGATGATGCCGTTGTGAGGTGCCGACCTCAGCCCTAATCGGCCGGTGCGCGCGCTGCTTTCAGCGCCGCCCGCAGGGTGTCGGGCACCGTGTCATCCATGGGTAGCGAAAGCTGTGCGGCAATCGCGGTGCGTGCGGCACGGGCAGCCTGCTGGCGGGTGGGGGGCTCGGCAAGCGGCGGCAGGGTGTGAAGCGTTGCAATGAAGCCCGGCGCGCCAAGCACATTTTTCATGGACTGGCCAAAGCTCATGTTGCCCGTAAAGTCGATAGCGGGGCTGTAGCGGCCCTTCAAGTCGGTATATCGAATACCCACGGGAATGACCGGTGCCTGAGCGCGTAAAGCGGGCTCGAGCAGGTTGCCGTGGAATTGCAGCAGTCGCTGGCCGTCACTGGTGGTGCCCTCCGGAAATACCGCGACGCGTCGACCTGCCGAGAGCATGCTCTGAATGCGTTCGTTCAGCTGATGGACCGCATGCCGTTTACCCCGCTCGATAAACAGGGTTCCGGCGCCAATCACCAGTCGGCCCACCACGGGCCACGACGCAATTTCGATCTTCGCGACAAAGTGCGCCGAGGTGGTTGCGAGCATCAGAAACACATCGATCCAGCTGATGTGGTTGGCGACGATCAGCGCAGGCCCGTGCATAGACGACAGAGTTTGCGCACCGCTCGCGGGCTGCTCCGCCAACCGGATTCCGCAGGCGCGAAGCAGCCAGCGTGACCAGCGCGCGATGATTCGGTCGCGGCGCGTGTAGCTGACCCGCGGAAATACGAATGCGATGGTGAAAAGTCCGCCCAGAAGCAGGGCCACCGCGAGCGGTGCGCGAAGTGCCATGCGAACAGTTGATGCGACCAAACGTGTGCTCCGTAGAGGCAAGCTGAAAAGGTTGTCGTGCGTGGCTGAGGGGTCTTACGTGCTTGTAGCGCCGCAGTCCGCGCATTGCACCTGGAGCACGTGTCGGTCAGACAGCCTGACCGCGCTTAATTGCCGACCCCAGACGCAGCCGGTGTCGATTGCCACCAGATTGGGCCGATTGATGAGGCCCAGCGCAGACCAGTGACCAAACACAATGGGCGTACCTGCAGTGGCGCGTCCGGGCGCATCGAACCAGGGAATAAACCCAGAAGGGGCCGCGCCCACGCCTTCCTTGGTTGCGAACTCCATCCTTCCAGACGCGTCAACAAAGCGCATGCGGGTCAGCGCATTGACGACAATACGAAGCCGATCAGCGCCGGACAGCGCGTCGTCCCAGCGCGAGGGCTCGTTGCCATACATCGTTGGCAGAAACTCAAGCCAGTCCGGGCCCGACAGCGCGTGTTGAACTTCGGCAGCCAGGGACAGTGTCTGTGCCACGGTCCACTGCGGCAGCACACCCGCATGCACCATCAGCCAGCCCTGATCGAAATGCGCGAGTGGCCGCGTGCGAATCCAGTTGAGCAGATGCTCCCGATCGGGTGCCGCGAGAATGTCTGCATAGGTATCGGTGGGGTGCGGTTTGCGGATGCCTGCCGCAATTGCAAGCAGATGGATGTCGTGATTGCCAAGCACCGTGGTGATTCGATCGCCCTGGTCGATGACCCAGCGCAGCGTTTCGAGCGATTGCGGACCGCGGTTGATCAGATCACCGGTGAGCCAGATCGGCGCGTTGGGTGGAAGCTGGTCTACGAGAGTGATCAGCGGGTCCAGGCAACCCTGGAGGTCGCCGATGGTCCAGGGGGATGGGTGGGTAGAGGGGATACTCAAGGACACGCTGCGATGGGATGGGGCGAGAGTTGCTCTCGCCGCGAGAATACCCAGGAGACAACGACGCTGCAATACGAGGGTGTACAGACCGCCTGCGCGGTTGAACGCTTACCGCCCCGTTTTGGCGCCGAGCCATGTTGCCGTGGCGCTTCGACTGGTGAAGCTGAGCATGAGCAGGATGGCCAGGAATACTGGCGCCGATAACAGCGTGTCCCCAGATACCGAAATGAAAATGAGACAGATCATCATCGAAATACCGATATCGGGACGGCTATCTTCGTTAAGGGCTCTCCACGCCTTAAACAACACGATACCGAAGCATGCGAGCGTCGCCAACGCTGCACCGATTCCGCCATACAGGAGCGCGGACAGCAGTGGCAAGTGTGGATAGTCTTCCACCGTGCAGTCGATGAAGTGGCATCCAAAGGCGCTTCTGTAGGAAAAGCCCGCCCCTGCGAAAAACGTCTGCAGGTCGATCAACGAGAGCGCATAGCGCCATCGTTCCAGTCGAGCGGAAAGTCCGTACGATTCAGCCTGATCCGCCAGAGAATGCAGCCGCGATGCCATGAGCCCCGTGGACGTCGACTCGGTCATGGTAAAGACCCATACACCAGCCTCCAGGATCGCCCATGAGCACACAACACCCAGAGCAAGTCGTTGGAACAGTTTGTTGAACGCTGCGCGTTGCCTGTGACGCAACCAGGTCAAGGCGATGCCCGTGGCGATTGCTATCGGGGCAATGATCCAAAAGCGGCGCGATCCCGCGTGCATTCCTGCAAACAGAATCACGCCAAGTACAGCGGACCAACCGAGCGAGTGGCTGAGACTGTCGGCGGTCGCCCATTTGTGCACAGTGGCCAGAGCGCCGAAAAGGAGGGTGAGCGCGAAAAAATTATAGTCACCGACGAGCGATGTGCCCCAGGGATAGTTCTGCGGACAATTCGGGGCAATCAGATCAGTGCAATAGCCGGCAAGCAGCGCGACATATTTGAAATATCCGGCGACTCCGCAAATAAACGCGACAGCGACCAGGTAGTTTGAAAATTTTTCTACAACCAAGGGCTTCGCGGCTTCACCGTGCACCGTCTCCAGTTGCGAGAGGAGGCCGAGTGCGATCAGGAAGGCAACTCCGCGCGCCATGTCTTTCCAGACCTCGAATGAGGCATGCCCGCTTGTTCTGAATAATCCATACGCGACTGTTGCGGTGACGAGCGCCAGCGCCCAGCCGGTAGGGCTCGCGAAAAGGGATGGTGAGACGGAATACTTCAATCGTAACCAGCCAACCTGGCCCATCACCAGGATCAGGACCAGCCAGAAGACCAGGCCAATTTTAGGAAATGACTGAACTGCAAACGGGATGGTGAGGAATACGGCGAGCAGACTTGTCGTCGCGGCCTGTTCTTCAGCTAAAGCGTGATGGTTGGTGTGTTGGCTTGGGGTGTATTTCGAATAGATCAAGGTGTCGGTTACGGAGTCAATGCTTCCGTATCTCCAGGTATTTCCAATCAACGATCTGTTCGTCGGGCATGTAGCCTGCAACCAGGTTTTGCAGCAGCGCCCGGGTTTGAGGCAGGTCAGATGCGTCGAGGAAACGCTTCAGGTCATCAAGGTGCCCGCTTAAGTCTTCCCAGGACAGAAACGCTTCTCGAGCTCTGAGGATTCTAGGGTGCTCAGTCGGCTCGGGGTCGTCGCCGATCAACAATTCCTCAAAGAGCTTTTCGCCTGGACGCAGCCCGGTCACCTCGATGGCTATGTCGCCCTCCGGATTACCTTCGTCGCGCACCGTGAGCCCTGAGAGGGCGATCATCCTGCGAGCCAGATCGATCACCTTCACCGGCTGTCCCATATCGAGAACAAATACCTCTCCACCTCGTGCCATTGAACCAGCCTGCAAGACAAGTTGTGATGCCTCCGGGATGGTCATGAAATACCGCGTGACCTCTGGATGAGTCAGACTGATCGGCCCGCCGTCTCGAATCTGCTGACGAAATCGAGGCACGACCGACCCTGACGAATCGAGCACATTGCCGAATCGCACCATCGAAAACCGAGTGCTGGAACCATTTGACGCAAAAGCCTGTAGAACCATCTCGGCGAGGCGTTTGCTTGCCCCCATCACGTTGGTGGGTCTCACCGCCTTGTCGGTGCTGATCAGCACAAAGCTGGTCACCCCGGAGTGCATTGCGGCCTGAGCGGCGCATAAGGTACCCAACGTGTTATTGCGAATGCCTTCGACCGGGTTATGTTCGACCAGCGGAACGTGTTTGTAGGCTGCCGCGTGATAAACGGTATCCGGGTTCCATGTCGACATGATGTCGCGCATGCGGCTTGCATCCTGTACCGATGCGATCAGCGGAATCAGCAGGGATTGCTGGCCAGATAACTTTTCGCTCAGTTCCTGGTGGATGGCATAAAGTGCGAATTCGCTAAGCTCGACGAGCAGCAGGCGGGCGGGCCTCGCCTCGAGAATCTGGCGACAGAGTTCGCTGCCAATCGAGCCGCCTGCGCCGGTAACCAGCACCACCTTGCCCTCGATGCTGCGGGCGAGCAGCGTTGGGTCAGGGGGGACCGGATCGCGCCCCAGCAAATCGTCGACATCGAGCTCCCTGAGATCCGAGATGTTGACTCGCCCCTGCGCCAAATCGGTCATGCTTGGAAGGGTTCGAACCGAGACGTGGGCGCGCCGAATATCAGTGAGTATCTCGTTTCGTCGCCGCCGGCTGAGGCTGGGCACCGCCAGCAGCACGTCACTGACCTTCAGCGACACAACGAGCGTGTCGAGATCGGCTGGGTCATACACCCGCAGACCGTTGAGATTGCTGCCATGGAGCTGTTGATTGTCATCTAAAAAGCCCACCACATGCATCTCGGGGCTTTTTGCCATCGCAGCGGCAAGCTGCCGCCCTGCCTGACCTGCTCCGTAGATCAGGACCTGTTGCTTCGCGGCTCTCCTGACCCGAGACCGATACTCGTCGCCGAGCCACAGGCGCGCCAGCGCGCGAGAAAGTGCAATGAGCAGCAGCAACAGAATCGGCTGAATGATGCCTATCGTACGGGGAACGTCATCGAACCCTACGGCGGTAAATATTGAGGCGAACAGCAGGCCGTAAATGCCGGTGGCGCGAGCCACGGCAAGCATTGCGGGCCAACCGCTGTATCGAAAGATCGCCCTGTAAAGACCAAACCCCACGAACAGGGGAATCGCGAGAGCGGGCGATGTGACGGCTGCAATCAGCAGATTGCCCGACATCGATGTGAATTCACCCAGGCGCAGGAAATAGGCAAACCAGACCGCGAAGACACACAGTGCGATGTCGGCAAGAATTGCAATGCCACGCTTGGCCGTACGGGGCAACGCTAAAACCGGAGCTTTCAGATCAAGTGGCAACGCTTCTCGAGCCCTGATGGATGAGAGAGGAGTCGGCTAGGCCAGCGAGGCGGTGGTCACTGCCCGAATCGCATCGCAGGTCTTCCCGACCTCGGATTCAGTGAGTGTGGGATGCACCAGGAACATCATGCTGACCTCACCCAGGCGTTGCGCGTTCGGCAGGCGCTCGGCTGGGCGGCTAGCATGACCTTCGAAGGCCTTTTCAAGGTAGACCTCGGGGCAGGCGCCATGAAAGCAGGGGACGCCAGCGGCGTTGATTTCATCAACGACGCGGTCGCGCGTCCAGCCGGCGGCCAGCCGCTCGGGGCGGATCTGAAGATAGCAGCGGTAGAAGGCGTGTTCGCTGTCGGGGGAAGGGGTGGGGGCATGAACCGCAGCGCAATCGCGTGCGACGTTCAGGATGGCGTTTGCGTTGGCGCATCGCCGAGCATGCCACTTGGGCATGAGCCCGAGCTGAAGTCGCCCCACCACCGCCTGCATTTCCAGCATTCGCCAGTTGGTACCAAAGCTTTCATGCAACCAACGGAAACCATAACCTGGCGGGTGCTTGCGCCGGTAGACGGCGTCATAGCTTTTACCGTGATCTTTGTAGGACCACATCTGATTCCACAGGTGGTCGTCGTTGGTGGTGATCATCCCGCCTTCGCCACCGGTGGTCATGATCTTATCCTGGCAGAAGCTCCAGGCTCCGATGTGTCCGATGCTGCCCACGCTTCGACCCTTATAGCGTGCGCCATGCGCCTGCGCGCAGTCTTCGATGACCTTGATTCCATGCTGCTCGGCAAGCGACATGATCGGGTCCATATCGCATGGCCAACCGCCCAGATGTACGCAGATGATGGCCCTTGTGCGCGGGGATAAGACCGCTTGTATCGAATCGGCGGTGAGGTTACCGCTGGCGGGGTCGACATCGGCGAAGACCGGCATTGCGCCCGCGTTTACGACACATGACACGCTGGCAATGTACGTGCGCGGTGTAACGACAACTTCATCGCCAGGCCCGATACCGAAAGCCTTCAAAGCGAGATCAAGTGCGAGCGTGCCGTTGGCAAGCGCGATTGCATGATTTGTGCCGCACCACTGCGCGAACTCGTTCTCGAATTCACGCGCTTCGGTACCGGTCCAATAATTGACACAGTTCGACATCAGGACGCGCCGCACCGCGTCGCCTTCCTCTGCGCTGAAGCTTGGCCACGGTGAAAATCGTGTGTTGAGCATGGTGAACGACTAGTGGGTATTGCGTGGTTTAAGTGGTCGGGCAGGGTTGCCTGCGACGGTTAGATTCGCGGCGAGATCTCTGACCACCACGGCGCCCGCGCCAACCATGACATTGTCGCCGATTCGTACACCCTGCCGGACGCACGCACCCACGCCTACCCAACTGCAGCGTCCAACCATGACATTGCCCGAAAGGTTCGCGCCAGGGGCGACGTGCACTGCCTCACCGAGTACGCAGTCATGGTCGACAGTTGCACCCGTGTTGACGATGACTGCCGGTCCAAGTTTTGCGTCGACATTGACCACCGCGCCAGCCATGATGACGGTCCCCGCGCCGATTTCCGCAAAGGTGCTGATGGTTGCACGAGGGTGCACGATGCTGGCAAGTCGTGCGCCACGCGATACCAGCTCCTGATGTTTGCGAAGCCGTGTGGCACAGTTTCCGATGGACACCAACACGCCCTCGAAGCGCTCGAGCTGCGCGATGAGAGCCTGAGTGTTGCCTGAGACACGCCAGGGGCCGTTGCCTGAGCAGCCAGGCCAGGCATCATCAAAAAATTCGATATGTTCCCAGCCGCTTGCCAGCGCAGCGTCTGCGACCACCTTGCCATGCCCGCTTGCGCCGAGCAATGCGAGTCGCTTCATAAGCGGCTTCCCGTGAAGCGCGAGACGGTGGCCTCGCCCGGCGCGCTGATTCCCTCGCGCAGCAATACCTTGCGTAGGGTGAGCGCGAGGATCCGCAGGTCGAGTGCAAACGACCGATGATCGACATACCAGACGTCGAGGTCGAAGCGGTCCTCCCAGCTGAGTGCATTTCGGCCGTTTACCTGCGCCCACCCGGTAATGCCTGGCCGAACTTCATGCCGACGCGCCTGGTGCTGGTTATATAGCGGCAGATATTCAGGCAACAGTGGCCGGGGTCCGACAAGACTCATGTCACCGCACAGCACGTTCCAGAGTTCTGGTAGCTCATCGAGGCTTGAGGCTCGCAGTGCCCTTCCGACCGTGGTGAGCCGCTCGGCGTCGGGCAGCAACTCTCCCTGAGCGTTGCGCGCATCGGTCATGGTTCGGAACTTGACCATCAGGAACAGCTTGCCGTGAAGCCCGGGACGCTGCTGGCGGAACAGAACAGGGCTTCCGAGGCGAATGCGAATGAACAGCGCGAGCAACGCAAGGGGCAGCGCAAGCGCGACCAGAAGCACCGTAGCCGTTATCAGATCAAAAGCACGCTTCATTGGCTTGATCTCACCGAGCCGCAGTGCCCGGGCTCGGGAACATAAGTTGCCGGTATTGGCTTGCAAGCATCTCGTATCGACGATTGGCGAGCAGCCAGTCCCGGCCGCGCTGACCCATGTCAACGCGTTCCTGCGGAGCCATTTCAACGAACCTTTCGATTGCCGCTTTCAATGCCTCCAGATTACGCGCAGGAACGAATTCTCCGCACCGTGCCTCGTTGATCATTGACGGATAACCCGTATACGAGGCGAGCACGGGCTTTCCTGACAGCATATAGTCGATCACTTTATTAAGCGATTGCCCGTAGTTCCAGACCTGCGATTCGTGCGCTGCGAAATAAAGCAGATCACAGCGCTCGAGCACGGCGGGGACCATTGACTTGGCAACACGCGGCGCGAAGCAGACGTTGGGCAGGTGCGCGTATCGGGCTTGGTAGCTTTGGCGTAGATCACCTTCGCCAACCACCAGAAAGCGAACCCGCGGGTCATCGCGCATCGCCTCAGCACATTCGAAAAAAGTATCAAGCGCGTTGGCAATGCCGATCGATCCAACATGGGCCACCACGAACTGATTGCTGGAAAGATAACTTTGCACATAGGCATCGGGTAACGGTGCGTGCGGCTTGAGCGCGGTCTGGTCGATACCCATTGGAATGCAGTGCACAGGGCGCTGATGACCAAGCACCTGTTCGACATGTGCGCCCAGATTGGGCATGGTGCCCACGATCGCGTCGGCTGTCCGGTAACCAATCGATTCGATAAGACCCAATCCAAGCACGAGAGGATTGCGACGGCTGAAACCGCCCTCTTCAACGATGGTAAGCGGCCAGATATCGCGAATTTCGAGGATCAGTCGGCAGCCGAAACGTTGGCGCCAGCGAAGACCGTTCAGGATAGTGAGGAGCGACAAGCTTGACACGACCACAGTATCCGGGCGTGGCAGTTGGTCGATCGGCAAAAATAGAAGCCGCCATTCAAAATGCAACCAGCTCAGGATTCTGCGCACCGATTTGGCAATCGAATACTTGAAGGTCTTGACCCAGACAAGGACCAGATCGTCGACCTGCTGTACAAGATAAGGTTCCGTGAGGTCGGGAACCTCGGCGAGTTGATTGGAGTCAGACGTGACTACCACGCACTTTACGCCGCGGCGCGCCAACTCGCGCATGATGAGATAGCCCCTGCCGCCTGCGCTTGCCTGGGCTGGCGGCGATACATACTTCGACACGTACCAGACACACGGTTCGGATGCCGCGCTCATGGGCAAATCCGGGGAATACGGTTTACCACCTCGATGACGGTGCGGAAATCCATTCCCAGGGCGTCGAGATACCACTTGATATTGGGATAACGGGGCCTGTTTTCGTCATTGACCATTTCAAGCGCCTGCTCGCGCGTGAGATCGCCTTCCCGGACCTGATTGCTTCGGAAGGTGTCGTGCTCGGTGAAGCCCGCGACGGTGTAGTAGATGTAATTGTAAAACGCCGCGGTACCGTCTCCGATACGCCAGGTGGTATTGGTGTCGGGTGCTTTTTCCCAGTCGTAGCTTGCAAGTGTCTGGTCAATCTGCGTTTCGTCCCAACGCCAGAAATCGAAGATATGGTAGTAGTCGGTCTTCTTTGCAAAGCTACGGAAATATTCGCCTGAGAGCGTGTCCCATAGCGAACTGTTGAAGTATCCAGGGCTAGCCATCATGGCGCGAAGCCGAAGCAGTTGATAGCGCAGCTGTTTCATCGCGCCGTGCGAATACACGCGCTTTTCCTCGAAGTCGGGAGGAACCCCGAGAAAGCCTGCTTTGAAGTGTGTGACCTCAAGGGGGTTGATCCCCCAGAGATTGAGGCTGATACCGGTCTGGCGCTTGACGGTTTCGATATGCCGGAAAAAATGCTTGTCGCCTGCGGTCAGGATACTGATCATGCCCAGGTGCGGTGACTTGAGCCAGGCTTGCAGATTGCGGGCAATGTCACGCCGCTTGCGCCCGATGTCATCGGCGACGATGATGTTTTCAACACCAAGTTCGGCACACATTCGGCTGATGTTGCGGCGGCCAAGGTCCGTGACCATACCCCAGTCGTACGTGTAGGCGATCGGCCGCATCTTCAGTTCATTGACGATCAAATGCAGGCCGTAGCAGCTGTCGCGACCACCCGAGAACGGAACAATGCATTCGTCGCCGTGGGCCCGGCGATAGGGTTCAACGAGATCGAACAACTCCTCTTTAGGGCGTGGCCGGTTCCGTGGCCGATAGTGATGGCAGTAGTTACAGACGCCCGCCGCATCGAAGCGGATGAACGGCATCGTTTCGGTGAGCAGACATCGAGTACAGCGACGCAGGCTGTGTTGCCGATGGACGAGCAGCTTTTCCTCGGCGCCGCTTAAAACCAGCGCGGGGATGAGATCGGTTCGGCTTGCCTTGCGATCGGAGATGAGCACGCGCTCGGTGCTTGCCGGGATATCGAGCGTGACCTGCTGCCGGACCTGCTCAATGTTGTCGCAACCTAGAAGTTCGAGCGCGTACCGCTCTGACGCAAAGCAGTGTGCGTTGCCCTGCTTGCCGCGGTAGAGGCTGCCATTGTTCGAAAACAGGCAAAGCTTGCCGAGCTTGGGTAGCAGAAGCGCGCAGGCAACGACACCGCGGCAGAGCGCAAGAATGCTCTCAGCAAGGGACTCGACAGGCCGGTTTGCCTCGAGGTGCGAGGCAGCGAGTGCGGCGATAACTTCGGTGTCGATCTGAAGCTCACGCTGTTTACCGGTGGTGGGCCATAACGCGGTGTCATTGACGACGATGCCGTTGTGCAGCACACAGACGTCGTCGCGAATGACGGGCTGGTTATCACCAAGACCGTTGGTGATCAGCCGGCTATGTCCAGCGACGAGGGTGGCAGAGCCAAGCGAGACATCAGCCAGGAGTTGCTGGACGGGGAAGTCTGCGCGATGCGCGTTGTAGCGCCCGTCTGCGTTAAAAAGCAGACCGCTCGAGTCACGGCCGCGTTGCTGCGCGTGGCGCGCCAGGATGGCGAGCGCATCTGGGTCGACAGGGGAGGGAGAGATGATGCCGAAGAGGCCGCACATGGCTGGTTAAGCGCCTGCAACAAATGGGGCCGGCAAGATACGGCCATAGAAGTCGAGCAACGCAGACTCCTCCCTTGCCCAGTTAAATTGGGCTTCGACAAGTCGGCGACCGTTCTGGCCCATTTGGGCGGCCATCTCGGGGTCGGCAACTAATGCGTCAATTGCCTGGGCGATTGCTGTGGGATTCAGTGGATCAACAAAAAGGGCGCAGTTAGCGCTGGCCAGCATCTGTCGCCAGAGAGGAAAATCGGAAACGATCACTGGTAGCTCGGCAGACATGTATTCAAACAGCTTGATCGGCAGCGATTCCAGGTAATTGGCTGTTGGGTGAAGGGTGACGAGTCCGGCGAGTGATCGAGATAGTGCCTCGCGTACGCCATCTCGATCCTGCAGACCCAGATTGCTGACGCGCGCCCACCCAGGATAACTTGATACTTCCGCGGCTGTATCCGACTCTGAAAATTCGCCGACCAGGTTGAGGCGCACCGGCTGGCGGGTTAGCTCGAGCGCACGCACCATCTCTCGGATGCCTCGAATTCCCGCGATGCTGCCCACATAGCAAACGTCTTCGCTGGGAGGTTTGTCGGACGGGCCGGAAAAAAGCTCGTTGGCAATTGGGAAATTACGGACCGTCGCTGTCGGTACGCCATACATGGAAAATTTCTGTTCAATTTGACCCGTGGCCGCGACGACTCCATCGAACCGTGCACACGCGTACCTCTCAAAGCGCGAGAACACGCCAGCAATCGTCTTGCGTAGGCTAGGGCGCAGGTAATGCTTGGCCAGAATCTGTAGAGGTACGTCCTCATGAGCATCAAACACCACCTGCTTGCCGCGGCTCTTTAGCAAGAGCCCGTGTGGAAGCAACTCAGGATCATGCAGATGATAGAGATCAGCATCGATGCGAATAGCTGCGGTGAAGACGCGATGGGTACTGCGCAGCATGCGCGATAGGCGCCCCCCTTCCGATCGGCCAACATCGATGATTCGCACGCCATTGCGAATTGCGTCTCCAGCGCCATCGCTAACGATTAGCACAACATTGAGCCCGTGCAGCGCAAGACTGCTGCACTGCTTGAAGAATATTCGGGTGTCATCGCGAGGATGAGCGGACGTGAGGTGGGCCACCTTCAAGAGGGCATTCTCTTTTCCCGGCGAACCGTTTGAAGGTACGTATGGTGGTTGCTCATGCCGAGCAGAGGCATCATGAGTAGACATTGACTGGCCGACCGCGAATCCGTTCAACCGCCCGCTGGATTCTCTTGAGGGCCCGGTAATGACCCTCCCAATTGGGGAAGTCGTAGTAGCTGCTCTTGGGTCCAGTGACGAATCCCTCGTAATCAGCCCGGGTGATCCGCAGCTTCTTGCAGAAATAGTCGAGATCTATCTCAAGCTCTTCTGGATCGTAAAGCGGTCGACTAAGCTGTTCCAGCGCTTCTGCGCGCGACAGCTGGCCCGACGCAATCAGGCTTGAGAGGTGGGGCTTGCGCTTGTCATAGCCATACTTGCGTACCAGGTAGTCGTTTTGAAACACCTTGGTGAAAAGCGACTCGCCGTGCTTTCGCCCGTAGTCGCGCCAGCCGATGACCTCATGCAGCTCTGCCGCTGCCTTGGCCTTGTCGTAGGGCATGTAGTTGAGCGGCCGGACGGTGCGCATTTTTCGCACCAACGGGTACAGAACATAGTACTGCCAGAAGCTGATCGTTCGGTATGAGTGCAAGGGCCGTTGACCGAACTTGCGATGAATAGCTTTGAGGTTGATCGAGTCCATTGCACTTCCCTCGTGCCATGTCTCGGCCATGATGCCCTCGGACGCAATATTGCCGCCAGAAAGAATGAATCGGATGTCGTGGCTGATCGCGAAGTGATAAAGGCTCGCGAAAAAAATGTGGTCCTGAGGCACGTCCTGGTTTGAAATGCCAGACCGCAGATAGGCGAGTTGCAGTTCGCGCATGTCCTCCCAGTCAACCACATGCGTGTGCAAATCGTAGCCGCAGTGGCGGACCACGCGTTCGATGTTGGCGACTGCCACTTCGCTGTTCCAGCCCGCATCAACATGAACGACAAGCGGACGCAGTCCCAACTCCTCGATCTTGATCGCCATGTAGGAGCTGTCGATGCCGCCGCTCAGGCCGAGCACGCAGTCGTAATCTTTGCCTTTACCGGCGGCGCTGATGGTTTCGACGATACGATCCAATCTGGGTCGACCTTCTGGGCCAGGAAACCACGTCTGGGAGACGCGGCTCGTGAAATTCCGGCAGTGGTTACACACGCCCTCCGAATCGAAATCGATCACAGGGTCGGAGGTGTCCATCACACATTGAATGCAGACCTGATGTTTCATGGCGGGGTCGGCCATCAGCGGCCGCGTCGAAAGAGTTCCAGTTCTTTGGGATAGTTGATCAGAACGGCTTTCAGCCGGCCGTGGAACACAAACATGCTGCCTGCTGCAACCGCTGCCACGCCGCCTTCACCCACTGCGTCGGCCAAATGCTGGGCCGTTCCTGCGCCACCGCATGCAACGACTGGAACGCGTACGAGCTTTGACACCCGTTGCAAGAGCTGCAAATCGAAGCCCTGCATCATGCCGTCGCGATCCACGCTGTTCAGGAAAATTTCCCCTGCACCGGCTTGCACCAGATTTTGGACATGGTCGTCCAGACTGATCTTGTGTTCGACGGTACCGGATCGAGAGGTTACCCGATACCCGCCGAGCATCGTTCTTCTCACATCGATGGCTCCGACGACCGCCTGACTGCCGAACCGATCGGCGATATCGCGCACCACGGTGTAGGACGCGATCGCCGCGCTATTGAGCACGACTTTCTCCACCCCGCAGCGGATCAGTCTGTTTGCCTGCTCCACCGAACGGACCCCGCCGCCGTAAGCCATGGGCATGAAGCACTCACCGGCAATTTCAGAGATGGCCTCATAGTTGGGGTCGCGCTGTTCTCGAGAGGCATCGATATCCAGTACGACTATCTCATCAACTTCTTTTTCGCTGAAGATGCGCACCGCATTGACCGGATCGCCGAGGTACACGGCATCTTTGAACCGGCGCGTCTTGACAAGGCCGTTACCGCGCAGAAGCAGGCACGGGATAATCCGAACTCTGGATACCTGGTCAGACATTGGCAAACCTGCCAAGAAGTTGCTTACCGAACCGATGGCTTTTTTCGGGGTGGAATTGCACGCCCACGATATTTCCCGCCTGAACCGCGGCGGCAAATTCAATGCCGTGCCGTGCGCGTAGAAGTACGTGCGCGGGGTCGACAACCTCCATGAAATAGCTGTGTACAAAATAAAAGCGAGCGTTCGTCTCGAGCGTATCGAGGATCGGATGAGTGGTATCCGCGCGCTCGACATCAGTCCAGCCCATATGAGGGATCAGGAGACCGGGTAGCGTTGGAAAGCGTCTGATGCGCATGTCAATCCACCCAAGCCCCGGTTCGGTTCCCTCATCGCTGCTCTGGCCAAGCATCTGTGCGCCCACGCAGATTCCCAGGAGCGGCCGGCGATCCCTGACGACCAGTTCTTCAAGGACAGGAACGAGTCCCGTGGCACGCAATCCCCGCATGCAGGCATCAAAGGCGCCGTTGCCGGGCAGCACAATCCGATCCGCGGACCGAATCACATCAGCGTCGGCGGTGACTTGGCATGCCACCCCAAGTCGCTTGAACATATTTGCGACCGCAGCAAGATTTCCAATATCGTAGTCAACGATCGCAATCACGCACGCACCCCCCGGCTGTAGTGCCCCGACAAAAAAAGATAGATCACGTACAGCGCGGAGTATCCAGTTGAGTAGGCAATGACTGCAGTTTTGAAATCACCCGACCAGGCCATCGTGGCAAGCGTCATGAAAAGTAGCGCACATTGCCAAACCAGATCGGTACGCTGAGCGCCTGCGATGTAGAAGACATAACTGAGCGGGCTCGCAACGAATCGCAGGGCAAACATGGGTGCAAGCCAGACCGAAATAGTACCTGCCTGGCGCCAGATCTCGCCGAAAGCCACCACGAAGAAAGACTCGGCCAGTACGAAAATGGCCACGACCAGCGTCAGTCCCGCGCCTGCGAGGATTAAAAAAGTCTGTCGATACTCGGTCCTGCAGTGGCCATGCTCCCGAAAGCTGCTGGCTGCGCGCCGCTTGAAGACATCAAGCACCGCAGCACCCAGCAGGCTTATCGGTCCGCCAATGATGCGCACAGCAAGGGCGTACACGCCGCTGGCATCAACACCGAATCGGTTACTGATAAAGAGGAGAGGCAGCTGACCCGCAGCCGAGTTGATGAAGTCTGCGGGGAGTGAGTACATAGGCAGTTTGCGGTGCCGTTGCCAGAAATCGAGCAAGGCCTTTACGAATTGCTCGCGCGTCGAGAACGCCTCGCGCGATAGCGGCAGCCGCTTCATTGCGACCATCACTCCGACTGCCAGCCCCAACATTTGCCCGGCTACGAGGGATTCTGCGGTTGGACTCAGAAAAGCCAGAGCGATCTGTAACGTGGTAATTCCCAGGGATTGCGAGACCCTGATCCAGGAGAGTTCCCGATACCGCCCCTCGGCTGCTCCCCAGGACTGCCAGGTCTGCGCGGTTGCCATCAGGAGTGCAGCGGGCACTGTTGCAAGCAACAGCGCAGCCGATACGCCCCAGCGTGACCCATACCAGAGGACGGGAAGCGTGATGATGAAAAGTCCAATCGACGCGCCGCCGATCGTTGCCAGCGTTGCCGCTACGGCGATCTCCCGAGGGCGTCCGTCTGGCTCGATGGCGAGCGCGGTTTCGAGCCGCCCGGTTACCAGGATCGCAGCGACCATCACGGTACCCAGCCACGTTGAAAAGATACCGAACTCGGCTGGCAGGTATAGGCGGGCGATCAGTAACGACCCAAGCAGCGGAATCGCTTGCGCGACGCCCATGCCGACCAGGACAATCCTGGTTGAATTGAGAAACGAATCAGCGCTCATTGAAGGAGCCCACGATTGGCTCCCGGGCCTGGGGTTGGTGACGAGGAGCGGTGTCCGAGCGTTGAAAAGATCAG